>Ga0163152_10002956_pt1 | contig 22964 bp, 16 predicted proteins | sample OliLakLV19MP8IB2_FD_148635 | JGI IMG/M metagenome (GOLD analysis project Ga0163152, IMG submission 148635) | Freshwater microbial mat bacterial communities from Lake Vanda, McMurdo Dry Valleys, Antarctica - Oligotrophic Lake LV.19.MP8.IB-2 | ecosystem: Environmental > Aquatic > Freshwater >...
CCCCTCCCCCCCAACAATCTTCACGATGAAAACACCCACCAACGGCGCGGCCAAACCCTCCGTCCAGTCTGCCGTACCGACCGCCACCCACGCCACCCACGCCCGACCGGCCCCTGCCGGCGGCTCCACCGCTTCTTCGGGTGCCCAAACCATGCGCGCCCTCGTCAAGCATCGTGCCGGACCCGAACTCGAACTGCAGAGCACGCGCGCGGTGCCCGAACCCGGGCCGCGGGACGTGCTCATCCGCGTGCTCAGGGCCGGCATCTGCGGCACCGACCGGCACATCTGGGAATGGGACGCCTGGGCCGCGGGCCGCATCCCCGTGGGCATCACCACCGGGCACGAGTTTGTCGGCATCATCGAGCGCGTCGGCTCGGCGGTGACGAAGTATGCACCGGGCCTGCGCGTGTCGGCGGAGGGCCACATCTGCTCGTGGAGCGACTACAACGCGCGCACCGGGAACGCGCACATCGCCCGCGACACCAAGATCCTCGGCGTCGATCGCGACGGGTGCTTCGCCGAGTATGTCTGCGTGCCCGAAGAAAACGTCTGGCCGGTCCACCCGAACATCCCCGACCACGTCGCGGCGATCCTCGACCCCCTGGGCAACGCGGTGCACACCGTGATGGCCGCGAACGTCAGCGCCAAGACCGTGCTCATCACGGGCGTGGGGATCATCGGCCTCATGGCCGTCACCGTCGCCAAGGCCGCGGGCGCCTCGCGCATCTTCGTCACCGACATCGACGAGAAGCGGCTGGCGCTGGCGAAGAAACTCGGCGCGACCGAGGCCTACAAGGCCAACGACCCAAACTGGATCGAGAAGGTCCGCAAGCAGACCCGCGGCGACGGCCCCGATGCGCTGCTCGAGATGTCGGGCAACCCGATGGCGATCGACGACGGGTTCAAGTGCCTGCGGATGGGCGGCACCGCCGCGCTGCTGGGCATCCCCGCGCGCCCCATCGCCTTCGACCTCACCAGCCATGTGATCTTCAAGGGCGCAACGGTGCTGGGGATCAACGGGCGCAAGATGTTCGAGACGTGGTACCAGATGGAGGAGTTGCTCCTCTCGGGCCGCCTGCAACTCGACGAGATCATCACGCACCAACTCCCGTTCGATCAGTTCCGCAAGGGGTTTGAGTTGATGCAGAGCGGGGAGGGGATCAAGGTGGTGCTGGAGGTGGGGGGCCGGTGAGGCGGAAACTTCGTGTCAGCTTTCTTCCAGGGTCAAGCGTCAATCAAAGGCAAGTTTGTAGCATTTGACATTGCGGTGCCCAGCCGGTATTGTCAGTTCACCGAAACTTGACTTTGGTTGACAGATGGACCGCGAACCCCCACCAGTCTCTTTTCGCGATCTCCCGGGCCTCTTCAAGCCCGAGAACTTCGCCCTTCTCGCCAGGCCCGATGCCCGCGACCTGTTCCGGGAGTACCGCCCGTGGCGCAAGGTTCGCGCCATCGCCCGTCAACTCAACGTCCATCCGGACGCCGCCTGGTCCACGGTGAAACTGGGACGGATCGCCTCTTGGCGCAGGCTCGAACTCAGGCAGGCGAACGGGCGCGAGTTCGGCATATCTTCCGCCCCCCAGTTGATCGCGGCGCTGCACCGCGTGGATCGCGCAACCGGCCGTGGGGGGTCCGCGGCGTTCCACGCCCCCGACGGGATTCTCTTTGATCCCGCGTCGAGGGACCGGCTCCGCATACGAACGCTCATCGACGAGGCCGCGGAGTCCTCGCTGATCGAGGGCGCGGCCACGACGCGGAAGGACGCCGTCGAGATGCTCCGCTCCGGCCGCCCGCCCCGATCGACGGGCGAACGGATGGTCATCAACAACTACATCGCGATGCAGCAGGTGAAGCGATGGCTCGATCGCCCGCTCTCGATCGCGATGCTGCTCGAACTCCAGCGGACCCTCACGGAAGGGACTCTTCAAGACCCCGCCGAAGCCGGACGCCTCCGGCGCAGGGATGAGCCGGTTCGGGTGGTTGACGAACGTGACAATGCCGATGTCTACACGCCGCCGCCCGCCGAGTCGCTCCCCGTCCGGCTCACCGCGCTGTGCGAGTTCGCCAACCGCTCGCATGAGGACGAGCAGTTCATCCACCCGATCATCAAGGCCTCGATCCTTCACTTCATGATCGGCTACGAGCACCCGTTCGTCGATGGGAACGGGCGAACCGCGCGCGCGGTCTTCTACTGGCACGCCCTGCGGAACGGGTATGGCATCTTTGAGTACACCGGGGTCTCGGAGTTGATCCGCAAAGGCTTCGCGAAGTACCCGCAGGCCTACCTCGACACCGAACTCGACGACGGCGACCTTACCTACTTCGTGCTCTACAAACTCGACATCATCGAGCAATCTCTTGACCGTCTCGCCGAGCACCTCCGCGCCGAGGAAGACAAGGTCCGCCGCAGCGAGCGGCTGCTCCGCCTCTCCAAGAACCTGAATCTCCGTCAGCGCCTCCTGCTCGAGCACGCCCTGCGCCATCCCGCGACGCAGTACACCGTCAAGTCGCACATGAACTCCAACGGCATCGTCGCGGCCACCGCACGCGCCGACCTCGATCAACTTGTCCGGTTGCGATTGATGACGACGGCCAAGCGCGGCCGCGAGGTCATCTACCTCGTCGCGCCCACCCTCGCAGACCGGCTGGCGAAGAAGGGGCTATGAACTTTTCCGGAGAGTGTGAGGCCTGTCGCTCGGCGTGCCCTACGGACACCCCGCAAACCACGCGCTCAGGAACGAGAAGATGTCCGGCACGCCAATGCCTGGAACACCGTCGACATCTGCGCTCGAATCCTGCGCAAACCACGACGCCAGGAACGCGAAGATGTCGGGGACAGCGCGCGCACCGTCGCAATCAAAGTCCGCAGCGCAAACGGTGATCGTCGCGGCATCGCTGGTTTCGCTGCCGCAGTCGTTGGTCACCACGCAGCGCGTGGCGATGGTGAGGCTCAGGCCGCCGGTGATCGCAATGGCGACCATGACTTCGGGGATCGAGATGTCGAAGGTGCCGATGCCGGGCATGACGCCATCGTCCACTGCGCGCCGGCCGCAGCGGGCAGAAACCCCGCCCCCATCACCGCCGCGCATCGGAACGTCCAGGCTCGCTTGCTGTGCATCGTCACTCTCCAGGAGTTTCAGACTCTCAACACTTCTCAGCCTCTGAGTCTACCTGCCGGACCCATAACCACAAGCAAATACTCTGACCACGGACCCACAAAGCGTGTGCCCATCACGCTCACGACCCCAACCTCCACTTGACTCCCCTCCTCCCTTCTGTCACCCTCTGCCCCCATGCCCGCCGCGCTCCACCTCCCCCTCATCGCCCTCGGCGTGCTCGCGCTCCTCACCCTGGGCTATCTGCTGTACGGCACGTTCATCGCGCGCCAGTACCGGCTCGACGATTCCCGCACCACGCCCGCCGTCCTCCGCAACGACGGCGAGGACTTCATCCCCACGCGCCCGTTCTACCTGCTCGGCCAGCACTTCTCCGCCATCGCCGCGGCCGGGCCTGTCGCGGGCCCCATCATGGCCTGCACCCTCTTTGGCTGGGGGCCGTGCCTGATCTGGATCGTGCTCGGCGTCGTCCTCATCGGCGCGGTCCACGACTTCTCCGCGCTCGTCGCCTCCGTCCGCCACGGCGCGCACTCCATCGCCGAGATCGCCAAGGACACGCTGGGCCGGCGGGCGTGGCTCGCGCTGGTCTGCTTCATCTGGCTCGCGCTGCTCTATGTCATCACCGCGTTCACGCAGATCACCGCCGCGACATTCATCGGCGTGTCCGAAGAACTCGCGGGCCTCAACGTGACGTTCAACAAGGGCGGCGCGGTCGCCGCGGCCAGCACGCTCTACCTCGCGCTCGCGCTGGTCATGGGCATCGTACAGCGATTCCTGCGCCCGCCGATGTGGCTCGCGACAATCATCTTCGTCCCCGCGACACTCGGTTGCATCTGGGCGGGCACGCGCCTCGACGAACTCCTCGTTTTCGGCCCGCGCTCCTGGTACGTCGCGATCCTCATCTACTGCCTCGTCGCCTCCATGCTCCCCATCTGGCTCCTCCAGCAGCCCCGCGGCTATCTCGGCGGCTTCCTCCTCTACTTCGCCATCGCCATCGGCGCGCTGGGCATCCTCTTCGGTGGCTTCACCATCAAGCAGCCGATGTTCGGCCCGCAGGCCGCGACTATTCTCGACCCGCTCGCGTTCCTCCGCACGCCGGCCGAGGGCACAGCCGCGCCGCCCTTCACGAACCTCCTCTTTCCCTTCCTGTTCGTCACCATCGCCTGCGGCGCGTGCTCGGGCTTCCACGGCCTGATCTGCGGCGGCACAACCAGCAAGCAGATCGCCAAGGAGTCGCACTGCAAGCCCATCGCCTTCGGCGCGATGCTGCTCGAAGGCTTCGTCGCCGTCATTGCGCTCGCCACCGTGATGATCGTCGGCGGCGAGGCGCTGCTCACGCCCGCGGGCCAGCCCAAGTCTCCCGGCGCGATCTACGGCGACGGCCTCGCCCTCTTCCTCACGAAGTTCCTCGGCCCCGATGCCTTCCTTTTCTGCGCGACCTTCGGCGCAATGGCCTTCTCGACCTTCGTCTTCGACACGCTCGACGTCTCGACGCGCCTCGGTCGCTACCTGCTCCAGGAGTTGTTCCGCGCTCCCGGACGCAGCGCCGGATTCCTCGCCGCGGCGGCCACGGCGGGGGTGCCCCTGCTCATGCTCCTCTTCGCCGACCCGAGCGCGTACCGCACCTTCTGGACGCTCTTTGGCACCTCGAACCAACTCCTCGCCGCGCTCACGCTGCTGAGCGTCACGCTCTATCTGCGCCGCAACGGGAAACGATACTGGTACACGCTCTGGCCGACGGCTTTCGTCGGCGCCATCACGGTGTGGGCGTTGCTTATCCAGTTCTTTGTTGGTGCCCGCGATTCCTACAACGGCGCGTGGCGCACCGCCGCGGGCGGACTCAACCCGACAGTCCCCAACGCCGCCGTCTCGCTCGCGCTGCTTGCGCTGGCGGGCGTGTTTGTGGTGGAGGCGCTCAGAAGTGTGCGGGTCTCGGACAGAGTCCCCAAAACGTGAGGTGCCTCTTGGCTCCTCCCCCGCGAGGGGGAGGTCCCGCCGCAGGCGGGGGAGGTTGACCGGACTCCCGACCAGCCCAAACTCATCCCATCATGCCGCGTTCTCGAGCGGCGCTTCCTCCCGCTCTTCCACAACCTCGGGGGGGCCGCCCGTCAGCACACTCCCCGCCCCACCGACGATCAGCATCTCCACCTTCGGCGCATCGGGCAGCGGCTTGCCGCGCGCATCCGTCAGCGCCTTGCCGTCGAGTGTGCGCACAACCGGGATCGGGTTCGCTCTCGCGTGTGCCGCCAACTCCGCCTCCAGCGCTGCACGCTTCTCGTCGGGCACATCCGTCCACTTGCCCCGGCCGCGGCACTTGGGGAACGCGCTGCAACCCAGCCATGGCCCACGGATCCCATCGCGCAGGTTCAGGAGCGAGCCGCACTTGACGCACGGCAGGTCCGTCAGCAGCGCGGGCTGGCTGGGCGCGACCACGAACCCCTTCTTGTCGATGTTCAGGATGCCGTCGCACGCATCCGGATGGATCGCGACAGGCTCCTTAACAGCACCCTCTTCTTTCCCCTTCCCCTTTCCCTTCTTCCCTTTCCCCTTCGCCTTCGGCTTGCTCTCAAACTTCGAGCAACCCAGGAACGGCCCGAACCGCCCCGTGCGACGGATCATCGGCGAGCCGCACTTCACGCACGCGATGTTCGCGTGCTCGGCCGGGCGCGGCCTGCCCTCCCGATCGACCGGGCACGCGTAGGTGCAGGTCGGGTAGTTTCCGCACGACAGGAACCGCCCGTTCTTGCCGAAGCGGTACACCATCGCGCTCCCGCACGTCGGGCACTTCAGGTCCGCGGGCGCGGCGGTGGTCTCGGCCTTCGCGTGCGTCATCGTCTCGTGCGCCGCCTCCAGCGCCTCGATGAACGGCCCGTAGAAGCGGTGGAGCATCTCCACCCAGTCGAGGTGCTCCTCCTCAACCTTGTCGAGTTCCCCCTCCATCTCGCGCGTGTAGCCCAGATCGAGAATCCGCGGGAACGCCTCGATGAGTTTGTCAGTCACCACTTCGCCAAGGTCCGTGGCAAACAGCCGGCGCTCGAGTTGCTCAACGTACTTGCGGTCCTGGATGGTCCCGATGATGCTCGCGTACGTCGACGGGCGGCCGATCCCCTCGGCCTCCAGCGCTTTGATGAGCGATGCCTCGCTGAACCGCGCCGGCGGGCTCGTGAACTTCTGCGTGGGGTCGATGGCGAACGGGTGCAGCGGCTGCTTCTCTTTGAGGGCGGGCAGCGTCGCCGTCTCCGCCGCGGGCGGAACGCCGGTGACCTTGTAGAACCCGTCGAACGCCAGCGTGCGCCCCGATGCGCGGAACACGCATTCTTTGGTGGTCCGGCTCTCCGAGCCGGCAACAGTTGCCCCACCGGCAATCATCACCGACGTCGTGTCCCATTCCGCCGGCGTCATCTGGCACGCCACGAACCGTTCCCAGATCAACTGGTACAGCCGGAAGTGATCGGGCTTGAGCGAGTTCCGCACTCGCTGCGGCGGATACTCAAGGCTCGTCGGACGGATCGCCTCGTGCGCCTCCTGCGCCGCCTTGTTGCTCGATGCGAAGAAGTTCGGCTTCTCCGGCAGGTACCTGTCCCCGTACGTCCGCTTGATGTACTCCCGCGCCATGCTCAGCGCAGCGCCCGACAGGTGCGTCGAGTCCGTACGCATGTAGGTGATAAGCCCCACCGGTCCCTCGCCGGGGATGTCCACGCCCTCATAGAGCGCCTGCGCCGCCTGCATCGTCCGCCGCGGCACGAATCCCAGCCTCGTGCTCGCCGACTGCTGCAGCGTGCTGGTGATGTACGGCGCGGTCGGACGCACGCTGTTGCGCTTGGTCTCGATGCTTGTGATCGCGTACTTCGCGCTCGGAGAGACCACGCCCTGGATCGTGCGAACGAACTTCGCTGGCCCGCGCCCGCGCTCGTCCTCGCGCGTTCCGCTCTTGATGTCTGTCAGACCCGCCCACTCGGCGACCTGGCGGGCGCGCTTCATCAGCGCATCGTTCGTTGCCGCCGCTTCGCCACCGCCATCCCCTCCACCGCCGCCCCCCCGGATCTCCAGTTTCTCGCCGCCGACCTCGACGAGTTCGCCCTGGATCGCGCCGTGCTCGCCCAGCCACACGTTCTGCGCCTTGATCGTGTGCCCCGCGCCCTTGTCATCGCGCTCCGACAGGAACCCGCGCCACGCCGGGCCCAGTTTCGCGGCCTCGGCCTGCGTCAACGCGAACTCGCCGAGCACCTGCCAGTGCTCCTCGGGGATGAAGTGGCGGATCTCCCGCTCACGCTCCACCACCAGCCGCACGGCCACGCTCTGCACCCGCCCCGCGCTCAGGCCCCGCGCCACCTTCTTCCACAAAAGCGGCGACACCTGGTACCCCACCACCCGGTCGAGGATGCGCCGCGCCTGCTGCGCGTTCACACGGTCCATGTCGATCGGGTGCGGGTTCTCGAACGCCCGCTGGATCTCCTCTTTGGTGATCGCGCTGAAGATCACGCGCTTGGCGACCTTGGGGTCGATCCCCAGTTCCTCCGCGAGGTGCCACGCGATGGCCTCGCCCTCGCGGTCAAGGTCCGTCGCGAACCAGATCTCCCGCGCGCCCTTCGCGGCACGCTTGAGCTCGGTGATCGTCTTCTGCTTGCCGGCCAGCACCTCGTAGGTCGGTGCAAAGTCGTTGTCGAGGTCCACACCCGGCACGGGCGACTTCACGCCCTTGGGGTTCTTCTCCGGCAGATCGCGGACGTGGCCGACGCTTGCGAGCACGACGTAGTCAGACCCGAGGTACTTGTTGATCGTCTTGGCCTTCGATGGCGATTCGACGATCACCAGTTGCTTGCCCTCGGCGGAGCGCATCGGCCCCTGCTCGAATGGCTTGCGGCCGAACTTGCCGCGGCCCCCCACGGACTTTCTGCCGCGGCCGGATGGAGCGGCACTGTCGCCATCGCCGCCGCCCCCCCCTGCGGGTGAGCCGTTGCCTTGGGGCGGGCTGGATCGTTTGGAAGATCTCTGGATCGTTTTCGCCATGGTACTTCGTGCCGCAAGGGATCGACGCCCCGTCCGCCACCTCCGCTTGATCGGCCAGAGGGGGGTGGCGGGGGTGAAGGGGTCAGCAGGTTTTTCCCCTATCCTTTACTAAGGGGCTTGGGGTAGTACGGGGTTCATGGGCCATCTGTCAAGCAGATGCCGCGAAATTCCGCGACCGCAGGCGGCAAAATTCCCCAGTTCAGGTCATATTTTCCGGCCGACTCGCAATCGCGTCAACACAACACCCACTGCTTCCGGGGTGCCAGTGCCCGGCATTGCCACCGTCAAGGTGTTGTCGAATGTCCGCAGCCGCCGCAGCCACGTCCGCTGATTTTTCCCGAACCGGCGCGTATCGACCTTGATCCGCTCCACCGCTTCCGCCACCGGGAATCGCACGGGATCGGCAAGGTGGGCCAGGAGTTGCTTGTAGCCCAAGGCTTCCGCCGCCTGCGAGCCGGGGACGAGTTGCCCCGCCGCGGCGAGCGTCCGCACTTCCTCGAGCAGCCCGCGTTCCATCATCTGCTTGACGCGAGCATTGATGCGGCGGTTCAGCGCTTCGGATTCCCAATCCAGGATGATGAGTTGATGCGCAGCCAGACCGTCCGGGCTGCTCATTGACGCGCGATCCCACTGCTTCTGCATCGCGCTGATCGGCGTCCCAGTCAGACGGTACACCTCCAGCGCGCGGACGGTTCGGCGGATGTCGTTGGGATGGATCCTCGCCGCCGCGGCCGGATCGACCCGCTGCAACTCGGCCCGTCGCGCTTCGGGGTCCAACCCCGTCAGTTTCGCACGCAGCGCTGCATCCGGCTCCGGGCCGTCGAACAGCCCATCGAGCAGCGCCTTGATATACAGGTGCGTGCCGCCCACGACAATCGGCAACGCCCCTCGCCCTCGCACGTCCGCGATTCTCTCACGCGCCATCCGCAGCCAATCATCGACGGTGAACGTGGCCGTGCCACCGGCCTTCAGGTGGGTGTCGGTGTTTGCACTGCCCTGAAGGGCAGTGGCACGGAGATCAACCACATCAATCAGGTGATGCACGACCTCGCGCCGCTCCTCCATCGTCGGCTTGGCCGTGCCGATGTCCATGCCGCGGTACACCTGGAACGCATCGGCGGTGACGATCTCGGCGTCGATCCCCCACTCTTCCCTCGCCCGCAGCGCGAGCGCAACGGCAAGGTCGGACTTGCCGCCCGCGGTCGGGCCGCAGATGACGGGGGTGAGTGCTGGGAAGTTCACTGGGTTCATCTCTTCCGAAGCGCCACGATTCGCCGGGCCTCATCGTGGGCGTGTAGAGACCCCGCCTACAACCGCGCCATCTCCGGCAACTTCCCCACCAGCGGCCGACACCACTTCACAAATGCTTCCGACACGTCGCAGTGACCCTGGATGAACTCCGGGGGCATGTGGCGTGTCTTGCCCGCGACATCCGCCAGCGCCACCGCCTTGAACGCCGCTTTGTACACCCTGCCCGGCGCGCGGGTGATCGCCACGGAGCCGGACAACTCCCCCTTCACCGCCATGCGCACCGCGAACCTGGCCGCCCCGCGCGCCTCGCGCGCATCGATCGGCGAAACATCTGGCCAGCACCGTTGCAGGTACCCGAAGGTGTCGGCCCGTACCCGCACCGGCTTGCCCCCGGCGTTCTTCAGGTGCTTCTTCACATGGTCGGCGAGCGCATCGCCCAGCGCGCCAACGCCCGAGAGTTGCACGTTCCCGTGCGCATCGCGATCCAGGCCCTTGGCGAGCGTCGTGACAATCGGCTGGCCGCCCTCGGTCTGCACACCCTCGGACACCGCGACCTGGCACCTGCCGAGGCGCGCGTACACCCGCTCGACATCCGAGAGGAACCTCTGCGGGTCCAGCGGGACCTCGGGCAGGTAGATCAGGTGCGGGCCGTGGTCGCCTGATGCCGGGCCATCCTTCCCTGCCCTGCCCGCGGGGCGCGCCAGCGCCGCAGCGCCCGTGAGGAACCCCGCGTGCCGGCCCATCACCACGTTGATCTTCACGCCCGGCAGCGAGGCGTTGTCGAGCGCATCGGCCGCGAACGCCGTGGCGATGAATCTCGCGGCGGACGGGAAGCCCGGCGTGTGGTCGCTGAGCACCAGGTCGTTGTCGATCGTCTTGGGGATGTGGAAGCAGCGGAGTTGATAGAACTCCTGCGCGTTGGCGATCTCGTTGACGATGCGGCAGGTGTCCGAGGAATCGTTCCCGCCGATGTAGAAAAAGTATCGGACATTGTTCCGCCGGCAAGCCTGGACGATCCGCGCGCAGTACTCCGGGTCGGGCTTGTCGCGGCTGGACCCGAGGGCTGCGGCGGGCGTGCGGGCCAAGGCCTCGAGTTGCTTCAGGGGCGTGCGCGTCAGGTCAACGAGTTGGTCGGCGACGAGGCCGCTGACGCCGTGGCGCATGCCGATGATCTTCTTGACCGCCGTAACCCCGCGCAGCGCGAGGACCGCGCCCACAAGCGACTGGTTGATGACAGCCGTAGGCCCACCGGATTGCCCGATGATCGCGTTGCCCTTGGGAAGAACCGATTGCATCTGAGGTGCTCCTGCTCCGGGTGAAAGAGGACAGGATGGTACGGGTATCGGGCTCCGCCTCCGCGGGGGGAGGTGTCGCCGCCCCCCAGTGGTGACGGAGGGGGCACCTGCATTCTGACTCCTCCCCCAGCAGGGGGAGGTGGTCGCCGCAGGCGACCGGAGGGGGCACCCCTGCCTTTCCTACTGCTTTCCTACCCATCTCTTCCGCACGGCCTTGACATCAGCAGTGCGCAACCGCACATTACGCGGGATGGATCCTCGTCCCACCATGCGCGACCTGAATGCCCCCTGGTCGGACCGCGCCGATGCATCCGCCGACGTGAAGGCTGAGCAGTCCCGCGATCGCGCACGCGAACTCCGCGGCAAGATGTTGCTCCCCGAGGTGCTGCTCTGGCAACACCTCCGCGGCCGGAAACTGGGTGGCCACAAGTTCCGTCGACAGCATGTGCTCGGACCATACTTCGCCGACTTCTATTGCCACGAACTGCGGCTCGTCGTCGAGGTGGACGGGTTCGACTCGCATCGTCACCGGGCGGGATCGGACGCGGTTCGGGACGTATGGATGAAGTCGCGGGGCCTGTCCGTACTGCGACTGGGAGCAACGCTTGTGCTGGACAACATGCCGCGGGCGTTGTGGTTGATCGCGGAGAGCGCGAAGGCGTTCAAGTCTGCACCTGGCGCGGGAGGTGACGGGGAACACGCGAGCAGAGTCAAGGCGGAGAAGAAAGAGTAGAGAAGGCAAGGTGCCCCCTCCGGTCGCCTGCGGCGACCACCTCCCCCTGCGGGGGAGGAGCCGATCCGCGCACCAGTTCCACCAGTTGCCTCTGCCCAACCTCCAGCGCGGTGATCGCTCGGGTGTTGGCCTCGAGCGCGGCGAGCAGAACCTCCAGTCGAGGCCGCTCGTCCCGAATTGCTGCGTGTGCTTCCCGGAGTTGCTGCTCGCGCTCGGTTGCGCCGCGACGCTCGGTGAGCCACATCCAGCCGATGATGCCCGCCGCGCCGAACTGGGCGAGGGCGGGAAGGAGTTCAGTGGTCATTGCTCGCTCCAATCAGGAAAGGTGGCCCATGCAACACATGGGACGTATGCGCGATCAGAGGAACTTTACGAATGTCGCGCGGTACGCGATCGAGCGGACGCGCCCGCGATCCGTCCGACCCGCGCCCTGGCCACCGCTGGGTTCGAGCGGTTCGAAGCGCACGAACGACATACCCGTCCACGTCCGGCCGTGGTGGTCGACCAGGCTCGCGACCACGGGCGGATCGGTGAGTTGGGCCGCGATCGCATCGCGCAGTGTCCACAAAGCCGTCTCCGTTGTGGCTGTCAGCCGACCGGCGACCACGATGACCAACTCGAGCGGCCCCGCGGCGATCGAGCCGGGCTGCACCGGGTTGAGCGCGGCGTTGGGCACGACCAGTTCGCCGATGGCGCGATGTCCGAAGCGGTGCGGGCCGGAGTTGAACAGGCCGAGTGCGTTGAAGAAACTGGCCATGGCAAGACCTTTCGGAAGGAACTCGAAGACGAAGAAAGAACTCGGAGGAGCAGAGCGAGCAGAGGAAGAGCAGAGAAGAGCACGGGAAGAGTGAAAACGGGGAGATGAGGTTCGGAATCAACTCCTCAATGACGCCAAACCAAGGGCTTGGCGTGGATTGTCAATCATTCTGAACTCGGGCTCCCGGCCTTCCCAAATGCCTTTCTCTGAGTTCCTCTGCTTACTCTGCTCCTCTGAGTTCAATGCCTTTGATGTCTTTCACGCGTCCGTGATCGTGAACGGATCCGCCGCGCCGGTCGATGAAATCGCCACGAACTCGATCATCTGCACCGCGCCCGGCCCCTTGGGCGGGTGCGACAGGTCGTACTTCACCGACAGCACGACGCACTGCGCGGCGTGCTTGCGTGCCGCGGCGGCAGTGCCGACGGGAGACACCACGAAACTCAGTTCGCCCAGTTGCCCGGGCGCGAGCGCGCCCAGGTCGCCCCGCAAGGCCCGGCGCACGACCTTCACCGTGATCCGCTGCTCGGGCACATCCGCGAAGGTCGCGTGCGATCCGAGGTCGGACCACTCGACCACCGCGCGCTCGGCCGCGCGTTCGACGGCGATGTGCGTCACTTCGTCGAGCGTGAGTGTGTCGAAGCGGACATTTGTTGGGGTGATCGTGAGCATGGGAAGTCCAATGTGAGATGTCGGATGTCGGAAGTTGGAAGGAACACACCAGAACCCGAGACCCGGACCCCGTCAGTCAGCCCCGCACCAGCACCGCCGCGCCGGGCCGCCGCTCGGCATCGGGCACACCGTCGCCATCGAGGTCAAGCCTCGCCCGCAGGGCCGAACGCTCGCGCGCGGCCCGCAGGCGGTACGACTCGGCCCGCGATGCCTGCACCGAGCCGGACCCCGCCACCGCCGCGGCTGCGGCCCACACCAGGTGCAGCGTGAGAAGCGCCTCCAACGTGCGCAGGTCCGCGGGGTTCGTGATCGCGCTCTCATCAGGCTCTCCCACCAGACCCAGCCCCAGCGCGGGCAGGTTGAGCATCGCCAGCAGCGCGCTGTGCGCTGCGGCGATCTGCGGCGCGAAGGTAAAGACGGCGACCGCCGCCGTCCCCGCCGCGGCGGGCGGGATGACCGCGTCGGCAACCGACGCCCGCAGGATCGAGACCACGGCCTGGGTCGCGCTGAGGCGCTGGATGACCTCGAACGCTGTCGAGGCGTGCAGCGCGACGTGCCCGCCGGTGACGTTTACCGCCGCGAGGTCGGCGCCGGTGATGTTGAGTTTGCCGCTCCCGATTGAGCCCGTGGTGTTGATGAGGCGCTGGGCGAGGAACCCGGCATCGCGGAAGAGGTCGGGCTCGAAGGCGAGGAGATAGCGGTCGGTGATAAACATGGGGTGGGTCCTTGGATGTGGGATGTGGGATGTCGGAAGTGGAAAGACTGGTCCTACGTTCAGAAGCCCTGCGGGTGTTGAGCTCCGCTCGACCCAAGACTCAGAACCAAAGGAATCAGGACTTCCTCTGTAACAGGAAGCGAGGCCGTCTCCGGCCCCGCCCCCCACGATCCCCCCGGTTGCCCGGCGGGCAGCGCGCACGCGTCCACTCCTTTACAGTGAGAGGCCGCGGATCAGGCCGTGCGCGTTCTCGTTCTTCATTTCGAGCGTGTACTCGCCCACGAGCATCCCGCTCTGCGCATCGCCGGTCGCGGCGAGGGCCTTGTACTGGAAACTCCGGCCCGCCAGCGGCATGACCGACAGTCGCGAGGAGTCGAGCAGGAGGGCGTGGTCGGCGGGCACCCAGCGCGACATGATGACGCGGCAGACGCCAAAGTCGCTCTCGTAGGCGGCGACGCGGGACTGGAACGCCGTGTCCTCGGCCTCGTACAGGCGCGAACTCACCAGGAACTCGTTGATCCTGCGCTTCTGCACGCCGTTGACGACGATGGTGTCCACGCGCCCCGCGCTCTGCTCCCAGATGAGTCGGAGCGCGCCGTTGAGCAGCGGCTCGTTGAGCGCACTGCCGCCGCCCCCGCCGGGGGGCACGCCACCCACGCCGGGCACGAACTGGTTGGTGGCGATGAGCGGGACGATGCCGTTCATGGTGCGGCGCACCGAGGCCGAGCCCTGCTGGGTCGCGGTGGGGGCAACACCATTGATGACGACGTTCTCAAGGTCGCGGAGCATCTCTCGCATCCGCTCCTGCTTCTGGTAGTCGAGTTCATCGCTCACGCCGTGGGCGCGGGCGGCGAGCATCGAGCCGGAGACCTCGACACCGGCGGTGAAGATCTGCGTGTAGTTGCGCTTCCGGCTGCGGTCGGTGAAGCGCACGGCCGGGCGGTCGTCGCCCTCGATCGCGGCGTTGCCGATGATGTAGAGTTTCATCAGGTTGGCCAGAGCGCCGCCCGTGGTGTTGCCGTAGCGGCGGACGAGCGTGAGCACGTTTCCCGCGATCGCGGTGACGAGCATGACCTCGCGGAGCGTGTCGGGCCGCACCTGGTCGCCGATGCGGAAGCGCGATCCGTTGACGACGGTGATCGCCGTCGCGTCGGTGGCGTTGGGCGAGAAGACCGTCTGGTTCACGCTGTCGGTATTGGGAAGGAGCGTGTCCTCGAGCCACTCGTGGACGGTGCCCGTGGCGGGGCGCTTGGCATCGCCCAGGGCGTCGAGCAGGGGCGTCTCGAAGGGGCTGACGAGGCCGATGACATCCGAGACATCCTCGACGAGTTCGGGGAGGTCGGCTCCGGCGGAGAACGTGGCTTTTCCGGTGAAGGGCATGGTGGGTTCCTTGAGGAAAGTGGGAGATCAGAAATGCGGAATGCGGATTGCGGATTGCGGAATGGGGACGCGAAGAACAGGAGATCAGACCGCGGCACGCCGGAGCCGGAGATAATCCATCAGGGCGCGCCGGTCGCCGGTGACGGCCGCGCGAGTCGCGGCGATCCGAAGTTGTCCGGCGCCGGCGTCCTCGGGTGTGCGCGGCATGTTGGTGCTCATGCCGGGTCCGATCCGCGGGCGGAGCACGCCGAACGCACGCGTCGCTTCCTGCAGTTCCTCGCGCGCCTTGACCAGTTCATCGCGCGTCTGTGTCAGCGTCGCCAGCAGCAAGGCGTGCGCGGACGGCTCCGGCGGCGACGCGGCCCCCTCCCCCGAGGGCGCGGTGTCGGTGGTTGCGGGCGTCGTTTCAGTTTCCGAAAGCATGTGATCCCCTTTCCTGATGAAGTGATGAAGTGATGAAGTGATGAGGTAAGTGAGTGGTGAGTGGTGGCATGACGCAGGACCCCAGGACCCAGTACCGGCCTTGTTCTTCGCTTTCCACTTCTCACTTCCGACTTCCGACCTCCGACTTTCCCCTAGGAAACTCCCGGCTCGATGGCCGAGTACCCCAGTTCCGCCAGCACCTGCTGTCGCGGCACACCGAGGGCGAGTTTCTTCTCCGCCGCGGCGAGCGCATCTGTCTCGCTGGGCGGGAGCGGGTCGGGCCAGACAACGCGCAACTCGCGGTCGCGCGGGTCGGTGAGCAGGATGCCGGCGCGGTCGAGCGCATCGAGGACGAGGCGGGACGCCTGGACAAGGCCGCGCCCGTAGGTAATGCGCTTGCGCGCGGTGCGGCTGAGCAAACCCATCAGCGTCACGCGCAGCGCGTTGGCGCTGGTGAGGTTGCCGATCTTGGCGCGGACCACTCCCGCGGCGAGCGGCGGCACGCCCGAGACCTTGTCGAGGGCCTCGCGCACCTCGGCGATGTGCGATTCCTCCGACGGGCTTGCAGCGTCCCCGCCGAACGTCTCGATCGACGCCGCGGGGTTGTCGGTCAGGACGACCTGTCCCGGGCCGACGGGCAGCGAGTCAAGCCCGTCGAGGCCCTTGGCCAGGAACATCTTGAAGGACTGCATGGTGACGCGCGAGGCGCGGTCCGACAGGCGCGTGTTGAGTTCGTCCTGCAAAGGGACGAGCGGCTCGACCTCGCCAAGGCCCTCGTAGGCCAGCGGCTGAGCGATGTTCTGGATGTGGACGATGGGCGGGCCGGCCCGGCCCCTCGTGCGGGTCTCATCGTGCTCGGCGCTTCGCGCCGGACCCACAAGCGCGGGGCCTTCGTCGATGAGGTGGGCGATCCCGCGCGGGTCGGCGCCATCGACCTCGTACACGCGCCGCCAGTCTGCGTCGATGATCTCGGTGACGATGGTCTCCCGCACGCTGCGCGGCGCGCCCGGGTCGGTCTCGACGCGGTTCCACCATCGCCTGAGCATGGCCGCGGCGGCGCGGGAGGTGCCGTGTGAGCCCACGCCGTCGGACTCGGGGAGTTCGCGCCGGGAGCGGATGATGTAGGCGTCGATGCGCCGGTAGTCGGCCGTCGAGATGAGCGGGACAGCGCGGGCGGGGTCGATGACCTCGACGCGCACCGAGGCTTTCGCGGCGTCGATGAGCGCCTCGTCGTTCGTATCGGTGGTTGGGTTCTGCGCGGTCGCGCCGTCGCCGGGCATCGCCCGCACCAGCAGGTCCACATGCCCATAGACGTGCGCCAGCAGGGCGAGGTCCTGCATGAGCGCTGCGCCGCCCGAGGCCTCCCACACCGAGTCGAGCACGCGCTCGATCCGGCGGGCGAGCGCGGGATCGCGCGCGCCCGAGGCGAAGGCGATCGGCCTGCCGAACATGAAGTCGATCATCGTGTGGATGCGCCACGCGATGTCGTTCTCGATGACGACCTCCTTGCGTCTCCACGCGCGATCGTCGGCCAACCCGGCGGCGATTCCTGCTCCGCCGACAAGGCGCGCCGGCAGCCCCTGCTCCTGCGCGAGGCGGTAGGGTCGCGAGGACGGGCCGCGATCCGAGAGCGCGACGGCGGTGAGTGTGTTGCGGTAGTAGGCCCACAGCGCACTGAGGCGCGGCATCGTGATGCGCTCGTGCCGGGCGATCAGGGTGTCGAAGGCCGCGCGGGTGAGTCCAGCATCGGCAAAGGGCGCAAGGTCAATGGGCATGGGCGTTTCTCCGTCGTAAGGCTCGGGGTGAGTGTGCGGCCCTCACCCATGGGACGGATGGCGCGGAGTTGGCGCGCGCAGCGCGACACTGACCCGTGGGCGTCGCCGCAAGCGACGGGCGGGGAGTGGGTTACGGAGTGCGGATAATTTTGGTGGGGCGCATGGGCTGCGCGGGAATGGGCGCGCGCCAGAACACGGCCTGGTGCGAAGGCTCCCCCTACGCTCCCGCCATGATCCGCTCGGTTGAACTGGTGGTCGGCATGGAGGCCCACGTCGAACTTGCGACGCGGAGCAAGATGTTCAGCCGCGTGGCAAGCCCGGCGCACCCGGAGGTGTACGCAAAGCGCTCGCTCGATTCCCGGCACCGAGTGCCGGTCCACCAAGGCCCTGAGCCCAACACGCTGATCGACCCGGTGGTTCTCGCGCTCCCCGGCGCGCTCCCGGTGATGAACCTCGCGGCGGTCGAACTGTCGATCATGGTGGGGCTGGCGCTGGGTTGCTCCATCGCGCCGCTGAGCAAGTGGGACCGGAAGAGTTACTTCTATCCGGACCTGCCCAAGAACTATCAGATCTCGCAGTACGGCCTGCCGCTGTGCTTTGACGGCTCGGTGACGCTGCCGCTCGATGGGGAGCAGGCGCGGACCATTGGCATCATCCGCGCGCACCTCGAAGAGGATGCGGGCAAACTGCTGCACGAACTACCCGGGGGGGGCGGCGGCAGCGCGCGGGGCGGCAACGAGTCGCACTCCTACGCCGACTACAACCGCGCCGGCACGCCCCTGCTGGAGATCGTCACGCAACCGGACTTCCGCACCGCCGACGAGTGCGTGGCGTTCAGCCAAATGCTCCGCAACATCTGCCGATTTCTCGGGGCGAGCGAGGGCGTCATGCAGCGGGGGCACATGCGCTTCGAGCCGAATATCAACTGCATCCTCACGCTCGATGACGGGCGCACCGTGCGCACGCCGATCGTTGAGGTGAAGAACCTCAACTCGTTCAAGTCGCTGCGGGGCGCGATCGAGCATGAGTTGCGCGAGCAGCCGCGACGGTGGGAGGAGACGGGCATTGAATACGCGGGCGGCACAAAGACCACTCGCGGGTGGGACGATGTGCGGATGGAGACGTTTGTCCAGCGCGAGAAGGAAGAGGCGCACGACTACCGCTACTTCCCCGACCCGGACCTGCCGCCGGTGGTGGTGAGCGAGGAATGGCGCGACCGCCTCGCGGCCCGCGTGCCGGAGTTGCCGCAGAGCCGGGCGCGGCGCTTTGTGACGGACTATGGGCTGTCGCCCAAGGAAGCGGCAGCGCTGACCGATGAGCGCGACGACTGCCTGTTCTTCGAGGCGATCGTCGGGGGCGCGGCGGAGCGCGGGATCGAGCGGTCGCGTGCGGGGCGCGCTGCGGCGAACTTCGTGCTGCAGAGCGGGCTGAAGCGGGTGAATGAGCGGGTAAGGGCGATGCGGGTTGCGGATGGAGAGAGGAACACCGCTCTGGAGAGCGATGCCACCCAAACGGAGAAGAGCCCCGCTCTGGAGAGCGATGCCACCCAAACGGAGAAGAGCCCCGCTCTGGAGAGCGATGCCACCCAAACGGAGAAGAGCCCCGCTCTGGAGAGCGGCGCCACCAATGAGTCGGAGGTGCTGGTCAGCGCGTTGGGCATCTTGCCCGCGCAGGTTGCGAGCATCATTGTCCTGCGCGAAGCGGGCAAACTGAGCGCGGCCGCCGCCGACGAACTGTTCGGCCTGCTCTGCGGCGCCGAGCCAGTGGCGCCGGGGTTTGTCTATGAGACCGCCGGTCGCGGCGGGAGCGAGCCGCCGGGCGCGGATGCCGCGGATATCGCGACTGCGCGCGGGATGCTGATGGTCCATGACGCGGGTGCGCTGGAGGCGTGGTGCGATCAGGCGATCGCGGCGGAGCCCGCCAGCGTGCAGGCCTTCCGCGAGGGCAAGGGAGCGGCGATGGGGCGGCTGGTCGGGACGGCGATGAAACTCGCCGGAGGCAAGGCGGACGCGACGGCGGTGCGGGAACGGCTCGAGCAGAAACTCGGGTAGCGAGTGTCCTGCGCCGGAAGTCACCGCAAGAGACACGGAGGACGCAGACCGACCGGGTAACTGCTGTTCTGCTGCGACCTTCGCGCCTTCACTTGTGAACTTCCTGACAACCAATGAAAAACGCCGCGACCCATTCGGATCGCGGCGTCGTCTTTGTGCTTCGTAGGTTCGCGTAGTGAGAAGGCTGCGTCAGGACCGTGGTCGGCCTGATCAGCGTGCGACGAAGAAGGTGAGTTCGTCATCGCGGACAGGAGTCTTGAGTTGGTCGCAGGTGGTTTCGCTGACGATGAGTTTCTCGCCCGCATCGGCCGACTTGAGCGTCAGCGTGAAGGTCCGCTTCTCGCCGGGCTTCAGGACGCCCAGCACGCCGGTGAAGGTGAGTTTGTTGCCGTCCACAGTGGGGGCCTTGGGCGCCGTGCTGGAAACGAACGCGACGCCCGCGGGCAGGGTGACCGCGACCGCGACGTTGGTCAGATCGACCTGGCCCTGGTTCTCGACCTCGTAGCGGTAGACCTGGTTGTCGCCGACAAGCACGACGCCCTCATCATCGGTCAGGAGGGTTCCAAGGTCCGGCGAGCCGGAGACGCCGAAGTTGCAAGTCGCCGTGACGGCCTCAGCGCACTCGCACTTGACGGTGCCCGTGACCGCGACCTGGCCCGCGCCGGAAGTTCGCAGTTGCATGGAGATCGTCTTGCTCGCGCCCGCGGCCAGTTCTCCCAGGTTCCAGTTGACATTGCCCGCCGCCATCGCGCCGGAGTTGTCGGCCGAGACGAAGGCCGTGCCGGCGGGGAGGGTGGCGCGGAAGGTCGTGCCCTTGCACGTCGCGTCGCCCTTGTTGGAGACGGTGAACTTCACCACCGCAGCGCGCCCGATGAGCAGGCCGTTGGGGCACTCGGCCTTGGCCTCGAGCACCGGCTGCGTGACCTTGAGGCCGATCGCCTGGCTCTCGGCGGTCAGGTTGCCATCGGCCATCGCCGTGGCCTTGTTGGAGTAGGTGCCGGTCTTGGTCGCCTTGACCGGGAAGGTGAAGGAGCGGGTCTGGTTCGTGGCGAGGGTGCCCGCGTCGAACTCGACCATGTTCTTGTTGTCGCCGGTGGTCATGCCCGCCGGGAGCGGGTCGCGGACCTTGACGTTGCGGGCAGCGCCCGAGCCGGTGTTGGTGACATCGATCTTCACCGTCGCGGTCTCGCAGGCCATGATGTCCGCGGGGGTGATGGACTTGACGAGGCGGAGTGCCGGCTGGACGACGTTGATCGTCTGGCACAGCGCGTTGTTGTAGGACACCTCCGCGCAGTGGGTGATGGCGCCAGCGCCCGAGGCCGTGCCGTTGACATGGATGGTGCGGCTCTGGCGACCGGGCAGGGTGCCCAGTTCCCACGCCATCATGTTGCCGCTGGCCTTGCCCGCGGGCTCGGACGACATGAACTTGAAGTTGCCCGACGGCTCATCCGTGACGAGCACGCTGTTGAGGTCCATGTCCGTGAGGTTGGTGACGATGATGTCGTAACCGAAGTTCGAGCCGGCGACGACCTCGCCCGGGCTGGTGCGCTCGATCATGATGGCGGAGGTGTTCCGCTCGCCGGTGGGGAGGTACATCACGCTCGATCCAGAGCGGGGCGCGGCGGGCGCGGCTGTGCGGCGCTCGGGCTGGCGCTCCGGCTGGCGCTCGGCGTCGGGCCGGGGAGTTGCGGCGCGCGGGGCCGGAGTGGTCGCGCGTCCTGAACCGTCATCGCGCGGGTACGCGTACCAGTAGTCCTCCTGCGAGCGCGTGTTCGTGGGCTTGTTCACCGTCATCGAGTCGCACGCGGCGACACCGGCGACCAGCAGCGCGCTCAGGCACGCGCGGGTCATCAACTTCTTCAGACTCATGGAGACCTCCGGAAAATGTGTTGGCTTGGATGGGTTTGCATATCCCGCGCTCGCGCCACCAGCACGCGGGAAGTTGTCCGAGGTTCGGGCGTAATGGCAGCGTCCGGGTTTCCCCAAAACGGTCCTGCTCACAGAATGTTCCAATGCCCTCGCGGCGGAACACGCCCGCGGGCCCCTGCACAAATAAATACTAGGGGGCACTAAGATAGTCATTGCTCCAACAGCGGTCAACGGGTTGACGGCCGCATCGCGCTTACCCGTCACTACACTGGCCCGGTGACAATGCCGCCTGCGTGAATCATTCCAGAGTAGAAGTGACCAACGTGAACCATTCATGAAACCACGCTTATTCAGGTGCTGCTCCAAAGGGAGTTGCGCATCAACGCTTCTCCCCATCCAACCCACAACTTATGCACCTTCAAGTATGTTGATTCTCGATTGGCTTGTGGTGAGCGGTGTTCTCCCCGGCCGACGATCGCTGAAACCTCGCCGCAGCCACACCCAAGTAGAGAGCCGCGGGGGCGTTGAACTGTGTCTTACAGGAGTTCTCATGCGCAGCCTGCTCGCCGGTGTGCCGTTCGTGCTATGTATCGCGCTCTGTGCCGCCGTCCGCGCTGCGCCACCGTCGGATGCCGAGTTGGGCGCGAGGGTCGATGCCATCGCCGCGGCGAGTATGGCGGAGCCCAACGCGGTGGGGCTTTCGGTCGCCGTGGCGCGCGGGGACAAAGTGATTGTCGCCAAGGGCTACGGCAAAGCCGACCTTGAGTTCGCTGTGCCGATGGACGCGCAGACCATGCTCCGCATCGGCAGCGTGACCAAGCAGTTCTCCGCCGCGGCCGCGATGAAACTGGTTGAGCAGGGCAAACTGTCGCTCGACGACACGCTCGACAAGATGCTGCCGGAGTTTCCGGCGACCGGACCGGTGACGCTGCGGCACATCCTGAACCACACCTCGGGCATCTGGTCGTACACGCAGGACGGGGCGTTCATGAAGCGAGAGGCATCGCTGGAGTTGACTCCGGCCGAACTCGTTGCCACGTTCAAGGACCGGCCGCTCGAGTTCCAGCCTGGCACGAAGTGGAACTACAGCAACTCGGCGTACTACCTGCTGGGCGAGATCGTCGCGCGGGCGTCGGGAAGGTCGTACGCTCAGTATGTGCAGGAGGAGTTCTTCACGACGTTGGGGCTGGATCGCACTCGCTATGAATCCAACCGGGAGGTGATGCGCAACCGCGCACAGGGCTACGGGTTCGAGGAGGGCGTATTGGTGAACGATCGCCCGATCGGCCCGGATGTGCCGGGCGCGGCGGGCGCGTTGCTCTCCAATGCCGAGGGGCTGGTGCGGTGGAGCCTCGCGCTCGCGGGGGGTAAGGTGGTGTCTGCGGACTCGTACGCGCAGATGACCACGCCGGGGGTGCTGCCCGATGGCAACGGGACCGAATACGGCTTTGGCCTTGGGATCGACACCTGGGAAAAACGCAAGCGCATCTCGCACGGCGGCGGAATCTTCGGGTTCTCATCCATGCTCGCGTACCTGCCCGATGACAAGGTGACGGTCGCGGTGATCTCCAACTGCGATGCCTTCAACCCCGGCAGGGTGGCCGACTCGATCATGCGGGCCGCACTGGGGCTTACGGAGTTTGTGGCCCTGGACTTGCCGGTCCATGCCGCGGAGGCATCGCGCTTTGCCGGCGAGTACGCGTCCGAGGAGGTCCCCTTCGAGATCAGTATCGTCGAGCGGGCTGGGCAGGTGTTCGCGCAGTCCCCGGGCCAGCGTGAGACGCGCCTGCTCTATCAGGGGAAGGGCGAGTTCCGGCCCGACTTTGACCATCAGGTGCGCATCGTGTTCCCGGCCGGAGACGGTCCCGCGGCGGGCCTTGTGCTGCACCAGGGCGGTGAACTGGCGGCGAAGCGGAA
>Ga0163152_10002963_pt1 | contig 22914 bp, 15 predicted proteins | sample OliLakLV19MP8IB2_FD_148635 | JGI IMG/M metagenome (GOLD analysis project Ga0163152, IMG submission 148635) | Freshwater microbial mat bacterial communities from Lake Vanda, McMurdo Dry Valleys, Antarctica - Oligotrophic Lake LV.19.MP8.IB-2 | ecosystem: Environmental > Aquatic > Freshwater >...
AGGGAGAGGGTCCCCCCTCCCACCGGGAGGGGGACAGGGGGTGGGGGAGAGACGACGATCCCCTCGACGGCCCGTAACGAAGTTTTCCGATGTGCGCGGAATCAAGTGGCGGAACCGCGGCGTTCCTGTGGCGCGTCCCGCTCATCGGGCTCCTCATGGTCGTCGCGACCATCGCGCTTTTTCTCGGCGCGTGGCGGCGTGCGCGGCCCTCCTAAACGTTCTGGGGCTGGACGCGCACCGGCATCACGCCCACGGCAGACGGCCGCGGCAGCGTGCTCTCGTGGACGCTCGATCGCAGCGTCACCACGGCCGGCGCCCGCAGTCTGACCGCTTTCTGGCTTCCTGTCGGAGTGGTACCATAGTTCGTACCATGCGCATGGATGAGGACATCAAGCCGGTGACGTACATGAAGATGCGGTCCGCTGATCTGCTGCGCGAGGTCGGCGAGAATCGCCGCCCGGTCGTGATCACCCAGAACGGCGAGGCCAAGGCCGTGGTCCTCGACGTCGCGTCCTACGAGTCCCTTCGGGATGCCGCGATCCTGATGAAGCTGGTTTCCCAGTCGGAAGAGGACTCTCGACGAGGTCGGACCCGGACGCAGTCAGCGGTGCTCGCTCGCATCGATGCGCGAATGGCCGCCGCCCGCGCTGCCGCGGGAGCTCCGAAGGCGAGGAAGAAGCGCCGGAGTTCCCGTCGTTGAAGCGCAGGTCGGTACGATGGGCCGCGAGCGCGGAGCGAGATCTAGAGACGCTTTTGGACTTCCTCCTCTCCCGGAACCTTTCCGTGGCGGAATCGACCTGGCTGAAGCTTCGGTCTGCAGCCGTTCGCCTCGAGTCACTCACGGAGCGCGGACGAATCGTTCCAGAGCTCCTGAAGGCTGGCGTTCGGACCTATCGCGAGCTGATCGTGCTCCCCCGGTATCGCCTCGTGTACCGCGCTTCCGCGCGCGCGGTTCTCGTCGTCGGTGTCTTCGACGCGCGTCGCGACCTCGGCGACATTCTCCTGGAGCGGTTCTCCCCGTAGTCTCGCGTTCGTGCGCCTCTTCGCTCTCGTTCTCATGCTCGTCGTCACTGCGTGCGAAACGGCGGCGCCGGCGCCGCCGCAGGTGCGTCCGATCGCGGCGGTGCCGGATGCGGCCGTCTACGTGGCGTGGATCGAAGGCTCACCTGATGCGTGGGGCTTCTGGATCGCCGATGTCGATCGCCCGGAGCCGGTGGAGCTCGCGCGCATCGACGCGACGCGCATCGACCTCATGTCGCTCGCGGACGACGGGCGATACGCGGTCGCGATGACGTCCGAGTCGACCGATCCGAACGTGTACTATCAGCAGCGCGTGTGGACGTTCGATCTCGTGACGCGCCGCGCGCACGAATCGTCGACGCCGGTGACCTTCGTGTACGAGGTCGGCGCCGACGCGATGTCGCCGTGGCTCGTCGGCTCGACGTTCCGCGAGGACTACGGCCGCGCACGGGCGTTCTTTGCGAAGCTGCGCTCGAACGATCCCGGCTGCCACCTCGCGGCCGCGCAGACGTTCCGCTGGCGGAACGGGAGCTGGCGTCTCGAGAAGTCGCTCCCAGCGCCCGATTGCGCCGCGACGACCGGACAGGTCGCGAGCCTCTCGATGGAGCTGCCGTCCGCGTATGAGCGGCTCGTGCCGGGTCCCCGATCGCACGAGCTCCGGCGCTGGCGCCTCTCGTTCGACGGAGAAGGATTTCGCGTGCTCGACGAGGACCGTGAGCTCTTCCGCCGCGAGAAGGCGACCGACGCGGCGCTGTGGGCGAAGCCGATCGTCGTCGACCTGATGCTCGAGCCCGAGTAGTCAGCGCTTCGCGATGATCCGCTCGAGCAGCGGCGTCAGAAGATGTGCGTCCTTCACGCCGAGATTCACCATCGCCCACGACATCTCCTTGTCGTGCTTCCAGATGTGGAGGAAGCCCTGGCGCGGCTCGAAGCTCTGCAGCTGCGAGACCGGAATCTCTTCCTTCTTCCAGCCTATCGACGCGCGCCTGAGCACGAGCTTGTCGACCTTGATCTCGCGCCCCACGTATGGAGCCGCAGCCGGCGCAAGAAGCACCACGCCGTGAGCCATCCGAAGAGGACCGTGGCGGCGACGAGGATCGCGCCGAAGACGGCCGGTGCCGGGTCGGCTTGCATGACGACGGCTGCGATGCACCCCGCGGCGCCGGCCGCGGCGGCGAGGGTGAGAATCGCGGAAACGATCCAGCTCGCCGCGCCGAGGTTTAGCTCGACGATCGGTGGCGAGCCGTCGACGGTCACTCCACGCTCTCCAGCGGCGTCGCCTTCTTCTGCGGCAGCGGCCACCAGCGGCGCGAGGGCTTCTTGGCCTCCTCGGCCTTCGCCGCGCGGACGGCGCGCCAGTCGCGGAACTCGAGCGGGAACCACGCGGCGACGCCCGGACCGATACGGTTCGCGAGCTCGGCCTGCGCGAGCTCCTCCGAGAACGGCATCGCCTTCGCGAGCGCGCGGATCTCGTCGGGCTGGCGGTTGCTGCTGCTCACCTGCTCCCAGAAGCCGCGCGACGACGGCAGCGAGACGATCTCGACGCGGCGCCGCTTCGGGATCTTGCCCAGCTCCTTCGCGCGCGCGATCGCCTGCTCGAGGCCGCCCATCTTGTCGACGAGCTTCAGCTCGAGTGCCTTGTCGCCGAGCCACACGCGGCCGCGGCCGACGGCGTCGATCGCCTCGATCGTGGTGCCACGTCCTTCGGCGGCCTTCTTGATGAAGTCCTGATAGAAATCGTTGATCAGGCGGTCCGCCATCTTCTGCTCGGCTTCCGAGAAGGGCCGTGCCTCGGTGAACATGTCCGCGTATTCGCCGCGGCTGAGGTCGTAGCGCTTGTATTCGTACTTCTCGTAGAGCTTCTGGAAGTTCGGCTTGAGGAAGAACACGCCGATCGAGCCGGTGATCGTCCCGGGGAGCGCGTAGATCTCGTTGGCGCTCTGGGAGATGTAGTAGCCGCCGGACGCGGCGACATCGCCCATCGAGACGACGACGGGCTTCACCTTCTTGACGGCGAGCATCTCGTGCCACACCTCGTCGGAGGCGAAGCCGCTTCCGCCGGGGCTGTCGACGCGAAGGACGACCGCCTTCACGCTGTCGTCGTTCTTCGCCTCGCGCAGCGCGCGCACGATCGTGCTCGAGCCCATCACGGGGTCGCTGAAGATGCCGCCCGACGTGCTCTCACCCTCGGTGATCGCGCCGCTCGCGTAGACGACCGCGATGCGCGGAGGTGTGCCCCAGTCCGTGGACGGAATGCCGCCGTAACCGCGCAGCACGGAGAAGCTCTTGCCGAGGAAGTCTTTCGCCTTCTCCTCGACCTCGTCCGGATAGAAGACGTAGTCGACGAGCTTCGCCTCGAGCGCCTTGTCCGCCGAATAGAACGCGCCGTCGATGAGCGCCTTCACCTGCGCGGGCTCGAGCGCGCGTCCCGCCGCGATGCCTTCGATCGACTGGTTGTAGAAACCGTCGAGCAGCGCGTTCGCGACTTCGAGCGTCTCCTTCGACGGCTCTTCCTGGATGTACGGTTCCGCCGCGCCCTTGTACGGCCCGACGCGCGCGACTTCGACCTGAACGCCGATCTTGTCGAGCGTGCCCTTCATGTAGGCGAGGCCGGAGCTCAGCCCCTCGATCGAGACGATGCCCGCGGGGTTCATCGCGATTTTGTCGCACGCCGCGGCGACGTAGTACATGCGGAGGTCGGCGCTGTCGAAGTAGCAGAAGACCTTCTTCTTCGCGGCGCGCGTGTCGAGGATCCCCTGGCGGAGCTCCTGCGCGGTCGCGTAGCCGCCGCCGAATCCGTTGATGCGCACGAGCACGCCGTCGATCGTCGGATCCTTGCGGGCTTCCGCGAGCGTCATGAGCACGTCGGGCAGTGTGAGCGCTTCGTCTCCGAGGAACGAATCCTCGGAGTGGTCGGGGAGGGCGCCGCCGACGCTCAGGCGCGCGTAGCTCTTGCCGGTGCGCGTCACGGGAAGCCGGCGTTGCTCGCGGAACGCGACGCGGCTCGCAAGACCAATGACCTCTTCGCCGTACTGGTCGGAGATCGCCTGCGCGCCGATGTCGGAGTTGCCGAACGAGACGGTGAGGCCCGCGGTCCAGCGGTCCGCCTCGTCCGCGGTCGCATAGACCGAGAGTCCGGTGAACGGCATCGCGCGAACGGAGACGCGGACGTCTTCGCCCTTCTGCGAGTCGGTCTTCGCGACGTCGGCCGAGAGCGTGAAGCGATCGTTGCCGAGCGGACGCACGGCGAGGCCGCCCGCGTAGCGCGCGGTGAGATCGAGGCCCGGCGCGATCGGGTCTTCCTGCGCGTTCCACACGGTCGCGCCGAGCGCGAAGAAGCGGCTCGGGCGCGTGAGGAAGCCGGCGCTCCAGTTGTCGTAGCGCACGTCGCCGAGGTTCAGGTTCGAGACGTACGCGGCGCCGAGGGCGGTCTGATCACCCAGCGCCATCGTGGTGCCGAAGTGGAAGAGCGTGACGTCGAGCTCCTCCGCCGGCCGCGCCCACTCCATGCCGAGGTGGAACGGTCCGCCGGTCTTCCAGAAGAGCGCGAGGCCGTCGCCCGGTTCGTTCTTGTCGAAGCGATCGGCGTTGAGGAACGTGAACTCGCCGCCGTCGTCGAGACCGAGACCGGCCGGATTGAAGAGCATCGCGTCGGCGCCGCCCGGATCCGCGACGGAGGCCGGCGCGACGAAGAGCGGGCGCTCGTCGGACGCGAACGGAAGCGGAGTCGGCGTGCTCTCCTGCGCGAAAGCGGAGAGCGGAAGCGCGAGCAGGAACGGGGCGAGTAGCGTTCGCATTCCGCGGATGCTACTCCGGATGTTTCCGCTTTTTGTGTCGTGGCGAGCCGAGCGAAATCGCCCAACCGCGCGCAACGGCACAGCGATTCCGCCGACGGGTGGCCGTGCGGAACGGCCCGCCTGCACGGAATTTTCCTGGGATATCAGAGACTCCGAGCGACGCGCCGGAGCGGGAGCCGTGCCATTCGCGCACGTACTCGTTGACGCCATTTCGGCGGCTATGTCAGACTGTCACAGCCATGGAACTCGTGAACTGGACAGAACTGACCAACCTTCGCGTGATCCGGAAGCTGTCGGAGATCATCCGCAGCCGCTGGAATCTGGGCATCGCCTTCACCGACGTGGAAGGCAGCATTCGCGCGGTGCCCGAGGGCTCGGTTTACGAGTTCGACCGCGAGATGTGCCAGCTCGTGGCCAGCTCGAAGGAGGGCTTCGACGCGTGTTGCGCGACGTTGAAAGACGTCACGCTCACGCTGCGTGACGAGCACAAGGACTCCAACGAGACGCCCCGGCCGCACTGGCGCACATGCCACGCCGGAATGATCGAAGTCGGCGTTCCGATCGTCATTCGAGGACGCTATCTCGGCGCCGTTTTCGTTTCCGGCTTCATCAAGAAGGAATCCGGCGATTCGCAGAAGGACGAAGTCGTCCAGCTCGTGCGCAAGTTCAACGTCGACACCGAGGCGGCGAAGAAGTCGATCCAGCAGGTGCCGGTGCTCGGCGAGTCGAACATCGACTACCTCACCGAGCTGCTCGAGCTCATCGTCGAGGAGATCGTCGGGTTCCAGACCGAGCTCTACAAGAAAGAGCGGCGCATCAATCAGCTCAACAAGGAGCTGGTCACCCGCTACCAGTACGGAAACATCATCGGCAAGAGCCGCACGATGCAGGACGTCTACCGCCTGCTCGACAAGATCAGCGGCTCCGAGTCGACGGTCATGATCCAGGGTGAGAACGGCACCGGCAAGGAGCTCGTCGCGAAAGCCGTCCATTACAACGGGCCGCGCAAGGACAAGATCTTCGTCGTCCAGAACTGCTCCGCGTTCAACGACAACCTCCTCGACTCCGAGCTCTTCGGGCACGTGAAGGGGTCGTTCACCGGCGCGATGGGCGACAAGAAGGGCCTCTTCGAAGTCGCGGACGGCGGCACGTTCTTCCTCGACGAAATCGGCGAGATGTCGCCGACGCTGCAGGTGAAGCTGCTGCGCGTTCTTCAGGAAGGCACGTTCCTTCCCGTCGGCGGAACGAAGCCGAAGAAGGTCGACGTGCGGATCATCGCGGCGACCAACCGCGACCTGAAGAAGATGGTCGCGAAGGGCGAGTTCCGCGAGGACCTCTACTACCGCGTGAACGTCATCAACGTGCACCTCCCGTCGCTGCGTGAGCGTCGCGACGACATCCCCGTGCTCGTCGAATACTTCCTGCAGCGCCAGAGCGAGCGCAAGAAGGTCCCGATCAAGTCGATCAGCAAGCGCGCGATGGAGCGCCTGATGGACTACGACTGGCCGGGCAACGTGCGCGAGCTCGAGAACGAGATCGAGCGCCTGGTTGTTCTCGCGGGCGACGAGCTCGCGGTCGGCGACGACCTCCTCTCGCAGCGCATCAAGGCCGAGGTCGAGCGCGAGATGCTCGAAGGAAAGAAGATCGCCGGGCGCCTGCCCGACGCGGTCGAGGCCCTGGAGCGAAAGATGATCTACGAGGAGCTGAAGAAGGTCCGCTGGAACAAGACCAAGGCGGCCGACACCCTCGGGATCTCGCGGCGCAATCTCATCCGCAAGGTCGCGAAGTACGGCCTCGACCAGCGGAAGAATCGCGGCGGCCTCGACAGTCTCCGCGACGCTTGATGGGACGTCCGCAATCCGGACGCGCTCCCTCCACCGAATCCGCACATCGAACAAGCCCGCGATCTCTCGCGGGCTTTTTCGTGAGAGCCATACCGGGATCGCCCGTTCGCGACAGGACGGCGCGAGTTTCGACGCGCGCGGAGAATCTGGATTCTTCTTGTCCCAACGAACTTCCGAAGAGCCAACCCCGCGGAAAACAAATGCCCGCGCGGTCACATCGCGCGTGGGCACGTCGCTGCCGATCTCGGCACGGGACGTGGACAACGCCAGACGTCCGCACCGGAGGAACTACACCGTGGCCCGCTCGATCGAACGTTTCGTCCTCGCCCTCTCCGCAACCATGACGCTCGCTGCCTGCGAGCAGCAACTCCCGTCGAGAGGCGGCGAGCGCTGGGAAGAGGGACGCCTCCTCGTGAAGTTCAAGGAGGGCGCGGATCCCGCCGCGGTCGCCGAAGTTCGCTCGGCCGTCGGCACCGGCGGCTACGAGAAGCTCCCGCTCGTCGGCGTCGACGCGCTCCTCTTCGAGTCGTCCGTCGACGTGAAGGAGCAGATCGAAGGCATCGGCGTGTGGTCCGAGCTCGTCGAATACGCGGAGCCCGACTTCCTCTACGACACCGCGATGGCGCCGAGCGATTTCGACGGCGGCGTGATGTGGGGCCTCTCGCGCATCCAGGCGCCGCTCGCGTGGGACGGCACGATGGGCTCGAGCACGGTCATCGTCGCGGTCATCGACACCGGCGTCGACACGGGCCACCCCGACCTCGCCGCGAACATCTGGAAGAACACCGCCGAGATCGCGAACAACGGCATCGACGACGACGGCAACGGCTACCCCGACGACGTGAAGGGCTGGGATTTCGTCGAGAACGATCCGACGCCCAATGACGATTCCGCGCACGGCACGCACGTCGCGGGCACCATCGGCGCGGTCGGCGGCAACGGCGGACTCGTCGGCGTTTCGCCGAACGTGCGGATCATGGCGCTGCGCACGCTGTCGCCGAACGGCGGATCGACCAGCGGCAACATCAAGGCGATCGACTACGCGCGCCGCAACGGCGCTCGCGTGATCAACGCGTCGTGGGGAAGCTACGGCTACTCGACGGCGTTGCGCGATGCGATCGGACGCGCGGGGCAGCAGGGCATCCTCTTCGTTGCGGCCGCCGGCAACGGCGACGCGAACGGCCGCGGCTACGATTCCGACGCGGGCCCGATGTATCCCGCGGGCTACGACCTGCCGAACATCCTCTCGGTCGCTGCGTCCGGCGGAAACGACCGCCTCGTCAGCTTCTCGAACTACGGCGCCACGACGGTCGATCTTGCCGCTCCCGGAGCGGAGATCGCGTCGACGGTCCCCGGCGGCGACTACGCCTACATGGACGGCACGTCGATGGCGTCGCCGCACGTCGCGGGCGCCGCGGCGCTCCTACTCGCGGCATCCCCCACACTCTCCGTGAGCCGTTTGCGCGACATCCTCCTCGACACCGTCGATCCCGTCGCCGATCTCTCCGGTCGCGTCGCGAGTGGTGGCCGGCTCAACGTGAACCGCGCGGTCGTCGCCGCGCTGCCCTCGGCGGAGCCGACGCCGGCGCCGACGCCGGCGCCCGCCGACACGTGGAGTTGGGAGTCGGCCGGCGGCGGATCGGCGCACCCCTACGCGAACGATCTCGACTCGACGTGGAGCGCCACGCAGGCCGGCGCGACCGAGATCCGCCTGCGCTTCTCGCGGATCTCCACCGAAGCGAGCTACGACTACGTGATCCTCTACGACGGCGCCGGCGCGGAAGTCGCGCGCTACGACGGGGAGAAGGGCTCGCTCGAGTCGATCTCGGTGCCCGGCGACACCGTCTACATACGCCTCGTCACCGACGAGTCGATCACCGGCTACGGATTCGAGGTGAGCGAGTTCGGCTGGCGCTGACCGTTCACCACGAGTCTCTCGGCGGCCGCCTTCTTACTTGATGGAATCTTTGAGCGCGGCGAGCAGGCTGGGCTCGAGCTTGGTGCGTTCCTGCAGGCTGCGCTCGACGGCCGAAAGATCGGGCGCGCCGAACGCGACGCGCAGCGCCTCCGCGTTCGTGATCGCGCGCGGATCGAGCGAGCGTGCGCTGTTCGCGTCGATCAGCGCCTGCACGATGTCCTCGCGACGGAAGCGCGGCCCGCCGCTCGCCGTGATCGAGGCGGCCACCGAGTCGAGCCAGCGGAGCGCGGGCTCGCCGAGGGTGATCGCGCGGCTCGGAGCCGCCTTCTTCTCTTTCGCCGCCGGGCGCTTCCGAGGCGGCGCTTTCTTTTTCGTCTTTGCTCGGCGACTCATGCGCGGAGAGTAGCTTGAACGGTGCTCATTCGCCGCGCCAGATGAAGAGGCGGCCCCGATCGACGAGAAAGACGCGGTCGTCTGCCGCGGTGATCGAGCTGCGATAGACGTCGCCTGCGCCGGCGACCGCCGGGGCGCGACATTCGCCTGGCAGCTTCCGGTGCCAGACCGTGCGCCCGATCTCGCCGAGGAGAGCGCAGACGAGCTCCCCGCGGTCGATCCACAGGACGTGCGTGTGATCGACGGCGACCGGCCGCGGCCCGCCGCCTTCGCGCACGCGCTCTTCCGGTTGCAGCAGCGGTTCCGGCGCCGCTGGCCCGGCGAGCGTATGCACGCCCATCTCGGTTCCGCCGCGCTGCACGACGCGGATCGCGGGCGCGAGTCCCGCGGTCGCCGCAATGGCCACGTGCGGACCGAGGAGGAAGCCGTGCACGTCGCCCGGGATCTCCCAGCGCCATGCCTCGTTGCCGTTCGTCGCGTCGACGGCCACGACCGATGCGGGCGTGGTCAAGGGACGCGCGTGCGCGAAGTCGCGCCACGGGATGTTCTGCTCCGTGCGGATGAGCTCCATGCGATACGCCTCCGCGCGAGCCTCGCGGGCGTTCTCGCGATCGCGCTCGTCGAGGAAGAGGACCTCGCCGTTTCGGACGGCGATTACGCCGCGCCGCTCCAGGCCGAGCTGGCCGGACCACAGCCGCTGTCCCGTCAGGCGATTGCGCCCGATCACGCGGCGTCCGAACGCACCGAAGTCTTCGCAGATGGCGACGCCGTTCGTCTCGCCGAGGAGCCACTCGCCGTCCGTCCAGACGGTGTGTCCGTCGCGCCGATAGTCGCTCCGTGCGATCGGCGCCCCTCCAGGAATGGCGAGGCGGATGGAAAGGACGTGTCCGCCTTTCTTTCCGCGCGCGGAGAGCCGGATCTCCATCGCATCGAGTTGCGCCGGCGGCGGGTAGGGAAGGGGCCACCACGCGACGAGGACGCCCGATTCCGCGCTCGTCTCGTCGACGGATTCGAGCGTGCCGTTTGCGGAGACGGTGAGCACGCGCATCGGTCCCTGCAGCGTCCAGTACACGATGCGAATCGTTCCGTCGGGGCAGAGCACGGGCGCGCTCGACGCGAGCCACGGCGTCGCCTCGGGAACGCGCACGGTCCACGCGGTATCGCCGCTCGACCGGTCGAACGCGACGAGAAGCGGCGCACGCCCGGGTCCTGGCGGCCGTCCCCATCGCCCGGCGAGAACCACCAACTCCTCGACGACGAGCGGCGCGTCGAGCGTCTGGTCCCATTCGTCCGGCAGGTCGACGACCTGTTCGTCCGGCGAAATCGAGCGCGGAATCGATCGGGCGATGCGCATGGACGCCGGCTACCAGACGCAGTCGGCCGGGCGGCCGGCGAAGATTCCGCGCGCGTTGGCGAGGAGGCGCTGGAAGGTTTTTGCGTCCTCGGGCGTCTGCGCGATCGACTCCTGTCCGCTCTGCACGGTGCCGCCGACGACGATGTCGTCCTGCCGGCAGAAGACGTAGGCGATCACCGAGTTGTCGCAGCCGCCGCTGAAGAACCAGAACTGCTTCGGATCGGTTTTCTTCAGGACGATGTTGTGGCCGCGCTGCGCGATGAGCTTGTCGTCGCCGAAGAGTGTCTTCGCGCCGTAGCCCGTGCAGTTCACGACGATCGTTTCCGGAACGTCGAGCACCTCGGCGAGTGTCGCGAACGTGCGCGCCTCGAACTTCGCGCCGCCTTCGGCGAGATCGGCGGCGAGCTTCGGAAGCAGGATCGCCGGGTTCATCAGCCAGGTGCTGTACTCGCGGCCGGACACGTTCAGCTTCTCGAACGGGAGCCGTCCCTTCCGGCACGCCGGCACCACGTCGCGCGGCGTCGCGACGTCCATCGAGCGCAGCTCGTGCTCGAGCGTGTAGTTCTTCCGCTCGGCGACGCCGAAGGCGAGGCGGTCGCCGGACTTCTGGATCTCGACGATGCGATCGCGCGCGCGCCGCAGATACGTCGCGAGCACCTTCCGCTTCGTGTCGCTGTTGTATTCGTGATGGATGCCCGACGGCTCGAACTGTCCGCCCGCGATGAACGAGACCGTCGAGCGCAGGTCGTCCTTCGCGTAGATCGTCACCGGCAACGCCGGCCACTTGCGGCGGATCTCCGTCGCCGCGGTCAGCCCCATCACGCCGCTGCCGAGGATCGCGACGCCGGGCGTCGCCCCGGCCGCGGTCACGAGCGCGGTCGCGCTCGCGACGTGATCGACGACGACACTCGCGCAGCCCCAGCTCAGCGTGATGCCGGCCCCGCCGGTTCCGTAGTTGTGGATCACCCAGCGATCGCCGCGCGCACCGCGCAGCGGCTTCGGTTCCAGCTCGAGGCGCACGCCGCCTTTGCGATGCGGCCGAATGCCGATGAGAAACGGGTTCTCCTCGCGCAGTTGCGAGAAGTCGGGGCTCGGGAGGATCTCGCCGCCGCGCAGATTTTCGGACGCGGTAGGCGATGGCGACGCGCTCGGTGAGGGGGACGGCAGCGGTGTCGCGGCACCGGCGGCCGCGGCGCCGGCGATCGACGCCGCCCCTTTGAGGAAATGCCGTCTCGACAGCGTCATGGGTCAGCTCCCTTTCCGAAGCTGCGCGGGCAGGTCCTTGCGCTGGATGCGCGCTTCGATGAACGCGGGGCCGGGCGCGGCCTTCGCTTCCGCGAACGCCGCCTTCATCTCCGCTTCCGACTGCACCGTCTTCACCGTTTCGAAGCCGAGCGCCTTCGCGAGCTCGCCGTACTTCCAGCGGTTCAGCGCGAGATACGGGAGCGGCGCCGCGGACGCTTTCGCGAAGTATCCCGGGTCGAGCAGCCACTGCTCGATTCCGTAGTGGCCGTTGTCGAGCACGATCACGATGCACCGGAGCTTCCGCTGCACCATCGTCGAGAGGCTCTGCGCGGTCATCTGGAAGCCGCCGTCTCCGCAGATGACGACGGGACGGCGAGCCTGCGCGAGCGCGACGCCGACCGCGGCGCCGACCGAAAAGCCGATGGACTGCCAGATGCCGTTGCACACGAAGCCACCTTGTCCCGCGACCGCGAGCTCGCCCGCCGGATACATCGAGAGGCTCGTGTCGGTGACGACGATCAGCGAGTCGTCGAGCGCGTCGCTGACCACGCGCATCGTCGCGTCGTAGCCGAAACCCGGCTCGCCGCTCGTGGCCGGCGCGGCGGGCAACCCCCGTCGCCGATCGTCGAAGGAGAGTCCGGCGGGCTTCGTCGCCGCGAGACGCGCGGCATCGGGCATCCACGACTCCTTCTGCAGCGCGGCGAGGAGCGGACCGAGCGTCGCCTTCGCGGCGGGCTTGCGTCCGATCCGCGCGAATCCGTTCGCCGCGAGGACGAGCGACGCCGCCGACTTCGTGACGAGGTTCCGGTGTTGCCGGCCGAGCACGCAGCCGATCGCGAACACGGCGTCCGAGTCGTCGATCACCGAGCGCACGGAAGGCAGCGAGTTCGGTCCGGCGTACACGCCCACGAACCCGGGCGTCTGCTCGGGGATCACCGACTTCGCGAGCAACGTCGTCGCGTAGGGAATGCCCATCGCGCCCACGAGCGCGGCCGCTTCCTTCGCGAGGCCGTACCGTTGAATCTCGATTCCGAGAAGCAGCGCCGGTCTTTTCGCGGCCTTCAGCGCGGCAGCGATCTCCGCGGCGGCCCGCGTCTCGTCACCGGTCGCGGCCACGGTCACGTCGATTGGCGCGCCGGGAGCGGCGCACGTCGCGTCCCACAAGTGTTTCGCGATCTCGATGTAGACCGGCCGCTGCTTCGTCAGTGCCGTCTTGATGGCGCCGTCGACGATGCGCGGCACGTCCTCCGCGCGCTCTGCACGCTCCGCGTAGTCGGTGACTTCGCGGAACACCGAGAGGTCGGTCTTGTCGCGACCGATGGAGTGCGAGAAGAGCGTTCCGAACTCGCGCTGCAGCCGCAGGTCCTCGGCGCTTGGCCCACCGTTCACGACGACGACCGGGCTGCGCTCGGCGAACGCGCCGCCGATGACGGGAAGCAAGCTCATGGTGCCGACGCCATAGGTCACGGCAACCGCGCCGAGCCCGCGCATCCGCGCGTAGCCGTCGGCCGCGTAGCCCGCTTCGAGGTCGCTGCTGTTCACGACGACGGTGAGGCCGCTGCCGTTCGCCGCGGCGGCCGCGAAGAGCGGATCGCACGTCGCGCCCGGCACGCCGAAGAGGATTCCCGCGCCATGCTGCGCGAGTCGCGCGACGATGTATTTCGGAACCGTCACGGTACCGGGAGCGGCGGCCGCGTCCGGTGCGAGGAACTGCGTCGCGACGAGTGATGCCGCGGACGCCTGCAGGAAGTCGCGCCGCGAGACGCCACTACGATCCTCGTCGCTCATGGCCGCCAGAATAACCCGGAGAACGCGGGTGTATGCTTGGTCGCGGTGAAGGCCCGCACTCGCGCGTGGATCCTCGCTCTCGTGGTCGCCGGCGGCGGCGCCGCGGAGGCTGCCGAGGGCGAACCGACGGTCGCGCTCATCGACGTCCGCGCCGTGCAAGGCGCGACCCCCGCACAGGGCGCGCAGGTCCGCTCCGCCCTCGCGGCGAGTCTCGCGAAATACCGCATCGAGCTCATTGCGGATCACGCCGCCGTGCGGGCCGCGTACGGTCCCGGTGCCGAAGCGGCGATGGCGCCGAACGTCGAAAAGGCGCGGCTGCGTGCGAAGGAAGGGAAGAAGCTCTTCGACGATCTCGACCCGGCGGGCGCCGAGGCGAAGTTCCGTCAGGCCGCCGATCTTTTCGAGGCGAACGCGGGTGGCCTGTCGAGCCCGTCGGACCTCATCAATACGTACCTCTATCTCGCGCGCGTCTTCTTCTCGACGGAGCGCGAGACGCTCGCGCGCGACATCTTCAAACGCGTCGTGCAGATCCAGCCAGAGCTCACACTCGACAAGGCGGTTTATCCGCCCGGCATGGTGAGCGTGTTCGAGGACGTGAAGAAGTCGCTGCTCTCGAGCCCTCTCGGCGCGTTCAGCGTGGCGTCGATTCCGTCGCCCGCGCGCGTCTATCTCGACGGGCGCGATCGCGGCGCGGCACCGGTCGATCTCGTGAACATCCCGGCCGGCGTGCACACGCTCACGCTTCGCCGGCCCGGCTACGCGCCGTGGGTTCGGCCGATCGACGTCACCACGTTCCGCGTCGACAAAATCTCCGCCGAGCTCGCGCTCGACCGGCATCCCGCGCTCGACCTTGTGTTTGTGCAGAAAGGCGGCGAGCAGAAGGACGCCTCGCTCGGCACCACCGTCCTCGACTACCTGGACGGCGTCGCCGAGGCCGCCGCGCTCGACGTGCTGCTCGTCGGACGCGCCTACAAGAAGGACCGCACGCTCGTCGTCGAGGTCGTGCCCTTCCGCCGGATCGATCGAGCGAGCGAAGCGAGCGAGGAGGGGGAGCGCGACGGGAGGCGGAACGCCGACCAAGCGCGAACGACACGGCAGCTCGGCGAGATGCAATCGCTCGTGTTGACGGCGGCGCCGCAAAAGGAGACGGACGAATTCGCGGGGCGCATCCTTGCGTCGCTTGCGAAGGCGGAGTGGATCCCCGCGATCGCGGCGCGGCGCTCCGTCGAAGCGGGCGGCGGCGCGATCGACGAGACGGCGACTTTCGGACTGCGCGTGTCGCTCGTGCCGTCGACGCGTGTCGCCGGCAGCGGGAAGAACTTCCCGAACGCGCCGGGCGCCGGCTTTCGCGTGGGCGCGGACTACCGGCTCTCCGGGCGCGTGCTGCTCGCGGTGGAGACCGGGTTCGATGCGCTCGCCGAGAACGACGTGCTCCTGAAGGACAGCGCGGGAAACGTCGTGGTCTCGCGCAGCCAGAACGTGCAGGCGCTCTACACGTCGATCCCGCTCGACGTCGGCGCGCGCTACTACTTCGGCGTGTCGACGCTTGCGCCGTACGCAAGCGGGACGCTCGGCATCCGGTGGGACCAGCTCGCGTTCCGCGAGGGGCTGCCGTTCGATCAGATCAAGGGATCGTCCGGCCTCGGCTTCTCGGCATCGGCCGGCGGCGGCGTCGACTACGCGCTCGGCACGCGATCGGCGCTCTTCGCCGAGAGCCGCCTGCAGGTCGGCACGATCGGCGCGAGCGACGCCTCGATCGACATCACGACCACCTCGAAAAATCCGGACCGGAAGCTGCCGGTGGATGCGGGCACGTGGATCGGGCTACGCCTGTACCTGGGCTACGTTCACGTCTTTTGAGCCGAACGTCCGCGTGCGCGCAACGACGCCGGCGACGAGACGTTTCGCGGCGATGCTGAACGGCACGAGCGTGGCGACGACGGTCACGAGCGCGAAGCCGGAGATGAGCGACACGTAGAGGGTCGCCTCGAAATCCGAGAGCGCGACGGCTTCCAGGAGGAGCCAGGCGAGACCCGTAAGGATGGCGATGGAGGCTGCAGCCGTTGCAGCCAGCACGGCGAAACCGCGAGCTCGACGTCGGAAGGGGGTGCGCACGGCATCGATAGATGCGACCGATTCGTCGGTGCGCAAGCCGCCAGCTTCACGGATCGCTGCGCGCGAGAAGGTGGTCGCGATAGAGAGCCTCGACCTTCGTGCGCGCCCAGGGCGTCCGGCGAAGGAATTTCAGACTCGAGGAAATGCTCGGGTTGGCCGTGAAGCAGCGAACATCGACCCGCTGGGAGAGCCACTCCCAGCCGTGAGCCGCGACGAGCTCGGTGAGCAGCTTCTCGAGCGTGATGCCGTGCAGGGGATCCTTCACCGACGCGGCTCGAGCTTCACGACCTTCTTCACGACGCCGTCGGCGGTGATCTCGACGTCGAACGACGATTCGAGCTTCGCCACCGGGTTCACCAGGCGAATCTTGTGTTTTCCGACGGGCAGCTTGATGTCGAAGGCGGGCGTCTGGCGGCCGATGTTCTTGCCATTGATCCAGATCTCACCCCAGGGCTGGCTGTCGAGCTTGAGCAGTCCGGTCGGCTTGCCGCTCGATGCGAGGGCCGTTGGCGTCGCCTTCGGCGATGGCGTCGGCGTCTGGATGCGCGGCGTTCCGCTGCTCACCGGCTTCGGCGTTTTCGTGACGACCGGGGTCGCCTCGGGCGTCGGCTCGACGGCGACGAGCGTTTCGACCGGCGTCGCGTCCGGCGTCGCGGACTCGACGGCGACCGGCGTTTCATCCGGCGTCGGCGTCGCGATGACGGCCACTTCGGTCGGCGTCGTGATGAGCGTCGCGGTCGGCTTCGCGTCAGGTTCGCCGCGCAACATTCCTCCGAGCACGACGGCGACCGCGACCGTTCCCAGCGCGAGCGCCGCTCCGCCCAACGCGAGCAGCACGCGATTCGACGACGGCTTCGCCGGCACACGGGCAGACGGTTGCGGCTCCGTGTTGCGATCGACCGGCTCGGGGGCGACGAGCGTTGCGCCCTCGTTCGCCGCCGATTCGATCTTCGCGACGTCGACGACGAGGCGCCGCATCGACTTCGACGCCTCCTTCTCCGCGTCGATCTCGTTCTTGAAGAGCCGATGAAGGAAACCGCCGATGTCCGTCGCCGTCACGCTGCCGCCGAACTCGACGAGCAGCCGCGAGAGATCCTTCTGGAACGACGCCGCGTTCGGGTAGCGCTTCGCGCGATCGCGTTCGAGCGCCATCTTCGACACGAGGTCGATTCGTGCGGGCACCGACGTGTTCACCTTCGACGGAGACGGCACCAGCGCCTCCGCGATCTTGTTCATGATCTCGAAGTCGTTGTCGCCGGTGAAGAGCTTCTTCCCGACGAGCAGCTCCCAGAACACGGCGCCGAGCGCGAAGACGTCCGCACGATGATCGACGACCTCCTTGCCCGCGACCTGCTCGGGCGAGAGATACGACGCCTTGCCCTTGATCATCCCGGCTTGCGTGCCGCCCTGCCGGCTCGCGGCTTTCGCGATCCCGAAATCCGCGACTTTCACCTCGCCGTCATACGAGAGGAGGATGTTCGACGGCGTGACGTCGCGATGGATGATACCCATCGACTGGTCGTCGTCGTCCTTGCGCGAGTGCGCGTACTGCAGCCCTTTGCAGACCTCGGCGCAGACGTAGAGCGCGAACGGAATCGGCACCGTTGCGCCGAGCTCCTGGCAGCGCCGCATCACCTGCCGCAGGTTCTGCCCCTGGACGTATTCCATCGCCAGGAAGTGGTCGTCGCCCTGCCGGCCGAAGTCGAACACCTGCACGATGTTCGCGTGATTCAGCCGGACGGTGAGCTTCGCTTCGTCACGGAACATCGTGACGAACTCCTCGTCCGTCGCGAGGTGCGGAAGGATCCTCTTGATGACGAGGGTCTTCTCGAAATCACCCCCGGATCGGTACATGGCCTTGTAGATCTCGGCCATCCCACCCGTGGCGATCTTCTCGAGCAGGAAGTACTTACCGAAGGGCTGAGGCTGGATGGCCGCGCCCATTCCCCTACATCCTACAAGCACTTAGAGCGCAGGGTCAACCCGCGGACCCGCTTCGGAAGCGGGTGTGCCAGGGATACACGTTGTCGCCCGATGCCGAGCGGCCGTAGAATGGATCGTCGTCATCGGGGGGTCTATGACTCGCGGATTTCTCTCCGTTTTTCGGGCCCTGTGCGCGTTCTCACTGCTCGCGCTTCCCGCGTGTCAGACGGACTCGGCGAACGTTTCCGTTCGCATCGAGCCGGAGACCGCCGAAGCGGCTCCGCTCACTCAACGAACGTTTTCGGCGAAGGTGCGCGGAACGAGCGATCGCCGCGTCACCTGGTCGGTGATCGGCGCTGGCAGCGTCACCGCGGATGGCGTGTACACCGCGCCGTCCGTCATCCCGCCCGACACGCAGAACCTCATCCGCGTCGTCGCGACGAGCGTCACGGGCAAGACGGCCGAGGCCACGGTCCGCATCGTTCCCGTGCCTCTCGAGCCGACGCGCGGTCCGACCGAAGGCGGAACGATCGTGCGCATCACGGGCGAGAGCTTCGTGACCGGCACGCAGGTGTTCTTCGGCGGCATCGAAGTCCCGTCCACCGACATGACGATCGAGTCGGAAGTCCTCATCCGCGCGAAGACGCCGGCGCGTCCCGCTCTCGGGCCGGCGGATCTCGAAATCCTCGTGCCGGGTCGCGCGCCCGTCCTCTATCCGGAGGCGTTCCACTACGGCGCGACGCGAATCCAGATGGAAGGCGCGAGCCTCGTCTCCGTGTGCGATCGCCAGGACGGTGAACAGGCGCTCGCCGACGTCACCGGCGACGGGCACTCCGACATCGTCGTCGCGTGCTACGACGCGGGCCTCGCGGTGTATGCGGGTGACAGCACGGGCGCGTTCACGCCCGCATTCGGCGCGGCGTTCAGCCTGACGACGGACTATCCCTACAGCGTCTCGACGGGCGACCTCGAAGGGGACGGCGATCCGGACTTCTTCGTGGTCGGCGACATGGCGGCGCACGTCTATCGCAACGAAGGCGGAACGGCGGCAACCTACGTCGGTGCGCTGCCCTGGAACGGGCCGACGTTCGGCTACTACACGCGTCTCTCGGCGGCCGATCTCAACGGCGATGGACGCGCCGATCTCGCCTACAACGACTACGCCGGCAATCGCATCGGCGTGCGCCTCAACGACGGCGCCGGAAACTTCGCCGACCCGGTGTTCACCCTCACCGGGCAGACGACACCGTATGACCTCGTCGCCGCGAACGTCGACGGCGACGCGAACCTCGAGCTCCTCGCGTCGTATTCGGGTTCTCCCGTCGGCGGCGTCACGGTGCTCGACAACAACGGCGCCGGCGCATTCACCGTTTCCGGCAGCTTCGCCATCCGCAACAACATCTACCGGATCGCGGTCGGCGACTTCGACGACGACGGCGACAACGACGTGATCGGCATCGCAGCGTCGTTGCAGCCCGCGTGGATCCGGAACAACGGCGCTGGCGTCTTCGCGAGCGTGAGCGACATCGGCACGGCGGTGTATCCGTTCAATCACTATCACCCGTCGTCGCGCGTGAGCGTCGGCGATCTCGACGGCGATGGCGTCACCGATGCGTTCGTGCAGGCGACGCACCAGAACCAGCTGCAGGTGTATTACGGCGTCGCCACGCTCGGGCTCTCCGGCACGCCGGACATCTACGACTCGACCAGCGAGCCGTTTCGCATCGAAGCGGCCGACGTGACCGGCGACGGGACGGCGGACCTGATCAGCGCGTCGTATGGCGTCACCGAGATCTACGCGGGCCAGGGCACGAGGCAGTTCGGTCCGCCGAAGGTGCTGCTCGGGGCGTCTCCCGCGCACGTGGGATTGCTTCCGAAAACGACGGGCAGCGCGGTTGCGCTCGTCGCGCATCCGATCGGCGGCACGAGCCTCGGTTCTGTCTCGTTCGTCGAAGTTGCGACGATGCTCGATCCCGTTCCGAACGTGACGAAGATCGATCTGCCCTTCAGCTCGTCCGTCCAGCGCGTGCACGCCGCGGATGTCACCGGCGACGGACTGCAGGACGTGCTCGCGGTCGACGCCGGTTCCCACAACGGCGGTCTCGGCTCGGTGTGGCTCCTCGCGGGTGTCGATAACGGCACCTACGCGCCGGCCGTCCGCGTGGTCTCGACGAACGCGCAGCTGGTGGAAGTTTCCGACATCGCGTTCGCGGATCTCGACAACGACGGCGTCACCGACCTCGTGGTCTCGCGCCACGACGGAGCGAGCGTCGAGTCATCCACCGGCGTCGTGCAGGTGCTCTGGGGAAATTCGCAGGGTGGCTTCGACTCGCCGCTCACGGGATGGACGGGCGTCACGCCGAACCGCCTCGCGATCGCCGATCTCGACGACGACGGGTTGCAGGAGATCCTCGTCACGGACTTCGTTGCAGGCAAGCTCGCGATCCTCACGGTCTCCGGACGCAGTGTCGTCGAGACCGCGGAGCTCGACGTCGGCGAGAATCCGCTCGAGATCCTCGTCGCGGACTTCGATCGCGACTACGTGAAGGACATCGCGGTGCACGCGCGCTACGACCTCGCGTATCTCATCGAGATCGACGTGTTCCACGGGCTCGGCTACCTGACGTGGGATCTGCCAGAACGTTATCGCTTTTACGGCTACGGCTACGGCCTCGTCTACGGCGACATCGACGGCGACGAGCTCGAGGACCTCGCGGTTCCGATCAACTACCCGCCATCGGTGGCGGTTCTTCGCGGACACGATGGCGGTCGCTTCCTGGATCCCGAGCTGGCGCTCGTTCCGGGCAATCCGATCGGCGTTTCGCTCGCGGACATCGACGGCGATTCGCTCGTCGATCTCATCGTGGCGGACTCGAACACGATGTCGCTGCGTCCGCTCGCGAACCGCTCGAAGTAGCCCCTTCCCGTTGACCTCCCGAGGGACGCTCGATAAGTTGGCCAGTTCGTGGCCGACTACAGCACCACCTGCCTCCTCCCCCGCACGGAGTTTCCGATGCGCGGCGAGCTCCCGAAGAAGGAGCCCGGAATCCTCGCGACCTGGGAGAAGAGCCAGATCTTCCTGAAAGTTCTCGAGGCGCGGAAGGACGCGCCGATCTTCGCGTTCCACGACGGACCGCCTTACGCGAATGGGCACCTGCATCACGGCCACGTCCTCAACAAGATCTTGAAGGATCTCGTCGTGAAGCACCGCTCGATGGCGGGCTTCAAGGTCGACTACATCCCGGGATGGGACTGCCACGGCCTGCCGATCGAGACCGCGCTCGAGAAGGAGAAGGGCGCGGAATGGAAGCAACAGACCTCGAAGGTCGACTTCCGCAAGGAGTGCCGGACCTACGCGATGAAGTACGTCGGCATCCAGCGCGACGAGTTCAAGCGCCTCGGCGTGTTCGGGCGCTGGGACGATCCGTATCTGACGATGGCGCCGGGCTACGAAGCGATCATTGCGCGCGAGTTCGGCAAGTTCCTTGGCAACGGCGGCGCCTACAAGGGCTTGCGGCCGGTGCACTGGTGCTGGAGCGATCGCACGGCGCTCGCGGAAGCGGAAGTCGAGCTGACCGAGAAGGAAGATCCCAGCATCTGGGTAAAGTTCCCGCTGCCCGAGGAGAGCGGCGTCTCGTTCAAGGGCAAGAAGACGTTCGTCGTGATCTGGACGACGACGCCATGGACGCTGCCCGCGAACCTCGGCATCTCGCTCAATCCGGAGTTCGAGTATGTCGCGATCGAGCCCGCGTCGCACCCGGGCGAGGCGTGGATCGTGGCGAAGGGGCTTCTCGCGCGCTTCTTCGAGGAGACCGGCACGCCGGCGGAGTCGATGCTGGTCGGCCCCGTCGATCCAAAGAAGCTCGACGGCAAGGACGCGCGGCACCCGTTCATGAATCGCGCGTCGAAGATCATGCTCGGCGATCACGTGACGCTCGAAGCTGGCACGGGCTGCGTGCACACGGCGCCCGGCCACGGCCACGACGACTTCGCGATCGGCAAGCGCTACGGACTCGGCGTGCTCGTGCCGGTGAACGACGCGGGCGTGCTCACGGAAGAGGCGGGCCCGTTCGCGGGGGAGTTCATCCTCAAGGCGAATCCGAAGATCGTCGAGCGGCTTCGCGCCGACGGGATGCTCGTCGCCGAGAAGAAGATCCTCCATAAGTATCCGCACTGCTGGCGCTGCAAGAAGCCGGTGATCTTTCGCGCGACGGCGCAGTGGTTCATCTCGATGGAGACGAACGACCTCCGGAAGAAGGCGCTCGCCGAGATCGACAAGACGCAGTGGATCCCGGACTGGGGCAAGGCCCGCATCCAGGGAATGATCGCGAACCGCCCGGACTGGTGCATCTCGCGCCAGCGCACGTGGGGCGTGCCGATCATCGCGTTCCGCTGCGACGGTTGCGGTGAAACACACTCGTCGCAAGCGCTGGTCGACAAGGTGGCGCAGCGCTTCGAGAGCGAGGGCTCCGACGCGTGGTATGCGCACGACGCGAAGACGCTCCTCGGCGGCACGGAAAAATGTCCGAAGTGCAGCAAGACCGAGTGGACGAAGGAAGAGGACATCCTCGACGTGTGGTTCGAGTCGGGCGTGTCGTATGCCGCCGTCTGCGAAACGAGGCCGGAGAGTCTCGGCTTCCCGGTGGATCTGTACCTCGAGGGCAGCGACCAGCATCGCGGGTGGTTCCACTCGACGCTGCTCGCGTCGGTCGGCACGCGCGGTCGTGCGGCGTACAAGACCTGCGTCACTCACGGCTTCGTCGTCGGCGAGGACGGCGCGAAGCTTTCGAAGAGCAAGAAGAACTACGTCGAGCTCGACCAGGTCTTGAAAGAGGCCGGAGCCGATGTGCTTCGTCTCTGGGTTGCGTCCTCGGAGTTTCGAGACGACATCCGGCTGTCGACGCAGATCATGAAGGGCGTCGAGGACGCGTACCGCACGATCCGCAACAACCTCGCACGCAACGCGCTGCTCAATCTCTGGGACTTCGACCCGGAGAAACATCGCGTCGCCGTGAAGGACATGCCGGAGCTCGACCGGCTGCTGCTCCACAAGCTCGCGAAGCTCCTGAAGCAGATCGACGGCTGGTACACGGCGTTCGAGTACCACTCGATCGTGAAGGCGGTCGTGAACTTCGCGGGCGTCGATCTTTCGGCGCTCTACGCGGACGCGGCGAAGGAGCGGCTCTACAACGACAAGGCCGAGTCGCGCGGACGCCGCAGCGCGCAGACGGTTTTCTTCGAGACGATCTCCACGCTCACGCGGGCGCTCGCGCCGATCCTGTCGTTCACGACGGAAGAGGTCTGGGGCCACATTCCGACGTGGAGCGGCAAGGAATCGAGCGTGCACCTCACGCGCTTTCCGCAGCCGCCTGCCGAGTGGACCGACGAGGCGCTCGCGACGAAGTGGGAAAAGCTGCTCGCGGTGCGCGAGCTCGCGTTCAAGAAAATCGAGGAGCTTCGGCAGGGACAGGACGCGCTCTACAAGGAGCGGAAGGCGCTCGAGGCCGCGCGCGACGC
>Ga0163152_10002964_pt1 | contig 22912 bp, 19 predicted proteins | sample OliLakLV19MP8IB2_FD_148635 | JGI IMG/M metagenome (GOLD analysis project Ga0163152, IMG submission 148635) | Freshwater microbial mat bacterial communities from Lake Vanda, McMurdo Dry Valleys, Antarctica - Oligotrophic Lake LV.19.MP8.IB-2 | ecosystem: Environmental > Aquatic > Freshwater >...
CTCCGGAGCCTGGCCCGGACCTTCGAGGGCGCCGTTGATAGGGCGATTGCGGAAGGACGCACACTTTTAAACTTGACTGATTTCCGAGATTTCGGGCTCTTGGATGATTTGGCGGTGGTGTCGACAGTCCGAAACTCTGGCGTGGGAGGGTTTTTCGAGAAAGACGATGCCGTTGGAATCGAGATCTGGAAAACTTTCTACCGAATTGTGCAGAAAGGGAAACTGAAAGAGGTGACGGAAGAGGCGACTCGCCTCGCGTTCCGATACCGCAAGATCGCCGAGGCCGGCAACATGCGAAACGTTGCGAAAAGCCTCACGATCACAAGAGCTTCACTCTATAAAGCACCTTTGAACAAGATCATCGAGCCCCTGATGGGAAAATCGTAGTAAGAACGTAACAAGTCCGCGGTTTCCAAAAGCGCTACCGAAGGAGACGATGATGGCTAAATACCGATATTTCTCCAACAAATTTCACGTCAACTCGGCGAAAAAGTCCTTGGACGCCTGACGCTCTTCGAGATACAACTCCGAACGGAACGATGTTGTTTACTCGGTTTGACTTTCTGACATCAACCTAGAACGCGAGGCAAGAATCATGCGTGCTGCTTTTGTCAATGAATTTGGGAACCCTGACTCAATTCAAGTTGGAGACTTGCCTGACCCTGTACCGGCAAAAGGGGAGGTCCTCATCCGCGTTCGTTACGCCGGGCTCAATCCTGTCGACTGGAAAATATGTCGAGGAGCACTCAGCGGGGGATTTCCTCATGCCTTCCCTCTGGTGCCAGGATGGGACGTATGCGGGGTCATCGAGAGCCTTGGTGAGGATGTTTCCGAGTATGCGGTTGGCGAAGAGGTCCTTGCCAATTGCTTTAAGCCAACGATTCAAGAAGGGTCGTTTGCTGAACTAGTGACTGTGCCCACAACTTCTCTCGCTAAAAAGCCAGAGAATATGAGCAGTGCGGAAGCCGGGGGATTTTCTCTGGCAGCGTTGACGGCGTGGCAAGGACTTTTCGAATCGCTGAAGATAAAGAAGGACGAAACTGTTCTGATCACTGGAGGAGCGGGCGGCGTCGGGCATCTCGCGATCCAACTCGGAAAAGCACATGGTGCAAAAGTTATTGCGACCAGTTCAACGAGCAACCTTGGCTTCCTAAAAGAGCTTGGTGCGGATGCGTGTGTCGATTACACGCAAGGTGATTTCGTTTCTCAAATTAGGCAAGTTTGTCCTACGGGACCAGACCATCTCTTCAACTGTGTGAGTCTCGCGGCGTTGCAAGAACTTGCGCCAACCGTGCGCCGTGGCGGAAAGATTTGTTCGATTGCGGGACGTCTGGAAGTGCAAAAAACTGAAGAGCTTGGAGTCACTTTCGAAACCATCTTTGTACGTCCCGATGGAAAGCAACTGAGCCACCTTTGCCAGCTTTTCAGAGATAAAGAAGTAAAGATTCATATCCAGGAAGAGTTCCCCTTGAACGAAATCGCGCAAGCCTTCGAAACGAGCATGCAGGGTCGAGTTCGGGGAAAAATCGTTATATCTGTCCAATAAAATCCGTCAGTAGGAGACTCTCGAAGTGAAACAGTCTTACAAAGATCTTTCTATTTTCTTCGCAGCGGCGATGTCAGCCTCTTTTTCACCTATCGCGCTTGCTGACTATCGGGCAACCGAATCGTCTGAGACGCAAGAAGCAAATGCCGCATGCGTTCAACTGCTTGGGCAAGACAAGTGCGAGCAGATTAAAAGGGAACTTGAGTGCGAAAGCGATCAATCTATTCTTGAATCATTGATTAGTAACTGGGATCCACAAAAAGAAATGATTCCACGGGACCTTGAAGCTTTGATCATGAACCTGTGATTGGGGATCCATCATGAGAGCCAGATATTTAGCGATGCGTTCGATTTTTAGCGCATTCATAGTGGGCGGCACGACCGCTCACGCGCAAGCTCCTCAAAAACTTCCAGCCGCGAGGCAGTCGACCATGCAGAATGACACTAAGACCGATAGCGCTAAAACGATCACGTTCCTCACTTCTGACAATAAGGCTAAGCCCTATAATTTGGACGCAACAGCGCCTGCCGTTTTTGGTTTCTCCTCCGCAGTTTTCGGAAAGGCATTCGAACTCGGAGAAGGCTATTCGCTCGCTCCAGGGTTCCTGGAGTCGTGGCGCTGGGACTTTAAGGAAAAATACTACGAACTTAAGATCAAGAGTGGGGTGAAATTTCATAATGGGCGAGAAGTTGAAGCAAAAGATGTTGAATTCATGCTTCTGAAAGGCTTCTTCACGCCCGTCAGATTAGCGACAACTGCTATGCTTGCAAATATCGAAGGCGTGGAAGTAGTTAAGTCTGGAACGCCTTTTAAATCTGGACTTGTGTCGGGCGTAAAGATTGTTGACTCTAAGACACTTCGCATTAAGCTTAAAGCGCCTAACCCCTCGTTTCTCTATACGATTGCTAGACCTGTTCCTTCTTTGGTCCCACCGGAAGAAATGGCAGAAGATCTTATCGCTTTCAAGAATCTTCCTGTCGGCTCTGGACCATACAAGGTTGTCTATAGCGACCCCGATTCAAGCTTGGTAAGGCTAGAAATTGTCGATCAAAAGGCTTTTCCAAAAGCCCCAAAATATATTCAACTTGTCGCGGATTCTAAGTTCCCCGAGATCGACTTGGCTGTTGGTACCTCTACCACTAATCCTCCTTTTAAAGGTGCAGTACGGACGGTTGGTGGAAAAGAATTAGGGACGGGTATTATTTCATTCAACTATGGATCGAAACTCGGAAGAAACCCCAAGTTTCGCCAAGGCATCTCACTTGCGTTAGACAGGTCCCGTATCGTTGATGGGATTGATTCGTTTAAGGACAACCAAGAGCTACTGCCCAAAGGCTTCTGGGGAAGGTTGACCCCTAAGCAAAGCAGAAACGTTCCCGAAGCAACCCGCCTTATCAAAGAAGCTCTGCAAGAAGCAGGTGTCATCTCGTTGAAAGGCTATATCGGAGGACCACTCTGGGTTGGAAAGCCTTTGGATCGTCTCATGGAGCAGTTGAAAGAAGTGGGCGTTGATGCGACATTCGAGCCACTTAAAAAAGGTGAATACACTTTTCAACCCGATGACACCCAGTTTCCGTTCATGGTTTATGGTGTGCCGGCAGACTTCGTCGATCCGCTGAATATGTTCGCTCACTTTTTGCCAAATGGCCCAAAGCCTCTTGAAGCACCCGAAAAAAGCGCAGCTTATGTTGAAGCGTATGAAAAAGCTTCTAAGGCAGAGTCGTTAGACGTTAGGGCTGAGACAATGAAGCAAGTGTCGGCTGAGTTCCTCCGTGAAAATATCGCTGTTCCAGTGTTTTCAGCGTATCCGGTTCTTTGGGTGAGCCACCAAAAGATCGACTCTCTTGGCAATCAGGACGCAGGCTTTACGGTTTTGCTCGAACGCATAAAAATGAAATAATGCTCCATTAAGTCAGATAGATTGTGGACAAATTTTCTCCTTGGTTAAATGCCCGCAGGTAAAATCGGTGGTTGAAAGATGATCGATAAAGGGTCATGGTTACTGGGCGATGGGTCCGTCGACAAGGCAAATTCTCTTAGTAGCAAGCTTCGTTCGCGGATAATATCGGATCATTGCCGCGGGGATAGCCAACTAGATTCATACTCACCTTGGTTGAGCTTAAATAGGTTGGACAGGTCGATTCAGAAAAGCTTGAGTTCGGGATTCGTGTCGAACGAAGAATCTCTGTCGTTTCTTAATGATGCGATAGCGCAGTCAAAAGGTCATTCTCTCCACGAGACGTTTAACTCGTCTTCCTTTCGAATTTTCCATGAAATTGACCGTATGTATCCGTCCGCTGAACAAGTTTTTTCGTCATCGCTCTCGTTGATGAAATCCGCCTCGCCCTGGCTTTCGGAAATGTACGATAGTCTAGTGCAGTCGGTCATTCCAATTAGGCCAAAAGAGATTCAATCTACAACGAGCAGAGCGTCATTTAGTAGTCATGTTGCGCTAGGAGCCCTGTTCTTGAGTCTTCCTAATGAGGGAGATGGCAAGAGAGTCGATCTGGCATTGAGCTTCGCGCACGAAATAGGTCATCAAGTATTGATGATTTATCAGCGTTTCGACCCAATTATCTCGTCTGATTTGCGAGCCCCTGTTTATTCGGGAACGAGGGACACCGCACGGCCGGCCATAATGGCAATGCACTCCGCAGTCGCACTGAGTTACATGCTTGCTACTTGTGCGAACGTCATCCGGGGAGGCCTGGAGGCTTCCGACCTTGAAGGCCAAGTCTCACGAAACGTTTACTTCGACCTGCATTCACGTCTGGAAAAAAATGTTCATGGTCTTTTGACCGATGTGACCTTTACAAAGGTTGGAAAGAAAATGATCGCAGAGATGGCAAAACTATGTGAGTCCGAAAGTGCGAAGGGTGTTTGAATTGAACCCCTCTCGTAAAATATTTCCGACAAGCATTGTAACCTACACGGACAACGCAATCCGTCGGGCTCTGATTGCAAGTGTGTTGATAGTAACTGTTGTTCTGATGACAATGGGACTAGCATTTGTTTCCCGACAGACGGTGAACGAGCATTCAAATTTGATCTCTGCGGTCTCTATCAACTTTGAGATGGCGTCTCAGCTTGGCGATGCGTTTCAGATGGAGAAGTTGAGCCATTCACTCTTAGAGTCCCAGGCTTTGGCTGGGATCGATATTAAGGTCGATGACGTCTCCGTTCTTGAAATGGGAATTTTCAAGAATTATTTTGCCGAATATCGCGAGAGTGGTTTTTACGTTCATGACGGATCGCTTTTCCATTTCCTCATGACGGAGCAAATGCCCCGCTCCGCTGGAGGTCAGAGGCTCAGACTCTGGACTGCACGGCAAGTTCCGTTGGGATCGTTAGGCACGTTGTTGTTTGGTGAAATCCTCACAATCGTTTTGATTGGGCTTTATCTGCGAACGCGATTGAAGGGCTTGGGATTAGAGTTGGTCACGCCTATCCGTGAGCTTTCCGCAGCCGTGAGCGGCACAGAACAGACAGCGTCAACACGGTTCCTTACGGTCACTGAGCTGGCTTCGATCTGGAATAGCCACCAAGAATATTTGGCCACTCGCGAAAAACATCTTCAAGAAATACAGAAGCTACGCGTTTCGGAAGCCATTGCACTCACGACGCAGATGCTTGCCCATGACGTGAGAAAGCCATTTTCAATGATAAGGATGGCGATGGATTCCATTCGTTCGACAGATAGTTTGGCTGCTGCGCATCGGGTGACAGAGACCATGCTGCCCGAGGTCGAGCAGGCAATGTTGAGCGTGAACGGGCTTATCGAAGATGTCATGGAGTTTGGCAGCAGCGGAATCATTATTCTCGAAGAGTCTGACTCAGTCACGCTAGTTCAACGTTGCATTGATGAAGCAATTCGTGTGCATGCCAAGGCTGAGTTCACCCTGGAACGCACTTGGAACCACTCTAATTTAGTGCGATGTAACGAGCACAAAATCGCGCGAGTGTTCTCGAACATTGTAAGCAATGCCATTCAAGCAATACCATCTGGCGAACGGCTTTGGATACGGACGCGGAATGTTCAGGTCGCCGGCGCAAATTTCGTCGAGTTCGTCATAGGGAACGGCGGGTCGTTCATCGACTCCGAAAGTCTTCCCAAACTCTTTGAAGCCTTTTTCACGAAAAACAAGAAAGGTGGAACGGGTCTCGGTCTTGCCATTGCGCACAAGATCATCACTAGCCATGGCGGTGAGATAACATGCCGGTCCGAGCGGAATGATGCGTTTCCCGACGGCATGGTCGAATTCACATTTACCCTTCCTGCTGGCGTTCCCGTTGAGCGCACGGCGCAAAACTCGTTGATGACCTCAAACATTCTTCGCGCCGCATTCAAGGCTGAATCCACGCCGGTTGCGGCAGAATTCTTGTGCGCCGATCACTTCATCGAGGATGAAAGGCGGCTGGAAGCGGAGGTGGAACGATGCCTGAGCGGTTCATCCAGGCTTCTGGAAGTTCTCATTGTGGACGATGAAAAGCTTTACCGAGAAGGATTACGGAATCAACTTGGTGTGTCGTCTTCCCTTCAAAGCCTGATGAACGTTTCTTTGTGCGAAAACGTAGACGAAGCGATGAATTTAGTTTCCGGCAAGGCTGTGCTCGACCTTGCTATTCTCGACGTCGACCTTGGTTCAGCTCAGGTAAATGGATTTGACCTTGCGATAAGCATCAGGAGTCGATTCCCTGCGTGCATTGTTTGCATTCATTCGAACCGCAATCTTGCCAGTGACCATCGGACAGCTATCGAACATGGGGCGGATACATTTCACCCAAAGCCAATGGTTCGTCCTCATCTCCTCAAGCTTCTTCTTCAGGCAGGCGAGAATGTGCCCTGCTCATCGCAACGGAAGTTTGTCGACCACGCGCGGCGCATTGCAGTGGTAGACGATAGCATGGGAGTTCAGCTCTCGTGGGAGATGAAACTTGGAACAGAAAATGCTGATTTCTTTTCGAGTCCCGAAGAGTTCTTTGCTCATGCCACCGCGAAAGCAGGCTACCTAGAATCCCTCCTCTGTGTCATTTCTGATTTTCACTTTGGAAATGAATCACCCGAAACAGGTGTGACCTTCGCTGAGAGTCTCCGGGCAGTTTCGAACGTTGTATTCTTGCTGTCATCTAACCATCAGTTTCAAAATGGCGATCTTGGAAAGCCCGTCACCGGAGTCATATCGAAAACCCCTCTCGGCCGGAATGCGCTTGTAGAAATCATCAACGCTTTTCAGAAGCCGACTGTGGAACAAGCGAGTCAGTGAACTTCCTAAGCGCGTCGGCAGCCGCTTTAGCTTCTGCCAGGATTTTTTTACCGCGTGGAGATTCTAAATCGAATTTCTCTTCCACGAGCTGTGGAATGAGGGCCAAGCTGCTGGTCCAGTTTTTCAAATCGTGAATCGCTTTCGCATCCATTTGCTTACTCCTCAGTTAGAAAGTTCAGTGGACCCAATATCGTTTTTCTTCACTTTGAGCGCTGAAGCCAAACTGATTCCTTTTGACAGCGTGCCACCAAGATTTCTTTTCCAGAAGTCGTTATCGAAGTCGGACTGCGCTAGGTCTCCTTGCTTGACAGCCTCGCGCAATCGACTCGTGAGCGTCGAACGTGCCAGTCCTGTGTCTCTCTCCAATGTTCGAAGCGTCCGATTACCTGGCTGTTTCATCAAGAACCGGATCGCTTCCGCAAAAAGGCGGCGCTCAAGTGGAGCTAAGTGACAGGACTTTTCTGTCAACGCGAATGAAATGAGCAAGGGCACTTCAGGGCTTGGTACCATGGCCGCAATGGAGGTAAAAACGTGCGCGGGAATCGTGTTTGGACCTAGCATGGTGGAGTCTGCATACTCGGTCATCGCTCGAAGGCAATTTCGGAGTTCCCGCACGTTTCCTGCATTCCAGTCGCAGCGCTGAAGTAGCTCTAAGGCAGGCTGCGTTACTTCAAAGGGTCCTCCGTCGAAGCGGTTACAGAAATGCCTCACAAGCGCCGCTATCTCGTCCTTTCGTTCGCGCAGTGGCGGGAGAGTCAAACGAGTCTCCGTCAATCGCTGCCACAAGTCTCGGCGAAAACGTCCCGCATTGACTTGGGCTTCCAGAGGCTCATTGCATGCCGAAAGGAATCGCACCGAGATCCGTCGCTCTCTCGATTCTCCTACCCTTGTCAAACTCTGATTTTCGATCACTCTAAGAAGAGTGATCTGTGCCTGAGTCGAGAGTGTCGCAACTTCGTCCAGAAAAATCCAACCGCCGTTTGCGGACTCCAGTAGTCCAATCCTCTCGGAGTCCGCACCCGTAAATGCACCTTTTCGATGTCCTAAAAGTTCGCTCTCGATGAGTCCGGCAGGAATGGCGCCGCAATTGACACGGATGAATTTCACAGGTCCTTGAGACCTTTTTAGTGCTGCCTCAAAGAGATCGGCGACGACTTCCTTTCCTGTCCCCGTCTCTCCCTCAATGGCGACCGCGCGCACGGCTGAATTGATGATCTGTGGGACGCGGGCCTCGACTTCTTCAAGGGTTCGCCCAGCGCATACAAGGGAGCCTTGTGAGGCGGCGAATGGGACGATTGGTCGTTTTCGTAGGCTCACTCGGTAGGCATGGAGTAGCTCCGGCGCCAGTTCGTCGAACGTTGATTTCTTAGATATGAAACTGTCGGCCCCGGCGGCCATGAGTCGAACAATCGTGTCAGCATCGTCCCACTGCGAATACATAACCACTATGCTTTGTGGAAACACGGAGCGAATTCGTTTGGCCAGAGTCAAACCGGCATCAGGGTCGCCATTCATTTCGATATCGAGGAGGCATATGTCAGGAGCATCCTCACCCTGACCCGCACGATGTCGAGCCTCCCAGTCGTCGGGAGAGTCAAAAGGAAGTACATCGAATGCAACAGACTCAAACGCGTTTTTGTCCAACTTCAAGCCAATCGAGGCACGGAGAGCGCGTTCCGCCTGAAACAAAAATGCTTCCGTGTCTTCTACGATATGGACCTTGAGCTTCATATTTTCGCGCCTCGTAGCTGGCCGTCTTTCGGACAGAAGGTGCCTTTAACTTGTTGTACGAGGGTCTGGCAAGATCTTAAATGCCAACGATCGAGAGTCCGTAGCTCAGTAAGGCCGGTCGTCCATTCTTCGGCCAACGTCGAGAATGGCGCGCGGCATGCCCTATTCTCCAAGGGTCAGAATCGGCAGTGCAACTAAACGAAAAGTGACCTTCTGGCGATTAATATTGCAGAACGAAGTGCTGCCGAGACAGTTCGGTTTCCGTGCTCAAAAACTCGAATGAAGACACAGGGCTGAGAGTCTCTTCATTGCTTTCCGTGGATGCGATGAAGTGGCACACGCATTGCATAGCATGCCTGTCCCTCGAAGAGATGTTCGTGAGCTGAATACGACGTGGGTTATTTTGGCAAAGGCGTTTGCGTCCTGCTTGAATAAATCATCGGAATTAACTCTCGCTACGTCGATCCCCCTGTGGCCCATCATTGGAGTCAGTCATGCAAAAGAATCGTGTCATCGCTCTCACAAGTGTTTCTGTTTTCGCCTCGCTCTCCGCTGGCGCATTTGCCGCACCTTTCCAGGCTCCGAAGTGCAAAGCCCCTATTGTGAAGGCTCCTGCCAACGGCGTGGCGGTCTATTTTGATGAGTCCTGCCAGACGGGCTACGTGCTTCCCCCCGTTACGGGAGAAGCGTCAGTCGTGGCCATCGCGCAGAACACGAACCTGAATTTTTGCCCGGCAGTCCGTCAGGTCGGAGCGGTGTCCATTAGCACCCTCGCGTCGGCAAGTGCAGTCGCGGACAAGATTGCAGCAATGATCAAAGACTTCGAGCCTCTCGATAAAGAGATCATCGAACTTCGTTTGAAATCCACGTCTCTTGAAGCGATTAGGGACGCTGCCGAGGGGAAGAAGGAAGCTGCGCTCGAAAGAAAAGATGAACTGATCGACGATGTGGGTAAAGCGAATCGAGCTTTGGCCGAATGCAAGGCGATTGCAGCCGATGCCACGAAGGAGTGCGCGACGGAAGACGCGGCGGTGAAGGAGGCGAAGAATGACCTGAAGAGGCACATCACGGGAGTCTCTTCACCCGCTGAAAATGCCTACGAGGACGCACAACTCGCATTTAAAAAGGTGCAAAATCGGATCACGGACCGGAGTAAATCGTACACGGAATCTGTCGCACCCATGCTGGCTCTTCAAGAAATAATCTTCGATCTGAACAGCAGGGTTTTCGACCTTTACAAACAATATACCCCGCTTGAAGGGGCCGTTGGACAGATCGTTTATTCCGTTCCGTGGGACAAGCTGCTGAAGGGATATCAGGAACTAAATCCTGGTCTCTCGCTGACTAAGATTCCCATTAAGGACGCGACGTTCACGGCAAGTGTGCGGATGGGTAAAAGCTTGGATGCCTCACTTCCGGGTTTGCTCTGGTCGCGCATTCCAGGCGCGGAAGCAATTGGGCCGGCAAAGCCTCCTTCGGGCGAGACAACCATTGGCCCTAACCCAACCTCCCCATCGGGGATTGACATTTCCGATGTCGCTATAGGCTTTGGAACCAGCGTCTCGGGGCAAATCGCGTTCTCCCTAAACGGTGCCTGCGAGTATTTTCCAAACGGAGGCGACCCTTCCAAAAAAGACATCAACGCAAAAGATTTCGCCGCACATCTCGTTGGCAACGTCGTTTACACCTTTGAGGTGGCCGCACGCCGCGGTTATAAGGCGCAATACAATCTTGCCAACTTCGTGAGCCGCATTGAGGAGAAAACCAAAAAGGGCGGCTGGTTCTCGACGAAGAACATCCATACGGTGATTGAAGACAACAAATCGGACGACTGGTTCAAAATTGAGTTCGACGCGGAAGCCGGAGATTTCCAGTACACCGCGCAGGAGCAAACGGATCTTACCAAGGACGTGAAGGCGAGCCTCATCGACCGCGCCATGCGCAATTTGGGCAGCATCAACGGGCTCAATTCGACTCCCCCTCCCCTGCCCCCGGAACCGGGACCTTCGGGAGTGGGAGTGGCCGCGGCGAACCTTCGCCGTGCCTGCTGGTGGAATTACTGGTGCCTTGCGGGTTCGTACACACTTGGCACTCTCGACAGCATCTTTGGTTCAAAAACCAGCGTTTCTAATTTCAAAAAATCGAACGCCACTTGGGTCTCCGATGAGGTGAAAGGCATCCAGATCTTGGAACGTCACGGTGGGTTGACGTTCCTTCCCATCGACGAATTGAAATAACAATTGACGAGGAGACGCACCTTGAAAAGCCTAATGCCTGCTACACGGAAAACTGGAAATGTGATCCTCGCCTCGACCTTTGGATTACTCGCTGCGCTCGGACCCTCGCTTGACGCTCGCGCAGAGTCTTCGCGTGTGGTCCGGGTGGGTGTGAAACTTCCAGGCTTGATGGAACCACTGCCTGTTTCGGTGTCGTCCACGGGGGAGGCGACGGTGCTCGAGTATCCCAAACGCTGGAGCGGGAGTCTCGAGGCCGTCGCCTTCGCAAGCCCGTTCGGGCAGGAGTTTGGCGGGACACTGTGCGAGGGCGTCTCCTCTCGCATCCGAATGTTCGGTGACGCTTCGATCCCGAGTATGATGAAGGATCACATACGAGAGTCGATTCGAAAAGTCTCGTCGATAACGCTGCGTGCTTCTAGCGTTTCTTTCCTCCCAACACTCGGGTTGCAACGTGCGATCCTAGATGCAGCGAACTTGGCTGGTCTTGCGCTCAACGCCGTGAACTTAACGAACCCTATTGTGGCATCCGCGTATGAGGTGGACCTCGTCTTGACCGACAAAGCGCTTTCCCGCGCTTTAAGCGAAGAAGACGAATTGAGAGCGCAGCTCGCAGGAGTTTTTGGCGCAGGAACGCTTTTGACCGGGGAAACGGGAGGAGAATTTTCGGCTGTTGACCTCGCCTGCGATCTTCGCAGCGGTGAAGCGCAGGTTTCCCTGCGCTTCAAAGGTACCGTGAGTGGTGGTGCGGCCGACAGGAACCTCGTTTCCGACGAGATAGCGCGCGACCTTGTCCAGCGCTTAGAAGCGCGCAAAGGGGAGTTCCTATCAGAGACCTCTGCGCTCGACTCGCGGCGAAATGCATTTCTCGCAGGCATGGTGCTTGGCGAAGAGCTTCGAGCTTTGAAGGCGACGAGCACCAGCGCACAGGATCGCATCGCACTCTTCGAGCGTCTATTTTCGCTCTCTTCAGGCCGGCCGCTTGCGCTTGCGGGTGACGCGCTCACGAAAGCGATACGAGTTCCTTCGACGGGAAGCACGCCCTTTTCAGGAACCGCCGTTCTGCGCCTAAACGCATCGGGTGACACACCATGAAAAAGCCACTTCCCCCGGGCTGGGTTTTTGCTGCTCTCGCGCTTTCTCTCGGTTTCCTTTGGGCGGTTCTGTCGTTTCTCGTGTTTGCGGAACCAAGGGTGAAAGGTGACGCGCCTGCTTCAGCGCAAGCGGCACCACAAAACAACGCAAAGGCCAAGGAATCAAAGAGGCCCAACAATCAGGGTACGCCCTCCCCCTTGGGCAAGAATCTGGGTTCCCCTGAGTCGCAGGCTGAGTGGCGTCCGGTGGCGTCTCTGGATTCTACCGAGCGTAACGCTGAGATTGCCGAACTCGAAGCGCGTGTTGTGCGTGAAAACGCCATCCACCGCCTGAACGTTGGTGAGGTGAGCGATGCTGATCGCAAAGAATACGGCAGGGTCTTCGCTCGCATTGTCGAACTCAAGAGCATCGCCCTCAAGGAAGATATAGGCGATTTGACGGCAAAGGCTTATGCCCTTGAGGCGTCCCATGCCCGCCGCCTCGCGGCCGCCGGGCTCACCGGCAAAACTCAATCCAGGAGCCATTAATCATGCGCCACTCCATCATTCCTGCCCTTGCGTCCAGTGCTGTTGTCGTGTGCCTTGGTGCAGTGGCTGCGTGCGGCGGATCTTCCGATGACGGCACGATTCCCGGTCCCGCGGGTGATAGACCCGCGCCTAACGGCACTTCGACTCCTGGTTCGAAGACGCCTTCGGATGTGAACGGAATAGGAAACGCGGGCCAGGGCGGGGCCGTGAATCCAACAGCGATGCCAACTGCCACGCCTTCAATTGTTCCTACGACGAGCCCTACAGGTATTCCGACGATTGTGCCTTCGGTGAGCCCAACAGTTATTCCGACAGTCATTCCTTCCGTAATTCCAACAGTCTTACCTACGATCAATCCCACTCCAGAGCCCGATGAGACTCGTGAGTTTGAATTCAATTACGAGGGTGTGCCTGGTCCTGTGAAAGCCAGGGTCACGCGCGAAGGTGTGGTCACAATCGACGCTTTGCCGACGGAGTTGTCTCCCATTGTTCATCTCGTGGACAGCTCAGGGCGACCCATCAGCGATACCTTTTGTGATCTGGTCGCCTCTAGGGCTGCACGCGGAGCGCTTGATAGCGTGCGAGATAGGGGCGGATTCACGATAAAGATTGACGCGTTGCCAACCGCTACCAAGGAATTCAGGTATGCGGCTCTCCTGAAGGCCATCCCTCTGTCCTCAGGCATGGCTCGAATCGAACCACGTCTAAAGCTCACTTCTGCAACGGCGCGCATCGTGTTGGAAGAGGGGGCCATCACTTCGATCCTTGGAAACGTCTTTGGTCTGAATATGGAGCTGAGGAAACTTCCCGTGAGCACCGACACGGCGCAGATGACTGGGGAGATCTTCGCGCAAGATCTCTTGTGTGACCTGCGCTCGGGCAAAGCGTCTATTGAATTCGACGTGACCACTGACAAACCTGGATACAGTCCCCGCGTCAAGACAAACGGTTTCGAGGGGCCATAGTGAAAGCAAAACGCAAAGTCCTGGTGGCTACTGCACTGTGTTTTTTCCACACGCGCAGCCCTGCCAGCGCCTCGCCCGAATTGCCAGGGCCGGTTCCCTTTCCCACTGCCCCGCGCTCGCTGGCCGACCTGCCTGAGTTCGAGCGCAAGCTTGCTCTTGTTCAAGGGGCCTTCTGGGAATTCAAGAATGAGGTCCGCCCACCGAGCGAAGTCAGCGGGGAGATCTTCCTGGAAGCAAAGCCCGAGGAAGTGCCTCTGAGGGCCGGTGAGGCCTTGATCGGGTGCAATGCTTATCTCGCCAAGGTGAGAGCCGCGAGCGAAGCGTGGGAGCATGTTGAAGCCCTCTCTGAGCAAATCAGGTTCCGTATTGAATCCCTGCGAAGCGAAACAGATGCCGGCTTGCTTGCAAAAGGGTTCGAACGCGTCGCGACGCTTGTGGGAGAAGCCTCGACGAAAGCCGACCGAATTGCAGAGGACTTTCCGGCGACACTGTTTTCGACGCCTGACAGGCTGATTCGTTATTCGTGGCTCGTGCAGCCACAGGATCTTTTATCTACCTGGGAGCCGGGCTGGCGCCTCGAAGGGTCTCACTTCGACGCGGATGTGCTTTCACTTCCAGGCTACACTTGGGCAGGACAGGGCCGCGTAACCGACGTGGCGCAAGTGACGCGCGCGCCTTACGCGGCAGGCCGAAACATCGTCTTCGAACGACTAGCGACACCCGCGAGCACTTGTGTTGGCCCTGAAACAGTGTGGATGCATGGGCGGGCGCGAGTGACTTACAAGCGCCCTATGCTCGGAAATCCGGGTTGCCCCGGGGGAGATGCCTGCGCCTCGGTGCAGCTTGATCCAGTGGTCTTCTCCGAAACTATTACCGTGACGTTGCTCGGCAGACCCGAACCATTGCGTCCGAGTGCCGGAGCTATTGCTCCCAGCGTTTCCTCAAAAGTCTGTCCAAAACCCCAGCGGTCTCGGGCAAGACCACCGATTGACTGTCCTCACTGAAGCTCTGGCCCCCGCCTCCGACAGTTCTAAGTAACAGGCACTAAGATTTTTTCTTCGTGCCTGTTACGGAATTTTCTTCATGTGAGTCTTTTTCAGCAAGGACTTAGCGATCTGGCGCGGTTTTTTTCGAACCCGCTGGTCCAAGTCGCTTTCGAAAGAAGCCACGGCGTTTGCTACCTGACGTACTCAAGGAAAATCCGTCCATGAAACACCATTCCTTTTTTCTACTTTTGTTAAGTGCACTTCTTGTCGTTAGCGTTTCGTGCGGCAAGGAAAAATCAGAAGGCCCGAAGCCATGCATCAATGACTGCGTCCGGGGCCTTCCGAAACCGTTGCCCGAGTCCGAAGGGACAATGTCCGACTTAATGCGTAAATTTGCCGAAGAGCACCGTCCGGCCCCGGTCGTGGAATCGACGCTGAAGGAGAGGCGAGCGGAAGGGCAGGAAGTCTATTCAGACACCACCTATGTGGCGACGCTCGCAGATGCCTGCAAGAACGCGGGAGGAACGCTGGTAGTGGAATCGCTCGACTGCGAATGCCCTGACGCCGGCTCGGGTGCCGTCTATTCAGCGCGGAGTCAGACATGCGTGACGCCTACTCGGGACACATCATGCACCAAACCCGATGAGACCTTCACGGCGGCGCTGGAAAGGCGCGGTACGGAGGATTTCATCACGTCATGTCTCTCGAAAATTCAGACGTTCGAGGGCACCGTCGTCTCCATCGCGATTCCGAATGACCGCGCTGTAAGAGCGCGCGAGGTTGCCACGATTCTCGATAGCCAGCCGGCCACTCGGCCATTGCGCGGAAGCGCTCCCAGCCTCTCCAGGCGTGAGGGCTGGGGTTCATCGTTCGTAATACTTTATGGCACACCTGTGTTTGACGAACGGGCGCTTACTACAAAGCCGTACATGGGCGACCCGAACGACAGCAAATTCTCTGTCAGCAAAAAGGCTGTGCATGTCACCAGCGCCGAAGGTTTGGCGGCATTGTTCCAATACGAGCCGACAACAAGCGATTCCATTCCGGTCTTGCTGGCTCTTGATCTCTTTTCGCAAGAAAACAAAGAGATTCTACGGCCACTTATGAGCGCCGCCACAGAGCGCGCCGAGAATTCGAACCAGAGAACCTTCACGCCCGAGCTGGACGGCTGTTCCCAGCTTTGCACGGTCAGAACAACTCTCAAGTCGCTCCCAAGCGGCCAAAAAGTGTGGCGTGAACGTGTGTTCGTATGGGGGCAGGTGTTTTCCGACGCTGTCATTTTGGGAAAGAACAACAGCTCAGTCGATGCACGCCTTATCTTCGGGGTTGACGGCGCGATTTCGGCAATTGAAGTAAACACAGTGGCGCTCAACGGTTCCCTTCTCACTCAGGTTCACAGACTGTTCGATGCGCAGGGCAAGAAGCTCGGCGAAGAAAAGAAGAACGACACCAGCTTGACGCCGTTGACGAGTCTTCATTCAACACGCGGCATGGCGTCGCTGGGGAACGATACGCCGGTTGTGGTTTGCAATAACTTTTTCTTTACGGGGGAAGGGAACAAAGTTTTTTCGGACGCCGTCCTTTTTGGCCCGTATATTTCGAATGACCCTTTCGGAAAAGGCAGTCTGTTTGGCTGGGATGAGAATCCCGACGCTTCAATTGGAAATTTCCTTGGTGGCTATAATCAAGAGGCGGTATCTCTCAAGGAGGACGGATTCTCGGGCTTCCTCTCGGTCCCGTTTCAAGGTTTGACCGGGGCGCGGCTGCGAATAATTCCTGCCACGAGCGAGCGCTGCAAACCAGGTTCAGAATTCCTGAAATCCGCTCTGGAAAAAACGAACGGTAAAGCGCGCATCGTCACAGCCCTCACGTCTACGTTTGAAAACGCGAATGACTGCAAAGCTAGGTATGGACGAGAACTTGAAGACAATGCGCATCTTTGGGTCGTGACCTCGGGAGTTTCCGGTTTTCCCGGAAGGAACAACTTCCGTTGCCCACAAGCACTCGGGCCGTCACATAACCTAATTGTCGTTGCGGGTGATCTTCCTTCCTCGGATGGACATTCGCTCATGCCTCCAGACACAGGTGAAGACTACGTCGACCTCGCCGTCGTTTCGTACTTCCAACCTCGTCATGCGCCCGCCGCAGTGGCGCATGCGGCCGCCTCCATTCAGGCATCGTATGGTGCTGAACTTTCGAACTCGCTGATACGTCTGTCTCTGTTGTTGTCAGTGGACCTGAGGAAGTCACGTAGTGGCGCGTGGGCTCCCTACCCGTCCCGCAGCGGAGGTTTCCTAAATTCAGACCGGGCGCTCACGGCAGCTCGCTTCATTGCCACACAGCTTTCCCCTGAGCAGCGTGCAAACTTCGGCGCAACCGATGCAAAGGCCGTCATAGAATATCTATTTCCTGACGCGGCAGAGGCGCAGTACCGCGTGAATCTCGCAAGCGAGCGCAAAGGATTGTTGTTGTGAAACTCACCCACGAGACATGGATTGTAGGAACGCTGCGAGGAGGTGGCGCACGCCACGTTCGGAAATCTGAACGTTCACCTCGAAAGCTGGCACCCGCTAGTAGCGGATCCGACTTGACGCCTTCGAATGCTGCCCATCTGCATTATATCAAAGCAGGCGGTTTCAGACCCACTTTTTAAATGAAGCAATCCCTCGCTGAGTCTTGACGCTTAACGGCTCGTCCGTGTCGAGGCCCCCTTAAAACCTCGTCCCTCGTTGGACACTCAAAAACGTCAAACGAAGTGGAAATTTTGTTCCGCTTCACCCGGTGTGGAGAAATTTTCGTGCGAATTTTACTAGTTGACGATGAAGAAAACCTGCGGCAGTTGATTTCCGCTCTGCTTGTGGATGACGGACACGATGTTTACACCGCTGTCGATGGCGAAGTAGCCATCAAGTTTCTTAAAGAGCAGAGGACCCCTCAGCTTGTGATCACAGACTTCGCAATGCCGAACAAAAATGGAATGGATGTTCTCAAATATTGTCGCGAAATGCACCCGGATCTACCTGTGATCTTGATGACAGGCATCGTAAGCGAAGGGCTTCCGCAGTGGGAAGCTCTCGGAGCGAAGGCCTCTCTGCAAAAACCCTTTCGAATGGAAGAGCTTCTGGCGCTGGTGAAAAAGCACAGGCGGTTGAAAAGCGTCTGATGCCGAAGCGATGGCATTCACGCCCTGCCCTGGTTAGCAGATTCCGCCGCTTGTCTCGTGCGGGACCGTAATTCCCGCCTTGATCCGCCGCGCTCACAAGCACCGAACGAAGGCTTCGCGCTCAGGTCGCCACTTGGAGGAGGCCTCGTCGACTACAAGAGCCTTGGTGCTTGTGAGCTCCGCGGCACAGCGCATCGCCGCTGCGAACTCTAATTCTTCAAAGCTTCGAGAATCGGAGTGTCGAGGAGGTTCGAGCCGAAGCTCCAAGCACTGTTGCCGCCGTTGTGTATCCCGATGATCTTCATGGACGTGGATTCGATGAGCGCCGCTCCACTCATTCCGCCGTCGGAGTCGCACTGGTATTTGAACTTGTTGGCGCCCGGAATGTGAGACGAATCTTTCGGAAGCTTTTCGCACTCGGTTGTCCAGAACGCCTTCCCGTCCCCCGGGTAACCGATGAATGAGATGCTGGCCCCGTCCGGCGCTCGACCGTCGACGTTCAATTCGACTGACACCTTGGGAATGGGATCCACCGTCACAAACGCGTAGTCGACATCGTTGGTGGTTCGTTCCGCAAGGACACTGATGCATTTTGACTCAAGCGATGGCTTCGTGCTCTGTCGCTCACCCCAGCGGATAGAAATGTTTCCACAAGGATGCTTTCCGAGCGCAGTCGCGCTTCTGGAAAGACAGTGACCTGCTGTAATCGCAACACCGTTTCCTACATGAGTAACAGTACAGTTGTCGCCAAATACGCCAATCGCGTCGACAAGCGACGAATACCTCTGCGGAATATTATCGGCTTTTTCGTTGATTTCTATGCGATCGTCGGCCCCGTGAATCCCTGCCCGAAGGCTTGCTTCGTTCATGGTTCGGCTTTTGCACCCGGCAAGCACGGCTGCCCCAGCAATCGCAAAACAGATCTGGCGCATTGTTTCTCCCGCTATTTGGACTGACCATCCAGGTATAGTGCCCCACTCTCGTCGAGCACACTAGCGCAATGCCAGGGCTTGCTTGCTTCGTCACAAACCATCCAGATCGGCAGGACCGATTATCCGTCTTGAGTTGAAGGCTCTTTCGGTCAGTGAGTTAAGCCACGTCGGTGCGGTGCCTGACGGCGACAAGTGTGATGTCATCCTCTTCTTCAGGCAAATTTCGGTACGCTTTGCGCACAAATCGCACGCGTTCGAAAAACAACTTCATGAGTTCATCCGGCGAAGCGTTCTTGGCTTTGCGCATTTTCATCATCCATCTGGCGTGCCCAAGTTGGTGGGGAAGCAAACCGTCAGTCATTAGAACAAGTCTTTCTTGTTTTCCAAGAGAATGCGAGATTGCCTTCCACTTTCCCTCTCTTGGATCTACGCGGGCCATTCCAAGCAAACCGTTTGAAGGAGGACTGACAGTTATCATACCTTGCGCGGTGAGCACGACGGCTCCTGGATGAGCGCAACTGCAAGCGGAAAATCTGTCCGATTGTCCATCGATCAGAACGATGAAAGCCGTGCAGGACGTCACTTTTCGCCCAAGAGAAAGCCCATAATCCAACCGTTGCGCGATGTGGGTCGCAAAGTCCTCCCGGTCTACGTCGCTTTTGTCGTAGGGAGTCATATGCGACTCGGCGCAAATCTGTCCCCAGTACGCGCTCGCGATCGTTGTCGTCATGGCCGCACTCGCGCCATGCCCGGTTACATCCACGACAATGACAGCCAACAATCGACTCCCGTCCAGCATTTCAATCTCGCGCACGTCAAACCAGTCGCCCGCGAGCTGAGTTGCGGGTTTGTAGAGCGCACGCCACGAAAATGAATCAGATTTGTTCTTCAGTGGTGGTAGCATTGTGGATTGAAAATCTTGGGCAGCGACCATTTCTTTTTCCATGATGAATTTCCGTGCATTCGACTCGACGAGAGCGCGTTCCGCCGCCATCGTTGTGCGCCGCATTTCATTCATGCGCGCTGATAAAGCGAATGCAAGGATCGCTAGCTCTAGTGCAGAAGAGATCTGAATCCCGTAGAGAGTAAGAAAATTGATTGGAAAAAAACCGTATCCTCTCAAGTTGTCGACGAACGAAAAAACGAGAAAGACGCCCCATGCCAGGAGGAAAATCTTCGCGGGTTCGTGCCCCTTTTGCACTGCCCTGACAGTGGCTATCAACGCAACAATGACGAGAATCGGTATCGAAGGCAAAATCACGCTGACAACGTAATAGTAATCGATGAAAAAAATGCAAGGTAGGACGACCAAAAGGATGCCGAACGCGGCGCGAAAAATCACATGCGCCAGAGGGACTGTCCTTTTGGTGTCGAGGAATGCCTGGACGAGCCGAATTGCAAAAAGTACCGCTGTCACTATCAGGAATGACGGAGTGCGCTTGTTGAATGCGACGGCATCTGGCCACAAATATTGAAAGGCGAGCCCGTGATAGGACGCTTGATAGAGGGCGAAAAAAAGAGAGAAAAAAGCGTAATAGAGATAGGTGCGATCACGCATGTGCGTGAAAATAAGAAGGTTATAGACGACCATAATGGCGATGATGCCGTAGTAAAACCCAACCGCTTTTTGAGTGTGAGATTCAGATTCGAGATAATTTTTTGGCGTGGAGAGCGAAAGCGTAACAGTCATCGTCGAAGTGGTCTTCAGACGCACGTAGACCTCGTTTGTGTTTCCGCCTTCAATGCGGAGTGGAAACACAAACCGATTGGATGCGACTGGTCGCTGGCCAAATGGAAAATCTCTTCCTGCACGGAATGACTGAACGACTTTCCCATTGATGACTTGGTAAACTTCGATGTTATCCATCAGCGACGATGCGTGTTCGAGGTAGACGTCCGTTTCCGGCTCTGCCGTCGTCACCCGCACACGCACCCAAACGACATCCCGCGTGTACCCAAACGATAGACTTTCGGTCTTCGTAGCGATGAATTCTGCGTCCGTTCTCCGCACGTCAGCGAGCGTCAATTTTCCTAACGGATCAACGAGTGTTTCAGTGTACGGCGTCAGATTCTTCGAGCGGTGGCTGGAAGAAAAATCAACGGCCCCTGTCGAGGGCTGATTCGATTGCGGAAGCTCCCGTTGAGGGTCGCGGGTCTCAACCGAACATCCTAGAAGGACGAAGGTCGAGAGCAGCAGCACGGTAAAATGGTCGAGAAAATGCCTCGCTTCCCGACTGACTGCGTACATGTCTTCAAGCCCTCAATTGCGACGTGGGCTTCTCGGAAAGCCTCGACAAAACCTGAGAATTTTCCGCTTCTGATTCTGGCCTTGAATTTGCAGTGCTGAATCTAGCTCACCGCAAACCCGAGGAGATTCAACGATGCTGAGTGTAAAGAGATTGAGCACATGCAAAGAACTCGGCAGTTTCGCTGAAGACTATCTCGCCGTTTCAGGGATCCTCGTTGAGAGTGAATACCTGGCTGGAAGTGAAGTCTTTGGGGCATTCGACAGGTTGGGAAACCTGTCCGGCGGCTTCGTTGTGAGAGAGGGAAGACCCGAGCGCACATTTTCTGTGTTCGTTAGTCCCGGACGTTTACAGGAAATTGAAACTGCGCTCGGCTCTGACTCACTTTTGGAAGTGACGTGCCTGTGGCTTTCACCCCAATACCGAGGGACCATAACGTCGACGCTCTTCTGGTTTTCACTTGGTGCAAAATTGAACGAACGCGCCCACGCCACAATCGTGTGTGGGACGGTCGTTCCATCCCTTCATCGCTTTTATAGTAGCAATGGTGCGCAGCTCATCGCCGAAGATATCGTGACAGCGGGCGGCGTGACCAAGAAGAGTTGGATTCTTTCATTGCCGGCCCGCGGATTTCTTAAACGCGTCGCTCGTGGTGCCGTAACCCGAACATGGTCTGCCGCGCTGACAAGCGCCAAACGCAAACCTCGCACTCCATCCGCAGCGTGAAGGCGACAGTCACGCCGAGAAGGTCTTGGTGCTGTTGGGCTCCGGGGCACAGCGCCACACCCGTTGGGCGTTCTCAGCAACGCTGAACGACCTCCCGCAGCATCGAGCAACGCACTCTCCCTCTTTCTTTGCGAAAGGGAGAGTGGCTCCCTCGCTGGCCTTGCGGGAGTTTCCATGTCCAACGCTGTCTTTTTCTCGCTCCTCGGTGTTGCGGTCTTCGCTCTGTGCATTCTTGTCGCGACTGGCAAGAAGCTTGAAATCGGGCTGTCCTTCTCGCAACTGCGGCTCATCTGGGAGCGCCGTCGCTCGTAGTGGGGTCGCGTTCGGCCCTCGGGGCAACTTTGCCTGCGGCGGCGCCCATTGTTTCCGCTTTTGGTGTCCGCTTCCTTCATGAAGAAATCGCGGCTTATTCCGTTCCTGCGTCACATGGCATTGTTGCGTCCGAAGAATTATCGCCGGTCCTAAAACGAGCCCAAGCCTCAGTCATCGAGAAGTTTTTTCAGGAGACGCACGAGGGCTTCTTTCGCCTCGACAGAAAGCCCGGTTCCAGTGCGACGCGGTGCTGCCATTGCCTTTTGCGTCGACACATTTTGTTTCGCTCCAACTGCGTTGTGTGACTTGGCAGGACGGCCACGCTTCTTCGCAGGTGCCTTTGATGGTTCGCTCGTGGCCTTGCGCTTGAAAATGTCGAACTTCTTCTGTTGGCCTCGTTTCTTCGGGGTCGCTGATTCAGTGGAGAATGCGCCCAACTTTGAAAGGCCCATACCGCGGAACCATCCGGCCACGGCCTGTGGTAGTGCGCCCACATCTTCGTATATTTCATCGCGTTCGGCTTTTGTCTTCGCATCCTTCAGATCTTCGTAAATATTGCGGATATCTTCGTCAGTAAAATCGCTGCGTGTTTTGGCCATGACGTTCCTTTCAAAATTTCGACCAATATTTTTGGCAGATGTGGACTTGGCTGTGGGTCTTCGTTCGAGTCAGGTGAGTGACTCTAATACCGCAGGGCGGTCATCTCACGTGCTGGTGTCAACCAAACGCCAGCAATTCCAATCGGGCCATTCAAAAAGCGGTCTCACTGTTCTGTCTGTTCAACACGCGGGTCATTTGTCGTCAACGACGCGCTGATTTTCATGCGGAGCTTTGTTTATCGGCGGGGCGTTGGCTTGGCAAGTGTGGTGTTTTGGCTGGTCACGCGGCTCAGAACCAGTGAGCGGCGTCCTGGCCCTAACTTTTTGCGTGAGGGGTAGAGCGTTTCATCGGTCGGTAAACGAATGCTGACGCGATGCGAGAACCGCTTGCGCCAGCATCGAGCAGGCCCTTAGGCGCGCTTTTTAGTGCGAGCCTGAGCTGTTTCTTTGAGGGCTGGGTTCGCCTTTGGCTTCGACCACAGGAGTTTCAGGCTCGCTGGCCGGATGACGAAGTCTTGCCGCTGGTCACCGTCCTTGCCGGCGAATGTCACCAGCGAAACGGTACCCTCGAAGCGAACCAAGTCT
>Ga0163152_10002965_pt1 | contig 22894 bp, 23 predicted proteins | sample OliLakLV19MP8IB2_FD_148635 | JGI IMG/M metagenome (GOLD analysis project Ga0163152, IMG submission 148635) | Freshwater microbial mat bacterial communities from Lake Vanda, McMurdo Dry Valleys, Antarctica - Oligotrophic Lake LV.19.MP8.IB-2 | ecosystem: Environmental > Aquatic > Freshwater >...
CGACCACCGCCGCCCTCCAATGGCGCCGCTCCGGTGGAGCAAATGTCGCTCAATTTCGAGAAGTTCGAGCATCCCGGCGGTGGTCGGGCTCAGGATGTCGCCGCCCCACCGGAGGCGCCGGCCGCACTTATCGTGCCGGCTATTCAACGGGCCCGCGACGCAGCGCCAGCTGCGGCAGCTGCGGCAGCCCCCGCTGATGTGGCGCCGCGCGCCAATGGTACGGAAGCCCTGATTGTGCCTGCGGTGCAGCGGGTGCGCGAAGCTGCTGCGGGCGATCCGCAGCCCTTGGTCCCGGAACAGCCAATCTGCGGGCATTGCGGCTCAGATATCATCCAGTCGCAGGCGCAAGAGCCGCAACCGGTGGTGCCGGAACTGCCGATTTGCGGGCATTGCGCTTCTGAAGTCGCCGCCGCTCCGGCGCCGGCCCCCGCCGAGGAAGACGAGCAGCCGCGCCGGCGGCGAGTGTTCTCGCTCTCGATTGGCGGCGTGTCGGTGTCGAGCGATGGCGGCGTTGCGGTCGCAGTTGGGGACATCAATGGCGATGGCCGCGGCGCGCGTCGTGGCGGTGGTGATGCGGCGCCCCAACCCGCGCGCACGGCTGGCCGCCGCTAGCGCCGGCGTCAGTCTCAGAAACCTGCGGCCGGGCGCGCCACGCCCGGCCGTTTTCTGTGTCTGAACGAATTGAGAACCCCGAATCTGCTAAGCAGGGCGGATGGCTGATCCTGCAGAACGCATCACTACGCCTGAACGCATGCCCGGGGAGGGCGCCGACCGAGCGCTACGGCCGCAGGGGTTTGACGAGTTCGTCGGCCAGCCGGCGGCGAAGGCAAATTTGCGCGTGTTCGTTGACGCCGCCCGCGCGCGCGGCGAGGCGATGGATCACACTTTGCTGTTCGGCCCGCCTGGCTTGGGTAAGACGACGCTTGCTCAAATCATCGCGCGCGAACTCGGCGTTGGCTTTCGCGCCACCTCCGGCCCGGTGATCGCGCGCGCTGGCGATCTGGCGGCGTTGCTCACCAATCTCGAGCCACGCGACGTTCTGTTCATCGACGAAATTCATCGCCTCGCGCCGGCGGTTGAGGAAATTCTCTATCCGGCGATGGAGGATTATCACCTCGACATCATCATCGGCGAAGGCCCGTCAGCGCGTAGCGTGCGCATCGATCTGTCGCCGTTCACGCTGGTCGGCGCGACCACGCGCGCGGGCATGCTCTCGACGCCGCTGCGCGATCGCTTCGGCATTCCGGTGCGGTTGGAGTTTTACAGCGCTGAAGATCTACTCGGCATCGTGCAGCGCGCCAGCGGCAAGCTTGGCGCGCCGATCACGGGCGATGGCGCTTATGAGATCGCCAAGCGCGCGCGGGGCACGCCGCGTGTGGCCGTGCGCTTGCTCCGCCGGGTGCGCGATTTTGCTGGCGACAACGCTATTGATGCGAAAGCCGCCGATGCGGCGCTGAAGCGCCTCGACGTCGACAGCGACGGGCTCGACATGCTCGACCGCCGCTATCTGCATGCCTTAGTGGAAACCTATTCCGGCGGCCCCGTCGGCGTCGACACGCTCGCCGCCGCTCTGTCCGAGGCGCGTGATGCCATCGAGGATATGATCGAGCCCTACTTGATGCAGCAGGGACTCGTCATGCGCACGCCGCGCGGTCGCGTTGCGGCGCCGAAAGCGTACGAGCGGTTGGGCAAGAAGCCGCCCAGCGCGTCGCCGGCGACAGGGAGTTTATTTGACGGAAAATGAGGCGTCGGCGTACGGGCGCGCGGTACCTTACGCGGTACCTTACAATGCGTCCGTCAGCTTCCTGTCAGCGACGTGGACGTTGCTGCGCCGGCCATGGGAGCGCACCATTTTTACGGCGCCAGATGTGGCGTCGGTGATGAAGCTCAGCGCTACGGCTGAAATCACGACGATGGCGGCAAATTCTAGCATCGGACTAGTCCCTGGAGTTCATTCAAACGAACAAACGCCGGGGCCGCCCAAAAGTTCCCTCACTCCAGGTGGATCGCCGGCGCGGGGCCGCCTGAGGCGGAGCTAGTCGCGGCCGCGCTGGTTGCGTCGCGACCGCGAACGTGGTTCCTCCACCGCAACTTCCGTTATGGCGTGAAGCTCCGTCAGCACCTCAAAGACCAATGTCGTCGTGTAGCTTTGCACCTCGGCCGCGGCGCCGGCGGGCGCATTGGCGAGATAACGCGCCGCCAGCACATAATTGCCTGGCGTGTCGAGCGTGATCGTAGCGTTGCCGTTCGCGTCGGTGGTCACGAAACGCGTCTGATCTGCCGCGGGCTGACCCTCGCGATAGATGACGAGCGCCGCGTTCGCGTGCGCGGCGTTGTCGAACAACGCCTGCACTTGGAAGGGCTGGTTCACCAAAATTTGATTGGGATGCGTCACCGGACGCAGCGCCAAGCGACCGATCTGACGATCTACCACCTCGCGCGTCGGCGCGCCGCGCGTGACGTAACTATCAGCGACGGTGACGGTCTGAATTGTGCGCACCGGCGCGCCTTCCGGCGGCGGCGTTCCAGCCGGCAATGCACGCCAGCCGCCGTCGATGCCGACAACGGTGCCGACGGCGCCGAGAATTTCGCCGCTGCTGATGCGCGAGGTGCCGCGTGGTCGAACCTGCGCGGTAAGCAGGGCGGCCTGTCCAGTGATTTCAATGTGGCTGAAAATGCCCGGCGCGCCGTCGGGATCGAGCAAAACGAACTGACCGCCGAGCCCGATCTCTGGCGAGAAGAAGGTCGTTGAGTAGGCGCCCTCTATCGCGACGCTGCTGGAGTCCGGCCAGAAGTCGGCGGGCTTAACATAGGCCGTATAGGCGTGCGCGGAACCAGTGATGGTGATGAAGGCGGCTACAGCCAGCAGGATTCGTTTCATGGCCGCAGCCAACAACAGCAAGATCAATTTATCAAGCCGCCGGCGCCGGGGAGTTGGACCGCCGGAACTCGCGCCCGGCGCGTGTGCGCTGGCGCCGCCCGCATGGGCATCGCGGAGGGTGTGTTAAGCTGCGCGCGATCGCAGCGGCATTGCGGCGATCCGTTGGGACAAACTGGCCAAGATGGACGCGATGATCGGGTTCCAAAACCGCGAGCGCCGATGAGCCGAGGCCGGGTCATCATCATTGGCGGCGGCTTTAGCGGCGTGGCCGTAGCGGCGCACCTGTTGAAGCGCGGCCGGGCGGCGCCGGACGTCATGCTGATCGGGCGCGACCAGCGGTTTGGCCCGGGTCTAGCCTACGGCACCCGCGATCCGGCGCACCTGTTGAACATGCGGGCCCGGAACATGAGCGCGTTCGCCGATCAACCGGATCATTTTGTCCGCTGGCTGGCGTCGCAAGGCATGCGCGATGCACGTCAGCATTTCGCCCGGCGCGCGTCCTACGGCGCTTATCTCGAGCACGTGCTGCGTCGCGCATATGGCGGTTTGGGCGGGGCGTCGCTGACGCGCGTGCATGGCGATGCAACGGCGTGCCGGGCCAACGGCGCCGCCTGGACCGTGACGCTCGCAAGCGGCAAAGAGATCGAAGCGGATGCGGTGGTGCTGGCGCTCGGCAATGCGGCCTCGCGTCCGCCTTCCGTCTTCGAGCAGGCCGGCGTGCAGCTGCTTGCGCCTTGGGACGCGAACGCGCTGGCGCGCATCCCGCGCGGCGACGTTTTGCTCTTGGGCGCGGGGCTGTCGATGATCGATGCGGCGATGTCGCTGGCGAAACGGCGCAAGCGCGGTGTTTTCTTCGCTTTGTCGCGGCGTGGGCAAACGCCGCGCACGCATCTGCGTGATCCGGCCCCAGCGCCGCCAGCCGGGCTCGATTTACCGGTTTCGCTGAGCGAGGCGCTGCACGTTTTTCGCGCCGAGGTGAAGGCGATGGCGGCGCGCGGCGAGCCTTGGCAGTACGCGATGGATCGTTTGCGCGCGCGTACGCCGGAGCTCTGGCGGCGCTTGCCTTTGGACGCTCAGCAACGGTTTTTGCGGCATTTGCGCATCTGGTGGGACGTCCACCGCCACCGCACCGCGCCGGAGATCGCCGACAAGATCAAAGCGCTGCAGGCGGAGGGAAGGCTCAAAATCCTGGCCGGTGAAATTGTCTCGGCCGCTGTGGGGGATCATGGCCTGCGCTTACAGCATCGCGGCCGAGGCAGCTTGGCGCGGCACAATATGGACGTCGCGGCCGTGGTGAATTGTACCGGCGCGGCATCCGATCTGCGCCGCTCCGACGATCCCCTGGTGCGCCAGATGCTGGATGAAGGCGTCGTGCGCGCGCATGCGACGAACCTAGGCTTCGACATCGACGACGATAGTCGCGTGCTTGATGCGAGCGGGGCGTCGCACCAGAGCATGTTCGCGCTGGGGCCGATTACCCAAGGCGCGTTCTGGGAGTCGACGGCCGTGCCGGAAATCCGCGTGCGCGCGGCGGCGATTGCGGCCATGCTGGCGCCGGGGAGTTGAGAGCAAGCATGAGCGACGAGCCGAACGCGGGCCGCTTCGAGGGCCGCTATCACATCCTGCCGGTGCGCATCTATTATGAGGACACCGACTTTACCGGCGTTGTCTATCACGCCAATTATGCGCGCTATTGCGAGCGCGGCCGGAGCGATTTTCTGCGCCTCGCGGGCGTGCACCATTCAGTGTTGTTGGCCGGCGCCGAGCCGCTCGGATTTGCGGTCAACAAACTGACCCTCGATTTCCTCAAACCGGCCCGCATCGACGACGCCCTGGTGGTGCGATCGAGCTTCGAAACAATCCGCGGCCCTCGCATGTTCATCGCCCAGCAGATCGAGCGCGGCGGCGAAATCTTGGTAAAGGCCGAGGTGCAGGTCTGTTGCATCTCGCTCACGGGGCGCCCCCGAAAGCCGCCAGCGGTGCTTTTGGAGGGCCTTAAACCATTTCTAGAGCCCTCCACGTCCAGCTTTTGACAAACTCATCCCGCTCTAGACCTAGGCGGGGCGCGGCTGAATCGATGTAAGCCGTGGAAGTCGGGAGCAAGTATGGAAAACGCTGCTGAGCAGATCACGGTCTGGTCGCTGTTTCTTGAGGCAGACCCAGTCGTCAAACTTGTGATGCTGATCTTGGCGGTCGCCTCGATCTGGTCGTGGGCCGTGGCGGTCGATAAGTGGCTGCAATTCGGCGAACTCGAACAGAACGCGCGCAAGTTCGAGCGCGAGTTCTGGTCCGGCCGCAACATGGACGAGCTCGACGAGCGCGGCGCCGCCGATCGCCCGCGTGACGCGCTGGCGCGGGTTTATGCGGCGGCCTCACGCGAATGGCGCGAGGCGCGCCGGGTTGGCGTCGCCGGCGAAAACGCCACGCTAATGCTCGAGCGCGTCGACCGGTTGATGCAGGCGCAAATCTCGCGTGAGCTTGGCCGAGCGTCGAAGAGTCTCGGCGTGCTGGCGTCAGTGGCGGCGTCGGCGCCGTTCATCGGCCTGTTCGGCACGGTGTGGGGCATCATGAACGCCTTCACCAATATCGCGCAGCAACAGCAAACCAATCTCGCGGTCGTCGCGCCCGGCATCGCGGAGGCGCTGTTCGCCACTGCGCTTGGCCTCGTCGCGGCGATCCCGGCGGTTATTTTCTACAACAAGTTCACCGGCGATCTCGATCGCTTCGGCGATCGGCTAGAGACGTTCAGCGATGAAGTCGCTGCGCGTCTGTCGCGGCGCTTGAGCGAGCGCAGCTGATGGCCGGCGGATTGGCCGCTCGGCGCGGGCGCGGACGCCGAGCAGCGGGTCGTGGTCGGCTGGCCGAGATCAACGTGACGCCGTTCGTTGACGTTATGTTGGTGCTGCTGATCGTGTTCATGGTGACAGCGCCGTTGCTCACCGTCTCGATCCCAATCGAACTGCCGCGTACCGAAGCCAAGCAATCATCGGCTGAGAACGAGCCGCTCTCGGTCTCGATCCAAGCCGACGGCACGATCTATTTGCAGGAAACCGTGGTGACGGCGGAGGAATTGGTGCCGCGGCTGCGCGCCATTTCCAATGAAGGCTATGATCGCGTGATCTGGATACGCGGTGATCGCAACGTGAACTATGGCGTAATGGCCGATGTGCTCGGGCGCGTCAGTTCCGGCGGCTTCACCAAGATTCAGTTGCAGACTGATACGCGCGATGGCCAGCGCGGCGCTGGAGGCGGTGGGTGACATGCGCCCTGGCGTCATTGTCTCGATCATAGGCCATGTCGGCGCGGTGTTGATGACGCTGTTGGTGTGGGAAACACGCGACGTGATCGTGCCGATGTCGGGCTCGGTGGTGCCGGTCGAGATCGTGGATATTGCGGCGGAATCCAATGTGCGGGCGCTGGCCGAAGACGTGCCGGACGACGAGGTGTCGCCTGCAGAACAAGAGCCGACGGAGGCCGAAGAGCGACCGGCGCCCGCGCCGACACCGGCGCCGCGGCAGCCGCAACGCAGCGACGATTTCGATTTGGATTCCGTCGCCGGCTTGATCAACCGCGAGCGCGAGCCGGGCCGACGCCAAAACGACGGCCAACGCGCCGATCGCACGCAGCAAGGCGCGGGGCTAGGAACCGCCGAGGTCGCGGCGATCGAAGACCGGGTCCGCGCCTTGGCGCGCGCCCACATGCGCCGCTGCTGGCGCATGCCGGTGGATTTGCCGGATCCAGACCGCCTGGTCGTGACTGTGCAGTTCGAGATCAACCGCAACGGAACTTTGAACGGCCAGCCCCGCGTGCTGAGCCCGCGCAACTACACATTCGATCCCGCTATGCGCACCGCGGTCGAGGCGGCGTTGCGTGCAGTGCGTGTGTGCGATCCCTATCCGTTCCCAGATGACCCGGTGGTCGGGGAGCATTACGACCTGTGGCGAGAGACGGAATTCACATTCCGGCCAAGCTTTTGAATGAGAAGGACCGCGTCATGCGTCTGATCAAATCGTTCTTCGCGGCTTTCGCCGTCATTTTGACCTTTGCTTTTGCCGCGCCAGCGAGTGCGCAGCTGCGCGTCGACATCAATGAGGGCCACCTCAATCCGATGCCGGTCGCGGTGGTCGATTTCCTCGGCCCCAACGCCGCCGCTCAGCAGGTTGGCCGCGATGTGAGCCAAGTGATCCGCGCTAATCTCGATCGCTCTGGGCTGTTCCGGCCGGTGGAGCCGAGCGCGTTCATCGAGCGCATCAGCGCCATGGAAGTGCCGCCGCGCTTTGCCGACTGGCGCGTCATCAATGCGCAAGCGCTTGTGGTAGGGCAAGTGACGCCGCTTCCGGATGGCCGCATTCGCATCGAGTTCCGTTTGTGGGACACGTTCGGCGAGTCCTCGCTGACCGGCTTCCAGTACGCGACGACGCCGGACAATTGGCGCCGTATTGCGCACCGCATCTCCGATCAAATCTACGAACAGCTCACGGGCGAGCGCGGCTATTTCGATACCCGCATCGTGTTCGTCTCCGAGAGCGGGCCGCGCACCCGCCGGATCAAACGTCTGATGATCATGGATCAGGACGGCGCCAATCCGTTCTTTCTCACCAGCGCCGACGCCATGGTGTTGACGCCGCGCTTTTCGCCGTCGACGCAGATGATCACCTATATGAGCTTCGAGACCGGCGCGCCGCGCGTGTTCCTCTACAATCTGGAAACCAACCGCCGCGAAGTGTTGGGCGATTTCCCAGGCATGACCTTCTCGCCGCGCTTTTCGCCGAACGGTTCGGGCATCGTCTTCACGCTCGATATGAACGGCAATAGCGAAATCTTCTCGATGGATTTGCGCGCGCGCTCGCGCGTGCGGCTGACTAATCATCCGGGCATCGACACATCACCCTCATACTCGCCGGACGGAACGCAGATCGTGTTCAATTCCGATCGCGGCGGTTCTCCGCAGCTTTACGTGATGAACGCCGATGGCTCCGGCCAGCGCCGGATCAGCTTCGGCGATGGCCGTTATTCAACGCCCGTGTGGAGCCCGCGCGGCGATTTGATCGCGTTTACGCGCCAAGGCGGCGGACGTTTCGCCATCGGCGTGATGCGTCCCGACGGCTCTGGCGAACGCATCTTAACCGAGAGCTATCTCGATGAAGCGCCGACATGGGCCCCTAATGGTCGCGTAATAATGTTCTTCCGCGAAGGCCGCGGACAGGGCGCGCGGTTGTGGTCCGTTGACCTTACCGGTCGGAATCTGCGCGAGATTCCCACGCAAACCGACGCGTCCGATCCCGCTTGGTCGCCCTTGCTGCCGTGAAGGGAACACGATTGTACGGTAGGAACCGCGCAGCTAACATTGCATTCAGCAGGGTGGGGGATCATCCCGCGCTGAAGCACACCGCCGCTTAGGGGAGAATTAAGCATATGCGTAAAGTCCTGATCGCTCTCGCTGCTGTCAGCGCGCTCGCTGCGTGCGCCAGCCGCCCTGAACCCACACCGACGTCGCCGACCGCGCCGACTGCGCCGACATCGCCGTCGCAACCGGCTGGCCCGACACCGGGTTCGGTAGAAGATTTCCGCGTCTCCGTCGGCGACCGTGTGTTCTTCGGCTACGACCGTTTCGATCTCTCGCCGGAAGCGCGCTCTGTGCTCGAGCGGCAAGCCGCTTGGCTCCGCCAGTATCCGAACGTCCGCCTCTTGGTCGCCGGCAATTGCGACGAGCGCGGCACGCGCGAATATAACTTGGCGCTCGGCGCTCGCCGCGCCGCCGCCGCGCGCGACTATCTCGTGTCGCTCGGCATCGCCTCTAACCGTCTCGAAACGGTATCGTATGGCAAGGAGCGTCCGCTCGATCCGCGCGCCAACGAAGAAGCCTGGAGTGTGAACCGGAACTCACACAGCCAGATCGTTTCAGGCGCCGTGTCGTAAGCGCCTAAATTTAGCCCGAGGGACGGGACTAGGTGACCGGCATGAAATCCTCGGCTCTCTCCAAAACCACCCGGCTCGCAGCGTGCATCGCTGCGGCCGGGTTTCTTTTTGCCGCGCCGGCCTTGGCGCAAACCCAATTGCCGCCGCCGGCCTACGGTAATGCCGACGCGCGCCAGGACCGCATCGAGGAGCTGCAACGCCAGCTCACTGAGGCGACCGCCGAAAACGAGCGGCTCCAGTTCGAGATCATTCAGCGCGACCGTGAAATCACGCGCCTGCGCGGCATGGTCGGCGAACTGGCTGGTGTGAACCAGGATCTGAGCGCTGGAACGTCGCCCGAGGCGGGCGCAACGCCGCCGCTGCCCGGTGGCGGTCCGAGTGGCGATGGCGATCAACTCGCCGGCTTGAACGACGCGCAGCGTCGCGCATCCGGCACGCTCGGCACCATGCCGGCCGGCAGCGCGCCGGCGGCGACGCCGGTGGTTGAACCGGGCGACGCTTACAGCCGCGCCCGCGAATTGCTGGTCAACGGCCGCTACGCTGAGGCGGAGATCGCGTTCGGTGATTTCCTTGAGCGACACCCCGATGCGGAAACGGCGCCTGACGCGCGTTTCTGGTTCGCGTTCACACTGCTGGCGCGCAATAATTACGAAGATGCAGCCGCCGGTTTCCTCGATTATTTGCAACGCCACGGCCAAGCAACGCGCGCGCCGGAAGCACAAGTGCGTCTCGGCATGGCGCTCGTCGGCATGGGCCAGCGTCAGCAAGGCTGCAGCGCCTTTGCCTCGCTCGTGCGCCGCTATCCTAACGCCACCCGCGCCGTCCGCGATCTCGCCACCCGCGAATCTCGCGCCGCGCAATGCGCCGCTTAATGTGAGGACCGCGGGCCTTCAGGCCCGCATTTTCAACACTGATGGCGAGAGCGGGCCTGAAGGCCCGCGGTCCGCATAGTGCTCGACCCGCAAACTTTGCAGCGCATCGGGATCGTCGCAGGCGAGGGGCCAATCCTTATCGCGCTCTCCGGCGGCGGCGATTCCACCGCTCTCTTGCATTTGATGGCCGAGCATTTCGGCGCGGCTCGCTTGCGCGCAGGCGTGATCGATCATGCGCTCCGGCCCGGTTCAGAAACGGACGCGGCGCGCGCGCTAGCAATGGCGGAAGCGCTTGGCGTGCAGGGCGCGATCACGACACTCACCTGGGACGACGGCGCCAATCGCGGCCAGCATGCGGCGCGGCTTAAGCGTTACCGCGCGCTCTGCGGCATGGCGCACGAATGCGGCGCGCGCGTCATTGTCACCGGGCACACGCGCGATGATCAAGCCGAGACGGTGCTGATGCGCGCGGCGCGCAATCCGACATGGCGCGCGCTCGGCGGCATGCGTGCGATAACGACCCCGCCAGTCTGGCCGGAAGGGCGCGGTATTTTCTTGGCGCGTCCGCTACTCTGCATTAGGCGCGAGCCGTTGCGAGCGCATCTTCGCGAACGCGGCGCAAGCTGGATCGACGATCCTGCCAATGACAGCCCGCGCTTCGAACGCGTCGTCGCTCGCCAAGCCCTGGCGCGTGAGGAAGCGAGCGGGCTCGATCCGATGCGATTGGCCGCCATCGCCGAGACGCTCGCGCCACATCTGGCCGACCTCGATGCGCAAGCCGCAGAGTTGATCGCGCGCGCCGCGCGCTTTGAGTCCGATACGATCGAGTTGACGCTCGCGGCGTGGGAGCGCCTCGATGTCGTTAGCGAGAGAGCGCTTTGGCTTTTGATCGCCGCCGCCGGCGGCGCCGAGTTCGGACCGCACCCGACGAAAGTACGGATCCTCGACACCCTCATGCGCGGCCGCAGGCGTCAGCCCTTCACCGGCGGGACACTCGGCGGCGTCGCGCTGAAGGTGCGTGGCGGAACTGTCGTTATGACGCGCGACACCGGCGCGCTCACCGGGCGCGCCGATGGCGCAAAGCCGATTCCGCCGCTTCCCTTGCTGCCAAATCAGGAGACGATTTGGGATGGCCGGGTCGCGCTCATCATGGCGCGGCCGGGCTGGTCGGTGGTGGTGGAGGCAGGGGTTCCGCGGCTCGCGCGCGGCGAAAATCGCGCCGAATTGGCGGCGGCGTCGCCGCGCTGGCTGCTGCAAGAGCGGGTCGCGCACCTGCTCGGATGTGATTAACGCCGGGAAATCCTAGTGAATTTTCCGCTCTCGCGTTCACTCCGCCTTGACCTGCACCGTGGCAGAGTAAGGGGTGTTCAGGGCGCGATGCTGTCCCTATCTTGCTAATGAAGTCTTTCGCGCTGGCGAGGCTCGCTGGCGCGCGCAGAAGGTCGGTTCATGCCTATCCGGACATTGCTTATCTGGGGCGTCGTCGCCCTGGTTGTTGTGGTTTTGGTCGCCGCGCTGAATGGCGGCAACACGCCGACGCGCGGCACCGAGGAACTCTCGTACTCGCAGCTGATGGATCGCGTCGAAGCGCGCAGCATCACGGGCGTCACCACTTTCCCCGATCAGCTCATCGCAACCGGCAGCGACCAAAAGCGCTACGTGACCTACCTGCCGGCCGGCACCATGGCCGGCGTGGTCGAGCGTCTCGACGCCGCCGGCATCGAAGTGAAAACCGATCGCCCGCAGCGCGGCCCGACCATGGGCGATATCATGCTTGGCATCTTGCCTATGCTGCTGCTCATCGGCGCCTGGTTCTTCTTCATGCGCCAGATGCAAGGCGGCGGTCGCGGCGCCATGGGCTTTGGCCGCTCGAAAGCAAAGCTGCTCACCGAAGCCAAAGGCCGCATCACGTTCGAAGACGTCGCCGGCATCGATGAAGCGAAAGACGAACTGGCCGAGATCGTCGAATTCCTGCGCGATCCAGGCAAGTTCCAACGCCTCGGCGGCAAGATCCCGAAAGGCGCGCTGCTGATCGGCCCGCCAGGTACGGGTAAGACGCTGCTCGCACGCGCCATCGCGGGCGAAGCCAATGTGCCGTTCTTCACGATCTCGGGCTCGGACTTCGTCGAAATGTTCGTCGGCGTCGGCGCGAGCCGCGTGCGCGATATGTTCGAGCAGGCCAAGAAGAACGCGCCGTGCATCATCTTCATTGACGAAATCGACGCCGTCGGCCGTCACCGCGGCGCCGGCCTCGGCGGCGGCAACGATGAGCGCGAACAGACGCTCAATCAATTGCTCGTCGAGATGGACGGCTTTGAAGCCAATGAAGGCATCATCCTGATCGCCGCCACCAACCGCCCAGACGTGCTCGATCCCGCGCTGCTGCGTCCGGGCCGCTTTGACCGTCAGGTCGTGGTGCCGAACCCCGATATCTCCGGCCGCGAAAAGATCCTGCGCGTCCACACCCGCAACGTGCCGGTGGCGCAAGGCGTCGATCTGAAGACGATCGCGCGCGGCACGCCGGGCTTCTCCGGCGCCGATCTCGCCAACCTCGTCAACGAAGCCGCCTTGCTCGCCGCCCGCCGCGGCAAGCGCGTTGTCACCTCGCGTGAATTCGAAGATGCGAAGGATCGCGTCATGATGGGCGCCGAGCGCCGCTCCATGGCGATGACCGAAGAAGAAAAGCGCGCTACCGCCGTTCACGAAAGCGGCCACGCGCTGGTCAACGTCTTCGTCAAAGGCAATGACCCGCTGCACAAGGTGACGATCATCCCGCGCGGCCGCGCGCTGGGCGTCACCTGGTCGCTGCCCGAAGCCGATAAGCTCAGCTACTCGAAGGAATGGTGCCAAGCCAAAATCGCCATGGCGTTCGGCGGCCGATTGGCCGAGCAGATCGTCTATGGCGAGGAACATCTGAACACCGGCGCCTCCAACGACATCATGCAAGCGACCGATATCGCCCGCCGCATGGTGACGGAGTGGGGCATGAGCGAAGTGCTCGGGCCGTTGCGCTATGCGCCGAACGAGCAAGAAGTGTTCCTCGGTCATTCGGTGACGCAGCGCCAGAACATGTCGGGCGACACCGCCAAGCTGGTCGACCAAGAAGTCCGCCGTATCGTCACCGAAGGCCAAGAGCTCGCGCGCAAAGTGCTGACCGAGCACAAGGCCGATTTGATCATGCTGTCGGAGGCTTTGGTCGAATACGAGACGCTCTCGGGCGATGAAGTCATGGCGCTGTTGCGCGGCGAAAAATTAGTGCGCCCGGAAGAGCCGCCGATCACGCCGTCCGCGCCGACGCCGGCTCTGCCGGTGACCGACGACGACGAAGCGCCCGCCATCCAGCCCACCGGCTGGGGCGGGGCGCAGCCGCAAGGCGCTTAAACCAAACAAAGCAAAAAGGCCGCCGGGCAAACCGGCGGCCTTTTCACTTCCGGGGGGAAGAACCCGCGCTTCCTCAGAAGCGCTGGCGAAGCGTGAATGAAATCGTGCGTGGATCGCCGGGCGTTCCGAAGATGGCGCCCGAATTGCCGGCCTGCACACTGGTGAACAGCAAGTATTCTTCGTCGAACGCGTTGCGGATCGAGACGTAGGCGTCCGTTCCGCTCTCGGTGCGATAGCCGAAGCGTACGTTGACAAGCGTAGAGGGATCGATCTCCGAATAGACGGACGATGAAGCATCGGCGAACCAGTTCGATCGGTAGCTCGCGTCCGCGCCGAAGAAATATTCGCCGCTCACCGCAAACAATGCGCCCGGCTGACGGATCTCGCCGCCTAGCGACCCAACCCACTCCGAGACGCCGGGCAGGCGCGCACCGCTGATGTCGCACACAGAGGTGCTCGAGCTCTGCCGTTCCAGCGGGCACGGCGCGTTCGGAAAAGAGGCGTAGGCGCCGTCGGTCCAGGCTAAAGTTGCGTACGCGGTGAAGTTCTCATTCGGATTGAAACGCGTTTCGATCTCGACGCCCTGCACCTCAACGCTTTCAATGTTGGCGAGATAGCCGCGAATGGCGCCGGGTCCCGCATCGACGACATTGGCTTGATAGTCGCTCACTTCGGTGAAGTAGGCCGCGACGTTGAAGGTCAGCGCGCGGTTGAAGAATTGCGACTTGAAGCCGAGTTCGTAGGTTGTGTTTTCCTCCGGCTCGATGATGGCGCTGACCAGTGAAGGACTGCCGTCCGGCTGGGTCGGGATGCCGGCTGCGTTCAAGCCGCCAGACTTAAAGCCGTTGGCGACTGTAGCGTAGAGCAAAATGTCGTCGGTCAGATCGTACGCCAAGCTGGCGCGCCAGCTTGGGCTCGAGTCTTCGATCTCGGCTACGTAGAATTGCGGTCGCGCGATGCCGAGCTGGGCGTTGATGAGTGCGGGATCAGCGGAGGCGAGACCGCCAAACACGATCTGATCGTAATAGATCGATTTCTCTTCGTACGTGTAGCGCAGGCCGAGGGTGAGGCGCAGGTCCGTCGTGGCATGCCAGGTCGCTTCACCGAAGGCTGCCAACGAGCGTGTTTCAGACACGACATGCGTGGCGGCGGTGTAGCCGTCCAGCAGATTCGCTGGAACGCTCGGGCCGATCAGCCAGTATGCGGCGTCGGCGCCGTATTCCTCGGCGCCCGTCGTCTCGACTTCTTGGCCGAAAGCGTAGAGGCCGCCCACCCAATCTATTGCGCCATCGCCATTGGAGGTCAGCCGAATTTCCTCGCTCCACTGATTTTGCTGTGACGGATTTTGTGAACGGCGGCGAATATCGAGCGCGGTGTAGTCGCGATCGTTTTGCGGTTTCCACTCCCAGCCTCGATACGCCGAGATTGACGTCAGCGTGACTGGGCCGAAATCCCAATTCACGTTTAGCGACGTACCGTAAATGGTCTGGCTGGCTTGCAGGTCGGCGTCGACGTCGGTGAGCCGGTCATATGGATCGAGGCTTGCCGGCGCGTAGCCGAAAAAAGCGGCCAGCGCCGGAAACTGGCGTGCAGGCGGGCGCAAGGACGGCCCATAGCGCACGAAGACTTGCGTGCAGCACGTCGCGTCCTGCTCATCGACGTCAGCGCTCCAGCGTATGTCGAGATCCGCGCTAGGGGTGAACAGCAGTTGTACGCGCGCCGACTGGTTATCGACCGCGTTCTGATCTTCGCCGGTGGTGATGTTTTCCAGGAAGCCATCACGCTGAACCGAGCCCAGCGTGATGCGCCCGGCGAGCACATCGTCGATCAAAGGCGCGGAGTAAGTCGCCCGCGCCTGGATGAAGCCGTAGTCGCCGACCGAGAACTCGGCGCTGCCCTCGGGTTCGAAGGTCGGCGCGCGGGTGACGACGCTGATCGCGCCGGCGGTGGTGTTCTTGCCGAAGAGGGTGCCTTGAGGTCCGCGCAGAATTTCCACGCGCTCAATGTCGAAATAGTCGAGCGTCGCCGAGCCTGGGCGCGCGTAGTAGACGTCATCGACGTAGATGCCGACCCCAAGCTCAAGGCCGTCATTGGTGAGCCCGTAATTGCTCCCGAGGCCGCGGATCAAGGTGGAGGTATTGCGCGCGTTCGAGGAGATGAACTGTACGGTCGGCTGCAATTGCGTGATTTGCGCGATCGTGGATGTGCCGGTGGATTCCAATAATTCCGCGCCAAGCGCCGACACCGCGATCGGAATGTCCTGTACGTTTTCGGCGCGGCGGCTGGCGGTGACGACGATCGACTGAGGCTCGTCGACCTCCGCGCTCGTAGTCGTCTGCGCCAAGGCCGCAGGCGACCAAAGCAGGGCGGTCGAACCCAAGGCGGTGAGCAAAGATCGTTTCATGGTGCCCTCTCAAATCTTCGGCGCAGGCAAGCGCCACACCCCGACGGGGCGACCGGAGGGCAATCTTTAATCTCGACCAAATCAATAGAGATTAGCTAAACTGATAGCTTAGGTTTGAAAAAGCCAATTAGATCAGCGTGCTGATCCGCGTAAGGCAGAGGCCAAGCTGGCGCCTTCGAGGATGTCAGCGCTCGCGTCGCGCACTTTTTGGAGGGTTTTCCGGATCGCGCAGACGCCTTCCTCCTGGCAATCGACGCAGCGTTGATAGGCGGTTTGGCTGGTGCACGGGGTGAGCGCCAGCGGCCCGTCTATCGCGCGAATGATGTCGGCAAAGCTGATCGCTTCGGCGGGCTTAGCGAGCCGATAGCCGCCCGCCTTGCCGCGCTGACTTACGACCAGTTCGTGACGCCGCAACTCGAGCAGAATCGCTTCGAGAAAGCGGCGTGGAATATCCTGCCGCTTGGCGATGTCGCCGATCAATACCGGCGCATGCGGGGCCGTGCTGGCCGCGCGCGCCAGATCGACCATCGCCCGCAGTGCATATTTGGCCTTGCTCGTCAGCATGAGTCGCACTTTCGGCGGCTGCATGGGGCCCTGCAAGCGTGCTCTCCCGTTTGCGCGGGGTGGCTAGAGTGGTATCGACGAAGAGGGAGGCCCGTATGCTTGCACCGTTCGAAATCTCCGCGCTCATCGCCACGATGAAGCCGGATGCGGCGAAGGCGTTTTATCAAGACGTGCTCGGGCTCGCGTTCGTGGTCGATGACGGCTTCGCTCTGGTGTCTGCCGGCAAGAACATGAAGCTGCGCGTCAGCCGCGTGCCGGCGATGACGCCGGCGCCGCATGCCGTGCTGGCTTGGAACGTTGACGACATCGGCAAGGCGATGGACGGCCTTGCGGCCAAGGGCGTGGTGTTCGCGCGCTTCGGGTTCTTGCCGCAGGATGAGAAGGGCGTCTGGGCCGCGCCGGACGGCACGAAAGTCGCGTGGTTTTACGATCCGGATTTGAACATGCTGTCGGTCGTCCAGCCCGCCTGATCAGCCGGCTACCGCCGGGGACCAGAGCTGAAAGAGCGTTGCGGCGAGCCCAAGTGCTACGCCCCACATCACAGCGCGCCTTAGTCTGATCGCCGAGCGGCGCTGCGCCGCTTCATAGGCCACCTGCGCCTCGAACGCCTCGATGCGCCACGCGTCGCGACGCACGCTTCTCCAGGCCTCGCTTCCGGCGGGCCGCGCGCTGGCGCGTCGCTCGCGGTCATAAGTGGCTTCGCTCATACGCGCTCGTACGTCTCGCGCCGAGGTTGCGCAACACGGAACCCAAAAAACCTACAGTAGCATAGTGACTTAAGCGGTAATCAGTTGGCGGAGATCAGCGCGTTGTGTGGCATCCCGTGGCGCAGTGCTCACCCTGGAATGCTTTGCTCGTAGAGTTCGTGCGCTTTGACGACGTCGGCCCAGAAGCGGTTGGCTTTGCCGTCCGCGAGCACGTGTGCCAGCGTTTCGAAATGCGCGGTCCAGCCGCCGGCGAAATCGCGCAGGCTGCCGATGGTGTCGATCTTCGAATGCGTGAGCACGAGCAGCGTTTCATCGCCGACGGGCGTGAACTCGAACCGCACTTCGGAGACGTGCTCGTCGCCGTCGCCCCAGGTGATCGCCAGCAGCCGCGGCGGCTCGAAGGCGAGGACGCGACTTTGCATGGTGAACTCGCCGCACTCCATCTGGGCCCAACGCGCCGGCGGCTTCTCGTCGGTGATGCGGTGATGCCCGAAATTGAACGCGAAGCGCTGACCGTTGGCGGTGAGCGTATCGCCTGCGGTGAACCAGCGGCTGCGCTTGTCGGCATCGACAAAATAGGACCACACGCGCTCGATCGGCGCCTTCAGCGTGCGTTCGAGGCGGAAGGTGTCAGACGTGATGGCTTGGCCGAGTTGCATGGGGGAGCTCCTTAGTCTTCGTAGTCGGCGAGGGCGCGTTCGAGCGCGTCGAGATTGGCGGTCCAGAAGCGGCGTTGCTCATCGATCCAGGCGGCGGCCTCATCGAGGGGCTTGGGATTGAGCGACAGGATGTGTTCGCGCCCAGCGCGGCGGCGTTGGACCAGTTCGGCCCGCTCCAGCACCCGAATGTGTTTGGAGACGGCGTTGAGCGACATGGCGAAGGGCGCGGCCAGCTCCGTCACCCGCGCTTCGCCCGCGCCCAGGCGCTGCAAAATTGCCCGCCGGGTTGGGTCGGCCAGGGCCAGCATGGTGTGGTCGAGCGCTACAGCTTCCATATTCAACCAATAGGTTGAATGACAGCGCGCGTCAAGGCCGCATTGGCAGAGGCGGGGGCGTCCGGTAAGCGGACGCCAACAGATTCAGCTTTCGAGGTTTCCTATGGCCGCGCTCATCGCCATCGGCGTTTTCATCGCCGCGATCTTTTTGCTCAATATCATCGAGTTCGGCCGGCCTGATTAAGGCCGCTTGAGCAGCACGCCCACGTATTGCGCGCCGCTGATCAGCGCCAACGCCGCCGCCGCCCAGAGCAGAATGCGGGCGGCCCAATCCAGACCAACGATCGCGGCTTGCGGCGCGAACAAAATGGCGCACGCCTGAAACGCCAAAAATGCGCCAACGCCCGCCATCTCCGCCGCCGCTTTCCATTTGCCAAGCTGGCTGACCGGCAGCGTCTTGCCTTGCGCCGCAATGCCTTCGCGCAATCCCGCCACTGCAACGTCGCGTCCCAAGATGAGCACAGCAGCAGCAACCAGCCACAATGGCAGCGCCGCGTAAGCGAGCGCGACGAGCGTGCAGGTGATCAGCACTTTATCGGCGGCGTGATCGAGCGCGGCGCCCAGCGGCGTAACCGCGTTAAGCTTGCGCGCGAGATAGCCGTCGAACCAATCGGTGGCGGCCGCCAGCGCGAACAGAAACACGCACAGCGCATAGATGAAACCCGCCAGCAGGCGATCGGCGTAAGTCTCAGCCGCCGCCCACAAAATAAGCGCCGCAATCACCGGGCCCATGGCGATGCGGAAGACGGTGAGAAGGGTTGGGATCGACTTCATGCTCCTGCTTTCTCACCGTCATCCTGGGGCGCGCGGAGCGCGAGCCCAGGATCCAGGGGCGATAGGCACGTCGTTGGCCCCTGGATCCTGGGCTCAACGCTGCGCGTTGCCCCAGGATGACGGTGACTGGATGACGAGTGACTCAAAGCGCCATCACTTTGCATCGCGAAAAAAATCATAAATCCGCTTTGCCAGTTCTGTGTTGACGCCGTCCACTGTTTCCAGCTCCGCCAAAGCCGCGCGTGAGACGCCGCGGGCTGAGCCGAAGCGATCCAGCAGCGCGCGTTTGCGCGCGGGGCCGATGCCGCCGATTTCGTCGAGAGGGTTCTTGGAAATGTTGGCCGAGCGTTTGCCGCGATGGGCGCCGATGGCGAAGCGATGCGCTTCGTCGCGCATGCGCTGGAGATAGTAGAGGACGGGGCTCTTCTCATCGAGGCGGAACGCCGGCTTGCCGGGCATGAAGAAGCGCTCGCGTCCCGCATCGCGATCAACGCCCTTGGCGATGCCAACGATGGCGATGCGGTTTTTCAAGCCGAGTTCGTCCAAAGCTTCGAGCGCCGCGTTCAGTTGGCCTTCGCCGCCATCGATCAAAACCAGATCGGGCCAAGCGCCGAATTTGGTTTCACTCGGTTCGTCGCGTTCTTTTGAGAAATCCACGCCGCCGTCGACGACAGCACCCCCGCCCCCTCGCGGGGCGGGGGTTAGGGGGAGGCGGGCGTTCAAACCTTCCGGCGCCTGCGGGCCGGCCCGCCCCCCCTCCGGCTCGCTGTCGCTCGCCACCTCCCCCGCGAGGGGGGAGGTCTCTTCTCTCTCCGCCAACATCCGCGCGAAACGTCTTCGGATCATCGCTTTCATCATGGCGAAGTCGTCGCCGTTGAACTCTTCGCGCTTCATGTTGAACTTGCGGTACTGGTTCTTCACGAAGCCCTCGGGCCCGGCGACGATCATGGCGCCGAGCGCGCTTGCGCCTTGAATGTGGCTGTTGTCGTAAACTTCAATGCGCTCCGGCCGTTGCGACAAGCCGAACACTTCCGCCACGCCGTCCAGCAATTTCGCGACGCTGCCGGTTTCGGCCATGCGCCGTCCGAGCGCTTCGCGCGCATTGAGCAGCACGGCGTCGATGATGTCTTTCTTCTCGCCGCGCTCTGGGGTGCGGATTTCGACTTTGCATTCGGCCCGCACGCACAGCGCTTCTTCAAGCAAGGCGCGATCGGACGGCTCGATGTTGCAGAGGATGAGCTTCGGCGGTTCGCGGTCGTCATAGAATTGAGCGAGAAACGCGGAGAGGATGTCGTGCGGCTGTTCTTCGGCGCCGTGGCGCGGAAAATAGGCGCGGTTGCCCCAGTTCTGGCCGGCGCGGAAGAAGAACACCTGGATGCAGCTCTGGCCGCCTTCGCAATGCAGCGCGAACACGTCGGCTTCATCGAATGTGCTCGGATTGATGCCTTGCGAGGCGCGCACGCTAGCCAGCGCGCGGATGCGGTTACGCAAGCGCGCGGCGTGTTCGAACTCAAGCTTGTCGGACGATTCGCGCATCTCTGCGGCTAGGCGATCCTGCAATTGCACCGAACGGCCTTCGAGGAAATCGACGCTATCTTTGACGAGCGCCGCATATTCCGTTTCGTTCACCAGATTCACGCACGGCGCCGAGCAGCGTTTGATCTGATAAAGCATGCACGGCCGCGTACGGCCGCTGAACGTCGAGTCCGAACACGAGCGCAGCAGAAACGCTTTCTGCAGCGTGTTGAGCGTGCGGTTGACGGCGCCGGCGCTGGCGAACGGCCCGTAGAACTTGCCTTTGAAGCTCTTGGCGCCGCGATGCTTTTGCAGGGCGGCGTAAGCATGATCGGTGCGGATGGCGATGAACGGGAAACTCTTATCGTCCCGCATCAGCACGTTGTAGCGGGGCCGCAGCCGCTTGATCATGTTGGTTTCGAGCAGCAGCGCTTCGGTTTCGGTGGCCGTGACGATCACTTCCAGCGCCGTCGTCTGGTGGATCATGCGATAGATCGCGTTGGTGTGGCCGCGGCCTTGCGCGTACTGGCCGACGCGGTTCTTCAGGCTTTTGGCTTTGCCGACATAGAGCACCTCGCCGTCCGCCCCGATCATCCGATAGACGCCGGGCTTCGACGGGAGCCGCTTCCACGCGTCGCGGATCGCCTCGATGCCTTTCAGCGCGGGCGGGCTCGCATCTTCCGCTGGCAGGTGCGCCAGCGGAGGCGTGATGGGTTTGTCGGCGCCGGTCATGCGGGTGTCACGATAGCGCATAGAGATGGGGACCGCGCGGCGTCGATCCCAGGCGCCCTGCGGCCCCGCGCCCCCTGGACGAAATTGGGCGCGGAGCCCAGAAATTTCCCATGGATGACGCGCGCGCCCCGGCCCTGAAAGCCGTAAAAACCTTCGCCGCTCCGGACCCGGAGGCTTGCCGTGACATGACCGATGTCCGCCAGGGGGTCGACGAGATCGATCGTATGCTGGTGGCGCTGATCGCCCGCCGGCAGGGCTATATGGACGCCGCCGCCCGCATCAAGACTGACCGCAACGTCGTTCGCGACGAAAAGCGGATCAATGACGTCCTGGCCAAGGTGAAAGCCGAGTGCGAGCGCCAGGGCCTGTCCTACGAGGCGATCGCCGAGCCGGTCTGGCGCGAGATGATGGAGCGCTGCATTGCCTATGAATTCGTCGTTTGGGACGAATTGCGGGCGCCCGGTAAGGCCGCAAAGCCCTGAGTTGCACTGCACCACGGCGCTGACTTGCGACATTGCCCTGTGGTAACCACGGTCGGGCTGGGGAGGCGTCAGTCCGGGTTGGGTGGCGCGATCATGGTGAAGAAAACCGGGCTCATTCGCGCTAGGCGCGAGAGCGGCACGTGCGATGCAAGCATGTATGGCGGCGCGTGGCGCGGAACCTATCCGGGTGGTAATTCGGTCTGTTTCCGAACATGCGGAAGGGGCGGCGCATGAGGTGGTTTTTAGGCCTATTGCTGGTGGTCGCGCTCATTGCGGGCGCGCTTTACGGCGTCGGCCGTTTCCTTTTGCCCAACGACCTCGAAGTGACGCGTACGGCGACGATTGAGCGCCCGCGCGTGGCGGTGTTTGCGATGATCAACGATCTGCGCATCGCCAAGGAATGGTCGCCCTATTACGCGCGCGATCCCGATGCTGAGTACGCGTTCTCCGGCGCGCCCGGCGAAGGCCAGAGCATGCGCTGGGTTTCGAATGTGCGCGAAGTCGGCCGCGGCCGCATGTCGATCGTCAGTTCAGCCGAGAACGAGGAAGTGCAGTCGATCCTGGAAATGGGCGAGCGCGCGACCTTGAGCTCGCGCATCGAACTCCGGCCAGGAGACCGCGCGACCTCGGTGGCGTGGACGATGACGGCCGAGTGCGGCGAAGGCGCGATCAATGTGCCGTGCCGATACATGAATTTGATCCTGCGCGGGATGGTGCAGAGCGAACTCGATAGCGGCTTGTCGCGGCTAAAGACGCTGACCGAGCAATTGCCCAATGTCGACTTTGAGGGCCTGAATCCGCAATTCGATAACATCGAGCCGCAGAACTTCGTCTATTCGGTGGTCGAGACCTCGGCCAATAGCCTCGAGGAAATCAACCGCGCCGAAGGCATCGGCGTGCAGCAAGTGCGCGATTTCATGGCCCAGTATCAACTGACGCCGGCCGGCCCGCTGGTGCGGGTGGTGACGCATTATGATCAGGCCGCCAACCGCATGAGCTTCCGCGTCGGCTATCCGTTCTCGGGCGCGACGCCGCTGACGGTTGTGGGCGTGCAGATCGGCCAGACGCCTTCGGGCGAGGCGATGCATGTGTTGGTCGAAGGCTCGCGCCGTCAGGTGCAGGTGGCTTACGCGCAGATGAATGCGTATTTGCAGGCTAATCGCATTCCGCTCCGCGAAGGCGGCTTGCCGTGGGAGATTGTGCACGAAGCTGGTAGCATCGATGGCGTTACGCCGGCGCGATTGGAGATCTTCATGCCGCTGCAGTGAGCGGTGCGAACGTGAACACAAAAGGCCCGCGGATCGCTCCGCGGGCCTTCGTTTTTTCCGGCTTAGCTGAAGCTTAGTCAGCAATCTTCAGGTTCACGGCCTTCGGACCTTTGCCCTTGGTGTCGGGCAGGGTCTGGAAGTTTACGCGTTGGCCTTCCTCGAGTTGCGTGAGGCCCGCACGTTCGACAGCGCTGACGTGGACGAAAACGTCCGCGCCGCCGCCGTCCGGCGTGATGAAGCCGAAGCCGCGCGCGCCGTTGAAGAACTTCACGACGCCGTCCTGCGGATCGCCGAGGGGCTGACGCGGGGGACGATCGCCGCCGCCGAAGCCGCCGCCTTCACGCGGGCCGCTGCGGAATCCACCGCCGCCGCCACTGCCGCCGCCGCCGCCGCGATAACCA
>Ga0163152_10002969_pt1 | contig 22884 bp, 23 predicted proteins | sample OliLakLV19MP8IB2_FD_148635 | JGI IMG/M metagenome (GOLD analysis project Ga0163152, IMG submission 148635) | Freshwater microbial mat bacterial communities from Lake Vanda, McMurdo Dry Valleys, Antarctica - Oligotrophic Lake LV.19.MP8.IB-2 | ecosystem: Environmental > Aquatic > Freshwater >...
CTGCGCGGCGATAGCGTCATTTTTCTTCTTTGCTTGCATTAGTCTTGCTGCGACTTCCGTTTCGGCCGGACTTTGCAATTTTGCTGCCACCAAATGCGCCGCAATGTCCGCTTCAGGTGGTCTTTTAAATTTGGCGGCCACTAATTGCTCTTGCATCTGTTTCTGAGCATCATCTGTCGGCCTATTGAGCGAGGCAACGACCCCACTGTTGGGGAATTGTAGGGGATGACCGTTCGGAGGCATTCCGGTGGGTGTCGGCACCCGAGGAGCGTTCTGTCGAGCGCTCGCCAATGCTAGCTGTAATTGCTGATTACCGCGTTCTATCTGCGCTCGTTCAGCTTCCTGTGACCGCGCCAACTGTAGTTTGATTTGCTTAGACAGCTCTACCGCGCCACTAGTGGATCCGACCGTGGGTGCCGGCTGTACCCGCGGCTGCTTTTCTGCCCGTGCCAGTTGCTGCTTGAGTTGTGAGGACAGTTCTGGGGTAACGTCCGAATGTGGAACCAATGGTACAAGAGGCCGCTGAGGCTGCCGCGCACTTAACTGCAGTTTCATTAGTTTCTCTGCCTGAGCTACTTGTGCAGTCAGCCTTACCTTGGACTCACTTAACTGTGCTTCCATTTGGCTGGTCAGGTCGGGAGCGGTTTCCGGCATGAGTTTGAAAAGGTCAGCATAGAATTGTGGTTTAACACCATACTCTAAAGTCTCAATTATCGAGCGACGGTTATCTTCTGCCACCGAGCCACGAAGCGCACTATCACTCTTATCAGTGCGAGCACGCAACTCGCGAAGGCGCATGTCGCGAATACGTAGCTCGCGCAGGCGTAAGTCGCGAAGACGCATGTCGCGAAGACGTTCCTTCAGCAAGATTGCGGGGTCCGGAGGAGAAAGGATATCTGTGTGTTTGATCCCAATCTCGAAACGCGATGGTTTGACAAAGATCGAAGTGTCAATTATTGGTTCTTGTTTGATCAGTTTCATCGGAGTTGGTCGCTTGCCCATAGCAACCTGAGACGAAAACGACATTACGACAAGCATGATGATAAATTGACGAAAGTTTTTGGCGATGTGCATGTCTTCGATGCCTGAGTGTCGGCTGTTCGTCCTCTCAATTTATCGAGTATTCGCGCGCCTTTTTGTAATCATCTTCCGAGCATGGAAGGCTATCTCTTGCTTCCATTATGTCGGGCGCTCCGGACACTTCACGAAATGTAGATACATTGAATTGCGTTAGCTTAAATCCCATATCATCGAGCAGTTGGACCTCGCATTGCCGCATGCCAGGCGCTTTGAATAGAGTCAGTCTATACTTCATGATGCCAGGCTGATTTGTCCTTGCGCCCGAGTCGTAGGTTGTTGAAAGTTGAGCAATTGCCCCGGGAGCTCCGGCAACCAGTTTCGGGCGCCATTTTATGGTCGGATAGGCATACGATTCAAACGGACCGTTACGGTCAGGCTGGATCATGGATGTTGCCCAAGGTGCGTTCGTTGCTATCCATTGGGCGGGCTCACTTTGTTGCAATTGCGGGCCGAAGCAAATGCCGAGACCCAATCCAACTACAAGACAGAAGACGGCAAGCAAGAGAGTCATAACAAATCGCCGCATGGACCGTATTCTCGCCTCGTTTTTAGTCTCGATTGGTGTGTCTGAACTTACATACCACCCCTGGCTACGTCTCAAGCGTTAAGCGCCGGTGGGGTTCCGCTTATCGGTACCATGCCGCATATTATCAGCTTCGAGTCTCTAAGAGGCTTTCTTCAGAAAGATCCGTAGGAGGATGATTTCCAAAAGACGAATTCTTCAGAACTGCGCCTGTAAGATGTACCTGAGCGGTCAGAGAGATGGTGGATAATGGATTGAAACGACTACACCACGAGCCTGACCTCAGCAGGGTGAAATAATCAAGAGATTTAGGACAATTGGCATCGCCGCATTCTCAAAGAGTTGCCTGATTTTAGCAATTCTCTCAGGCATGTCGCTGCTGGAAGAGTCTAGCTGCCATTCTAATGCCAACGCTGCCGAGACTTTGAAGCAGAAAAGATCCTGCTGTACGTTGGTGCGGCTGATACCGAAACCTGTGTTTGTAGAGTCGGCGTCCAATTCTGAGACAGTCGGGCATCTACGACGTGCATATGATTATTTGGATCGAAATGATTTCACAAACGCATTCGTAGAAAGTAATGAAACTGTAAAGTCTGATCCTCAAAATCCCCTTTCGCATTACATGCAGGGAGCCGCACTCATGGCTTTCCTGGATTTTACGGCGGCTGCTTCCGAATTTGAGGAAGCTATAAAGTTGGATCCGTCGTTAGCCGATGCGCACTTCATGCTGGCGCAATCCGCCCGTTTAAGGGGTCTTTACGACAATGCAATATTCGAGTACGGTCAAGCATTAAAGCACAAACCAAATTTCGCCATCGCGCAGGCTCTCATTGGCGAGTGTTATCGCATGCAAGGACAGGACTGGAAAATGTCTGCCGAGTGCAGCAAAGCAATGATGATGGATCCACAGCTCCCACTTTCGCACACAATCTTAGCTGAGGGTTTTATCGCGCAAGACAAAATTGATCAGGGGTTGGCTCAATACAAGAAGGCTCTGGAATTGGCACCTGACGATCCGTATGTTCACTTGCGTTATGGTCAGTCACTCAGTGTCCTCAAGCGTTGGACTGAATGTGAGGCTGAGCTACATAAAGCTATAGAGCTTGATCCCACGTATTCGGACGCACTGATAGTTCTGGCAGTAGCGTTAGGCGAGCAAGGCAAACTAAGTGAGTCCTTGCCTTATGGACGGAAGGCTGTGGCGCAGGCGCCCACTGACGTCGACACACGCGTGACTTTAGCAAAGCTGTATTTGAAAAATGGTAATCCGGAGCTGGCTGTGAGCGAATACAAATTGGCGCGCATCTTGAGACCGAAAAGTATCCGAATTCAACGAGCGCTGGCTATGGCGCTGGCGCAGACCCAAAATTTGGATGAAGCAATTGTGGAGTTGACAATGGTATCACAGCAGCTTCCTCTCGACGAAGATCTGAGACTTTCGCTCAACGCTCTGTTGCAGTTAAAAAAGAAGGAGCGAGCTGGCAGTGATCAACGATAGAGGTGTTGCCGTCAGGATGGCGGCGCTTCCCGGTTCGAAAACTAGCGAAGCCCTTCTAATAGTTCTTGCTCGAGACGCTCATACTCGGAAGAGCCAATTACCCACAGAAAAGTTTGAACATCATGAAAGTTGCGTGGCTTCAAATCTTTAATTGCCTCTTTCGTAAGCTCTCCAAATTTCAATAATCTTTCGTACGTTGCGTAAGACGGCTTGGAAGAATACTGCAATTCAAAACCCAATTCCGCTGCAGCAAATCGCATTGCCGTCGGCTTCATGATCATGTACTTCTGTGGCTGTGCGATGTATGGAAAGAAGGTCACTATCGGCCAGGACACAACGCGAGATTGCTTTCTGGGCAACTCCGAAACTGCCACGATCCATTGAACAAATCTGGTCTTGAGCGGTCCTTTCCCGTGAAGCAGGTCATAGAGCCCTTCAGCGAAAATGCGCGCGCCATGAGGAGTGCGCACTGCGTCGCGCAGTGCCATCTTCTCAAAAGAAAAAAGAAACGTGCATTTCGATTCTACTTGCAGCGCTCGCGTTGCGATCTCGGGAAACTCGCCATGCTGAAGTAATCGTTTGAATTCATTCTGATTCAATAAATGCTGCCAGAGCTTGTGGGCATCCGACTTGTATGTGTGCTCCCAGTCGATATATCGCTCGTCATAAAAGCCCCGCGGAAAAAAGCGCAGAAAACGCTTGCGATGTTTTGCCAGTGATCTAGGGTTTAGCTTTTCAGTGGTGGGCATTTATTGTGGGAGGGAAGTGAGATTGATTCTTCGTTAGCAGACTCATTCTACCGCAAGGAACTCGATGCATTGTTGCAGAGAATACCGCCGATTTCGTCAGACCGAATGGCCAGTTTAGCGCTTGCGTCCTGATCACAATCGACCAATCATTCGCTCATGAGCGAGGACGTTTCTTCTCAGGATCGTAGAAGGGAAATCGCACTACCTCTGCTTTGATCCGCTTCTGGTGTCCGTCAAGTTTTCCGACCTCGACAGTTGTGCCGATTGCTGAATGCTCCACCGCCATTCTCGATAGGGCGATGTTCTTCCCAAGTAATGGAGAACGTGTTCCGCTGGTAATCACTCCCACCTGATGGCGTCCCACATGAACGCAGTCACCATGAACAGCAATCTCATTGCCCTCAAGCACCAGGCCGACCAGAACGCGTTGGGGATTGGCCTTCCGCTTCACGAGTGCGGCTTTACCGACGAAGTCATCGGGCTTGCTTTCGAGAATTACGGCAAAACCGATACCGGCTTCGAAAGGATCAATTTGATCGTCGAACTCATAGCCGCTGAATATAAGTCCAGACTCAATGCGCAACATGTCTAGTGCGTCCATCCCAAGCAGCATCAGGTCAAATGGTTGTCCGGCATCGCAAATTGCATCCCAGGCAGAAAGCGCGTCATTCGGGTGGCACCAAATCTCATAGCCGAGCTCGCCGGTATAGCCGGTCCTTGACACAAGTATCGGTGTTCCCGTTGGACCGCCTATCCGTCCGATTGTAAATTTGAACCAACCTAATTCATCAAGTGATGGCTGAGTTGGCGCTGTCCAGAGAATTGTTCTGAGCAGATCGCGGCTCTTCGGACCCTGCAAGGCCAGATTATGAATTTGATCTGTCGCTGATTTGATGTTGGCGCGCAAGCCCAACCGCTGAGCTTCCTGGCGGAGCCAAATTCCGTCATAATCGTCTCCCCCGATCCAGCGAAAGTTCTGCTCTCCAAGCCGAAAGAGAGTGCCATCATCGATCATGCCACCAGTTTCGTGGCACATTGCCGAGTAGACGACTTGCCCGACTGAAAGCTTCCGAATGTTGCGAGTCATCGTAGCTTGCAAAAGAGCTTCCGCATCGGGACCCAAAATCTCAAACTTACGCAGAGCAGATAGATCCATTACGACTACGCCTTCCCGGCAGGCGTGGTACTGGTCGATAGTTCCGGCGCCAGGATAGTTTGCAGGCAGCCAGAAACCCCGGTACTCAGTAAAATTGCGGGTGTGGGCAGATGTCCTTGGATGGAATGCGGTTTCGCGTGTGAGGCGAGGTTCTGCAGTTGGTGTCATGCGGTAGGCGACTCCTCGCGAGATTTTGTTTTCGGGAAAGTAGATTCGCACGTGGATATCGGTCGGATTCCAGCCGTTGGCCGGATCGATGTCGTCAGGGCAAGCAGATGACGCACATACCAGATTTCTCAAGGCGCGCAGCAAAACATAATCTCCCGGTCTCGACCAGGGCTCGTCAAAGAAGATCTGGTTGCGGCAGTCGATTCGAGTGTTGTAGAAGAAGTTGACGGCGGGCCAACCTGGACGTGGTGCCACGTTAAATGGGCTCAGCTCAGTGTTGAAATTGTCCGAGCAATTGGCATGTCCTGGGTATCCGCTGTCCGCATAATACTTGGCAGTGCAGGCAAGGGCAAACGTGTCATGTCTGCCTACAGTGTCACGCACCACTTCCACAAGTGGATTCAAATCCTGGTCGAAGAATTTTGAATAAAGCCCCGGTTGAGGATATGCATTTCCCAAAAGGGTGCGAGTCGCGGTGCTATCCAGACCTCGCTCGATTCCACGGTCAAGCTGTTGTTTGTCGAAACCGAGGAAATCAGAGCATTGGCGTCCAGCAACATCGATTATCTGAATGTATTCCCCGGCTTGCACTTCGTATGCCTGAGCAGTGCATCGATCCACTGTAAACTCGTCCCTTATCGATGCCAGCGGCGCCGGCAGAAGAAAGGGGTTCGACTCCGGAAGCAGCGCTCGTGTCACAACGAAGCGCAAATCTGTCGGCGGATTTTGTTCGTACACCAACATCGGCGGTCCCGGTGCGCGTACAAGGCAGAGGCAGTTGCGCATTGCTGTAAAGGACTCTTCGCTGCCGGCTGGTGTGCCATCTTCGAACAGCCGGAGAAGATCAATATTGGTCACATCGACGCCCTGGCTCTTCAAGAAATCGATCAGGCAATCTCTGCTCTCGTCGTACGACCAGCTTGGATCAGCAAGCAGATTTGTTTTGCCGTCGGACTTCTTTCCTATTGCCGCCAGATCAGCCCGCCCCAGCGGATCGAATGTTGAAATCTCGCACGACTGCGACCCTTCAAGGTCGATCAACGTAAATCGATCGCCCTGGAAAAGCTTCAAGACCAGGCTGCCACCACCTGGTACCCGGTACTGTTCGACACCGGGAGAACGAAGCAAAGCTTGCTGTTTCAGGAAGATAGGCGATGGAGATAGCTTGCTTGTCATGAGTGACACTCAGGTTGAAGCGGCAATATCCGGTGGACTGCACCCACCTCACAACACGGTGGAACATACTAGCCGCAGAGCTACTGTACGACGTTGAGCCGTCTAACTGAGTGTTGTTGAGAAAATTCTTCAGCACCCCTATCCGCTGGTTTAAATATAATTCGACTGGCAGTGTGTGAACCGGAGGCTTAGGAAATGCGCAAGCGCGTCGCCATTATCGGTGCAGGTCCATCCGGTCTTGCCCAATTACGAGCATTTGAGTCTGCCAAGGCGCAGGGCGCAGAGATTCCGGAGATCGTCTGTTTTGAAAAACAGGAAGATTGGGGTGGTCTTTGGAACTACACATGGCGCACCGGGCTGGATGAATTTGGTGAACCGGTTCACTGCAGCATGTACCGATACCTCTGGTCTAATGGACCGAAGGAATGTCTTGAGTTTGCTGACTACACCTTCGAGGAGCATTTCGGCAAAGCGATTCCCTCCTATCCTCCCCGGGCAGTTCTCTGGGATTACATCAAAGGGCGCGTCGAGAAGACAGAAGTGCGCGATTGGTGCCGGTTTCGTCATCCTGTTCGTGCGGTCACTTACAACAAACAGGATGGTAAATTCACAGTCACTGCCAAGGATCTGCTAAAGCAGAACGAGTATTCAGAGGTTTTTGACCACGTTGTGGTGGCAAACGGGCATTTCTCGACACCGAGCGTGCCCTATTTCGAAGGATTTGGTACCTTCAACGGACGGATCCTCCACTCTCATGACTTCCGCGATGCTGTGGAGTTTAAGGATAAGGACGTCCTGATCATCGGCACGAGCTATTCTGCCGAGGACATCGGCTCACAATGCTGGAAGTACGGCAGCAAGTCAGTCACCGTCAGTTACCGCACCAGGCCCATGGGCTTCAACTTCCCAAGTAACTGGATGGAGGTGCCGCTGCTCCAGAAGGTGGAAAACAAAACCTGTACGTTCAAAGATGGCTCAACAAAGGACGTTGATGCCATTATCCTCTGCACCGGCTACTTGCACAATTTTCCGTTTTTACCGGATGAGCTGCGATTAGAGACAGCGAATCGACTGTGGCCCTTAGGGCTTTATAAGGGTGTGGTTTGGGAAGCCAATCCTAATTTCTTCTATCTCGGCATGCAGGACCAGTTCTATACCTTCAACATGTTCGACGTGCAGGCTTGGTATGTACGCGATGTGATCATGGGTCGCATCAAGCTTCCATCCGTCGATGAGATGAACCAGGATTCAATGGCATGGCGGCAGCGCGAGGAGAAGCTCGAAGGTGCTACTAACCAAATCTACTTTCAGGGTGACTACGTCAAGGAACTACTTGCGGCGACGGACTATCCGAGCTTCGACGTCGATGCTGTGAACAAAACGTTTATTGAGTGGGAGCACGACAAACAACAAGACATCATGGGCTACCGCAATAACACATATCGTTCGGTCCAGACAGGTAACCTGCAACCCAAGCACCATACGTCGTGGGTGGAGGCTATGGATGATTCTCTGGAAAGCTATCTTGGGGTTCAGTCTGAGTCGAGAAAGCCCGTCCTGACTAATATCCCGTAAGCTGTGCAAGCGCCTTTTCCATTTCTGCTTATGAAGTCTCGGAATGCTAGGATGACTTTGCTTGTCAAAATGGAAATGAAATTAGAATGACCCAATCTGACGGAAGCACGAGCTTTTACTTCTTTGACTTAGACGACAACCTGTTCTTCCTTCCTACTCAGTTATATCTATGGAATTCAGAGACGAAAAAGGAGCGCGCACTGTCGACCGGTGTATTTGCAACGGTACAGCACCTAATTGGAAAGAGCGCTGAATGGCAAGAATGGTCCGTAACGGAGCGGACGTATCGAGATTTTGGAGATGTTGCCGGAATTCCCGCTGAAGATCAGCAGTTTTCCAAAGATCTATTCACTGCAGTAAATGGCTCTAGCACCTGGCAGGGACCATCGTGGCCTTTGCTCGTCCACGCTTCGAAGAATCAGCGTCCAGTAGCTTTTATCAGCGCCCGCGCTCATTCTCGAGATACTATTGAGGCTGGCTTTAACGCGCTTGCGTCAGAGGGAATATTGCCAGCTCCTTTGCGGATTCTTGGTATTTACACAGTCACAAATGCTGATGTTAGAAATGAGCTTGGCGCACACGATCCAAATACTTCCATTCCGTCTCTCAAGAAACTAGCGATCATGGCAGCAGTTGAGAAAGGTCTTGCAGTGTATGGATCTGAGCCGCCGCATCGCTTCGGCATTTCCGACGATGATCCCAATAATGTAATCCTTGCTATCACTGCTATGCGGGATTGCAAGGTCAAGTATTCCGACAAGCGTTTTTTTGTGGTCAACACAAATCACGAGCATTATGTGAAGCTAGAAGTCTTTCCGATGATGCATCCAGTGACTGCAGATCGAGAAGGAATGCCTCTTCTCTCAAGTGCAGATGAACGACCGCATAATGAACGGCTCAACAAGGACGCGATGGAAAAGTAAACTTCAGCCGAGGATGTGAGACGCAGCCTCGTGCTATATTGTGGCGCAGATCAGCAGGCGTCATGGTGATGAAACTCTTACATTCGGTGGCACTTTCAGGACTCCTCGCATTCTCTCTAGCGACAGCAGTATGGTCGCGCGCGGAAGTCTTTTCGGACTACACGCTTGATCAGGCAAAACAAAAGGCACAGCAGGACAATAAGCTCTTGCTGATTGATTTCACTGCTAGCTGGTGCCCGCCTTGCAAGAAGATGGAGGCGTCGACCTGGAAAGACGAAGCGGTCAAGTCCTGGATTACGGAAAACGCGATTGCGGTGCAAGTTGACACGGATGAGGACCGCAAGGCAGCTTTGGAATTTCGGATCACCGGGCTTCCGACTTTGGTGTTGTTTACCCCGGCCAGCGGAAGGAATGAGTTCGCTCGGCAGGATGGCTACATTGATTCCTCGGAGCTTCTGCAGTGGCTGGAGGGCGCGAAGAGCGGGAAATCTGCCGATTCGCTCGAAAAGGAACAAGCCGCCAATAGCGATAACGAGATTTTTGCGCGTATAAGCAAAGCACATCAACTCAGCTTGCCTCAGCAAAATGCAGAAGCTCTTTCTGAGTACATCTGGCTCTGGAACAACATTCCCAAGACTAGCGAGCGTTTTTCCGATGTTCGCATGAAAATGGTGCCTGTGGAGCTGAAGCTGCTGTGCGGCTCGTATCTCCAAGCGAAATTGAAATGCGCCGAACTTAGAGATACTGCGGAGAAAAACGAGAACCGCCCAGACTGGATTGTGCTTAATGGAATTCTCGACGACAGTGCGCGAACGCTAATGTGGTTCGACAAAGTCAAAGCCGACCCAAAAAACCGTGCGTTTTTTGCAAAGAACGGTGAGTTTCTCGAGCCAGTTTTGTTTGCCAATCGCAGATGGGCTGATGCTGCAAGTGTGCTGTATCCGAATCCCTCAGCCAAGATCAATGAGTATTACAAAGCTGCCCAAGACATGATGAAGCCGCGCCCGGACACAGAGTTCGCCAAGGATTTCGATCCATTTCCCCCGATGGTGCTACTGGTTTATGGAGCGTACATTGGCGCCGGACGTGACGCTGAGGCGCAGAAGATTGCCGATGAATGCATTCGATTGGACGACAAGCCGGCCATGAGGGAAACGCTGGACAAAATGGCTAAGGCAATGCGGCAGGCGCGTGCAACGGTAGGAGGCAAGGGCGCAAAGCCAGCGGGAAAGTGATGAGGTGCCGCATAAACCGTGCCAAGTTTAGAACCGTCCGCCTGTATCGCTAATCGCTTTGATTGGACTTGGTCCGAATCTGTTGTCTGCGGCCGTGCCTTCCATGCACACTAGAACCAGTAGTGCTATAGCGCCAAGAAACGGAACAAATGCTATCAGCATCCACAACCCAGTGCGATCAGAATCATGTAGTCTGCGCACTCCTACCGCAATTCCCGGGCAGAAAAGCGCCAAGCTGTATAAGCCCCCAAGGAATGTCAGATCGATATTGGTAGCAGCTTTTAAGATCCCCAGAACGATGCCGAGTCCAATGGCGATAATAATGTTGAACAAGAAGAACATCCAGTATTCCTTCCTGGATGCCCGACCACTGAAAACTGCGTATTTTTGAATGACCGCTATATAATTGTCCATTTTTTTGAGTACTCAAGAGTGTGGGTTGATGGATTATTCAATGAATTTATCACATATCACTTCATTCAATGGCTCAACCAAGCGCGAGAGCACCTGCAACGTATAGCAGCAGAAGACAACGTATATGCATCGCCCCTATCAGGCAGATGGTTCCAATGGTCGGGCGAACATCGCGCCTGTTATGTGTTTGGACCAATTCAGTGATGCACCAATGTGTCCGGGCTCTAAGGTGACTTTATTCGTCTTGGTAGATGCGTCCATGAAGTGTGCGATACCATCAGCGGTGCGAATCACCAGACCTGTGTGCGAGATGTCCAGCTCGGGGATGTCTGTGCATACGCCGACAATGTCGCCAGTTTGCAGAAGCGACTCCATTGCTGCGATTTTATTTATAGGAATGAACTTCATCGAGCGGCCGTTGATTGCATCTTCCGTTCGTTTTATTTTGGCGATTAAATCAGGATGGGCAGCCAATTGCCTGTAGCTTGCAGGATGGCTGCTCATAAAGTTGATTTTCTTCTTAAATGCCTCAGCGCCGGGTAGCTGCGCAAGAATCTTGATCACATTTTTGCGCTCGTTATCCGCAAACCAATCGCTCGTATAGTGCAAGCGAGTTGCGAAGTCTCCAAGTGCGCCACCACGGTATCTCATGAATTTAACTTCGTTGAGTAAATCTTGCGTGGTGCGACCGCCCTTCTTCAGCATCCGTGCGAACGCCAATGTGGTTTCAAAAAACGTCACGCAATCGAACGCTTTAAGCGTCACAGTGCAAGCCTCATGGTTCGGTGATGTTTCAAGCGTGCCGCCTTTATACTGCGTGCCCTGGAACTCAAAGGCGATTTTTTCCATCACGTTTCCGATTGGGAGCGCTCGCCAGTTTCCCTTGTCGGCATGGCTGAGTATGCGCTTGAACACCTCGGAGCCAGTCACGGCTTCTTGCCTCTCGCCAGCGAAAGCGTAGGGCGCGCCCTGCGCTGCGAGCGTGGACAGAACTGTCAGTAAAAAACTACGGCGTGTTTGCATTAATTGAAGTACCGGTTCTGGTAGGGCGACTTTTCCGTCGGAACAAGGCAGTAGAATTCTCGTCAATCCTTATAGGAACAAGGCATTGTGATTGTCGTCAATTCTAAGGTTTAAGATTAGAGCGAGTGATCATATGAGTATGACATGCAGAGAATTGATGACGTGCGAGTCGAATCAATACGGCCCGACTACCACTGTTCAGCCAGGTGGTGCCATCATGAAGGGTAAAAGTGTCGATGCTATTCCCATTGTCAACAGTAGTAAGTTGGTTGAAGCAATCATTGCCCGAGACTTGGCCCTTAACGCCACTGGCAACTCTGCAGCATCGGACCGATCCTGGCTCTGTGAGGTAGTGAATAAGTTTCCGATTGCTTGCTGGGCAGAAGACGACGTTCAAATCGCTGCCGCCGTCATGAAGGAGCACCACATCACAAGGATTCCGGTACTTGATGAGTATGGCTTCTTAATAGGACTAGTTTTTTTGGCAGATATCCCAAATTGTTTGGAAGATCAAATGTTAACCGACGATTTTAACTTTGAAATCTCCAATTCCGGGGTTGGTGTGGACGCCGAGTTGCGCCGGTCTTAGGCGGCTGATCTAGTGGCATGGTAGCACCGCGCGCGTTTCGGATGAGCGTCTGCAACGCAAAGCAGACCGCCCTCCGCACTACTGCGGGCGCCTCGCGCTGTCAGCCGCGGAGTATGTTTCAAATTTCGTTTGCGCCGTCACTCCAGCTGCAAGGTCTGCCGTTCGATCCGGAACACTCCCAACCAAGCGACGTCCGAGCATAGTGCTAAAAACCATACCGCAAGCATTGGCTTGCGGATGGCAGAATAACCTACTTGGAGGACCTATCATGAGTTTTAAAAAGGCACTTTTTGCCGTCCCGCTGTTGGCTGCAATGGTAGCGATCAATACCCTGCCGGCTATGGCCTGGCCATCATTATCGTCGGATTTCATTCCAACAACTTCTCATGCATCGCTCAGTTCAATTCAGAGTCCTTGTATCTCAGTTCAGCCAACTTGCCAGCAAGTGCTGACACAATCAATGGTCGTCCCTGTAGATATATGCAATACAGGATGTGGTAATAACATCGGAAACCTGAACGGCTTAGGCAATTTGCGTGGTAGATTCGGTCGCGACCTGTACGATGATCGTGGCTTTTTTGAACGAATGTTCGATTAATCTAACCTGATTTAAGAAAGGAGAGCATGGATGCATGCTCTCCCTTCCATTGCTCCTGGTACCAAATGCAGTGCGGTAAAGGGTGAGTTTAGCCAATCTTCTGCATTTCCCTTTCGATGATTTTAATTGCGTTGTTGAATTCTGCTTCGGGCTTGAGCAAGGCGAATCTTGCAAAATTGCTGCAAACTTCGGAACATGACTTGCTCCAGTGGAACTGTCTGCCAGGTAGCAAGACTAGTCCGCACGATTTAAAATGCTCGACAAGAGCGATATCCGTAGCGAAGTGACTCCGGATAATGACCCACTCCACGCTAATTGTCGAAGACAATGCCGCGGGGTGAATTTCTAGCGCCGCGCCTTGAATTGCTTGTCTGAACTGTTTACGCTTCGCTGCGACGTTCTTCCAAACGGCTTCTTCAAGTCCTCTTTCATGTGCGTCCAACAGAAATTCGGAAAGAACGCCGAGCGCGAAATTGGAGTGACACAGGAATATCTCGTCGTAGATGACTTCAATGTCTCTGAAAATATTCGCAGAGCAGAAGATGAGGCTTGCCTTGATTTCTTGAGTCGGCCAGACTTTGCCGGTGTCTTCGATGGATAGGAACCTCACTTCTGAATTCACCAGAATCTCGTACATATCATAAGTTTGAGCTGTGAAAAATCTGAACGTGTTGTCCAGCACCAGTGTCTTCCCCGTCCAAGCGCACCATTCGACGATGTCGGTGAACTGAGCCTCTGTGAGAACCTGTCCCGTTGGATTGTTCGGGTTCACCAAGAACAAAGCGTCTACATCAGACAGCATCATTTTGTACTCGCCGGTGCAGAGCGCTTGTTCCGGTAGTGGTGTCACGTCGACGGACCGCCTTTTCAAAATCAAATAGAGATTGTCGAAAGTGGGCTCAATCAGAGCGGTCTTCAGATTGTTCGCCGCGAGCCACGTTGCGATGGTATCAATCGAATTTGAGGCTGTCGGGCAAATCTTGAAATGGTTGTAATTCGCTAGCGATGGCGATGCCGCTAGTTTTCTAAAAGCATCCTTGTACATCAGCTCAGCGTCTCTAGACTTTTGGCTAGCCGCCCGCATCCAGATATCCGGCAGCCGATTGATGATTCGCTGCTGAGTGGGCGCCAACGCTTGTGAAGCATGCCCATTAGCCATATCGTGCTGGCTGCGTAGACCAAGTGCCTCAATATGGGTCAATGGTTGCTCCAGGGGTTGGTGTATTAGCGACTGAACGAACATCATCTATCTCCAAAAGACGGCCGCGGCGACATCCTGTGTCGCCGTCAACTGGGCTTGATGTACACAGAGTACCGAGGTTGGTCTGGTTTGTACAATTGATAGATTTGATATATCCATAAGGTAAACTTATAGAAGTCCCAGGAGGTGCTTCAAATGGATTTGCCGTCGCACGAATTGCAAGCATTCCGCATGATTTCGCAAACGCGTAGCTTCTCGGCGGCTGCGGAACGCATTCACATAACGCAGCCTGCTCTCACTCAGCGTATTCAAAGCCTTGAAAGGACTTTAGGGCTGACGCTAGTCATTCGCAATCGGAAGGGAATCAAGCTCACGGAAGCCGGGCAGAAGTTGCTTCGTTATTGCCAGGTGAAAGAGCATTTGGAATCAGAGCTACTTGCGGACCTCGGCGCCGTATCCGTGGATGCCAAGCTCGCGGGCAGGCTGAGAATTGCTGGCTACTCCAGTGTCCTGCATTCTGTCATTATGCCTTCGCTGGCGGAGCTGCTGCGCGAAAACCAGGATGTGCAGTTCGAGTTCAGCATGCATGAGATGGGCGAATTGTTTGGCGTGCTCGACCGAGGCGAAGCGGACTTTGTCGTCATCGACCACGCTATTCGGAGAGATAGCATTGAGGCGGTCACGCTCGGTGAGGAGCAATATGTGTTTGTGCGAAGCTCGGAGTTCCCAGCGCCGAATGTCTATCTCGACCACGACACTGACGATAGGTTGACTGAGACTTTTCTGAAGCAGCAAGGGCAAAAGCCGAAAGATTTCAAACGCTGCTATGTCGATGACATCCAAGGCATCCTCCAGGGCGTCGCGTTGGGGCTGGGGCAAGGTGTGATACCACGCCATTTGCTCCGCGAGAATCTGCCATTACAAGTGGTGCCGACAAAAAAGCCAATGACCAGCCCAGTGGTGCTCCACTACTTCCGTCAGTCCTATTACTCCAAGCTGCAAAAGATAACGGTAGAAACACTCAGGCGGAACGCGAAGGCACATTTAGGCTAAAGCTTTACCAGAAGCGTTCGGGCACAGTCAAGAATTCATGTCAGAATCTGGCTCCCTCAAGAGTCGTTACCAGTTGGCAAAAGGATCTCGATCAATTGACATTCGATTCAAGACACTTCTTGATCTCCGGTTTGGATAGCAGCTCCTGCATGCTGAGATTCGTCCGCTGGAATCGAGACAGGATCAATGCGCAATAAATCCATTGCTCTTCGTTGGTTAGTCCAAGATTGCCATCGATGAGCTTAAATTCGTTCACCAAGGTGTCGAGTTCCTGGGCGTTGTCCAACGGTGATTTTCTCATCACGCCAACAACATCCAGGATCAGCTTCCCTCGTTCATCAAGCGTGCTCTGGAATTTAGGTCCTATGTAACTGCTCTTGTCAGCAATCATCCTGGCGTAGACTTGTTCCAGCCAATGATCGAATTCTGGACCGAAGTTAGAGTTTTGCAGAACCTTCCTCAGATTTCCTTCAGTCACTATCATGGGGGCCGGCGCACCCGGATACACGTGGCTCTTGGGCCGGCCAGACAGCATTTTCGAAAAACTGTCGTAATAGGCCCAGGTGTTTTGCTGACTAAGTCGCTGAGATAATGCAGCATCGCCTGAGGGCAGCTCGCGCACTATGGCGGCTCGGATGACAAACACTTCATGAGGGTTATCGCTACAGTCGGCGATTTTGCTCAGCTTTCGCTGGATGCCAACTTGTTGACCCTTGTCAATAAACAGTCCGACGATGCGGTTGGAAGTTGCTTCGACCACGTCATCGCCCTCCACCCAATAATGCGCGGAATCTGGCGAGTTTTTATCAAATTGGGCAGCCCAAGTAGGATCGCCGGGAATCGGCTGAGCATACGCCACCAACGTTGTATGGTCCCAGGGCCACCCTTTAACCTCTTTTCGCAGTTCATCACCATAGCTTCCCTGCAACACGGCACTCACAAACTGGCTGGCAAGTCCTGCTCCAAGAGAATGACCAGTCACGAAGATGTGTTCGGGAGCCGGATACTTTTGCTCAAGGTATTTGCAGCACGCGGCGATCGGTCCGAGCATGGTGGGTAGTGACTCTGCAAAACCCTGAGTGACCTTACCAACCTTGCTGATTAAGGGCCGATCAATTTGCTTTGTCCCACGCAGATCGGTGATCCAGTCCGGGTTGCCTTTAGATTCTCCGATCGCATCCTGAGCTTTCCAAACTGTTGTGCTAAGTGCAGAACCACTACGGCTACCGCGAAAAACGATATAGGCATCGTGGCCCGTAGGTGTCTTGTGCATCAGCACGAACCCCATGAGGCTCCACGAGGGTTGAGTGGTGCCCACGATTCCGGTGCCCCCCTCGAACACAATCAGGTGATCCTCGCCACTGGGGTACTCGCGAACTTGAACTCGCTCAACGTCGGAACAAGGGAAGCTCGTCGGCTTTGTTTTGTAGCGAACGCAGTCGATTTGTCTGATGTTCTTTGTGACATATTCCGGCGCGGCCACTGCGAGGTACCTTTCGCCATCGCGTGTGAATGCTGGTAGCTTGGTGTCGAGGTGCTTGTAGTTCGTCAGGATGGGATCGAGGTTGACATTACTATCTCGCCAATCACGCGCAGCGTTTGGTCCGCTGTAAAATCCCTGGTCTATCGCCTCTCCGTTGGCCGCTGGGTGACCGAGCGTTGCAGAGTAGCCGTGTGTTAATCGGCAGATATTGGTGCGCCGGTCGCTGCCCAAGCGAGACATGATGTCGTACCAAGGATCGAGCGGCAGGCAAAGAGATTGATGATAAAGCTGATAGGCAAGCGTGCATAAATCGAGATTGAGAACTGCTTGCGGAACCGCATCGGATTCTGACCTGGTGTCGAGGGCAATCGCGGATGGAGAGCCCAACATCGAAATAACGATCAAAATGGCTCTAGCGAAGGTTCTTAGTTTTGAGACGTTTCGAAATCGTTGGCTTGTGAACATCGCAATCTTCCCCACCGTTGGCATGCAAAGTATACTCTGCATGCCAACGGTGGGCGAGAGAGGACTTGAACCTCCATGAATTACTCCACTAGATTCAAAGTTTAAAATGACGTTTTTCAGTGTTGCGACGTCATTCGAGATCTTCCTAAACGGCCAGCCTGTGAGTCGCTGGTCGCTTGATATCCTCGTGCGGCTCATGCTCCGTAATACTCAGTGGTCATCTAGTGGCAGGCTCTGAGTGGCCGAAACCTCTACGTCCAAAGATGGAGACAATTCCATCCGTTCGGTCGTTTTCGATGCACGCTGGTGCAAGTTAACATAGCCGAGAGACGAGGAAGCGATCATGTTTGAAATTACGAATGCCCATCACGATTGGCACGTTCACAATCGGAAGATCATAGCCTATGTTCGGGCCTGCGATGAGATGGATTTGGACGAACAATTTCAGGAAATCGAGAGATATGCTAGCGAGCACAGGCTCAAGATAGAAGACACGTTTTGCGACGTTGGCCCACCGATGTTCGGGTTACGTCATGCCATTGAAGCACTTGAGCATGCGGACACTTTGATCGTGTGCAATCTCAATCGTCTGGTCATGCATCGTGAAGATAGACTGAGGGACCTTCGCCCCATTCTTCACCGATTCTGTTCAAATGGCGGAAAGCATCTAATCAGTATTGAAGAAGGCGTGAATACCGCGAGCCCAACTGGACAGCTGAACGTGCTTGAGCTTATCAATGGGGTTAAAGATAACGTTTGATATGTCTTGCAGACAGCTCTAATCTATCGCGAGCTTGGCTTCCTCCTTTTTTGCTGCGATAAGATGTAGTCGGCGATCGATGCGCTTTCTTCGGAAGATAAATGTGGTTTGGGCATTAGGTTATCAGTCCAACCAAACATGCTTCCGTTTTGGCGAACATGTTCTTCTGGATCGAGCAATTGCTTAATAATGAAACTTTTGTCGTGCGTAGCAGGTAGGTTGTCGAGGGAGACACCGGATTTCGCCCCAACTCCGCCAATAGAATGGCAGGCTTGGCATTCGTTTGCATGGTAAAGAATCGCGCCTTCCTGGGGCTTGTCTATCGTTTTCAGTTTCGGCAGTGTGGTGAGATAAGCAACCAGTGCATCAACTTGCTTTCGCGGAAATCGAGGATGTGGAAATAACTCTGGGTGCCCCAGCAGTTTGATGAATTTGTCTTCGTCGCCGGGTCCACTACTTAGTCGCAAAGTTAGGTAATTGCGAGAACGCCTTGCGGAAACTCCGTCTAGTGACGGAGAAAGGCAGCCGCCCGCGCCACCAATGGAATGGCACTCCATACATTTCATATTCGAAATAAGTGTTTTACCTTGTTTTGCAAGCGTTGGCTGGGGAGGATAACCAGTTGCGCTTGGAGCAAACAGCAGGTTCAAGCCGATAACTGCAAGCACGCAGCATGCGGCCTCTATTGAGGAAACTGGCAAGCGATGTTTCATAAATGCATCATCCTCGAATCCAGCTGGTGAAGTCAGCCTGTTCATTATTGCATTGGTGTCAAAGCAATGCTTCGTCCGGAAAAGGCTGATCGCGCAATTCATCCTAAAGGATGATGCGGTCATGAACGATCGCGGTTCAGCTTGCGGTAAATGATGAAACCCTGCAATCAGGTTCCGTGAGCGCAATTTGGCAAGACCGTCGCCATTCTTTTCGGTTTTATGACAGCGACCGAACAAGGCGCTCGCTGCACGACCCCCTGGGCCACCACGCCAAGAGTCTGTCCCCCAAGCCCATAGCAACCTTGGTGCCCACTGACTATTAGATCCGTATGGAGTTCTTTCGCCTTTGCCACAATGCGACCAACCACACCACCTTGCAATACTTCAGCAAATACCTTGGCGTGTGGTACTCGTTTCTTGAGTAGAGCCATAGCATTTTCTAAATAGTGTGATGCTGTCTTGGTGGCACTGCTTGCAGATTCGCTGGTAGAGCTGTCGTTCATTCCGAATGGACCAGTCGTGTTTGCAACCACAGACACCAAACAGAACGTAGTGCCTGACGGCCAGGGACGAGCCTGAACCACATTTATTATGCCGCCGGACGCCGACGAAGAATCAAGTGCAATCAGGACCTTCATAATGCACTCCTACTTGGTGGCACTGGCAACTGGCACATTTGTTTCTTTGTCAGTTCGTTGCTGTTGTGCTGAATTTGTGTTTGCCTTTTGCGGGAGCTTAACTATCAGCACGGAACACGGGGCTTGAGACAAAACAGCCATGGATACGCTGCCCAACAAGAAGCGCGTGAATCCAGTACGACCGTGAGAACCGACAATTAACAAATCGGCTTTCGTGTCTTCAATTACTTCGAGTAGTTTTTCCTTCGGTCGCCCGTAAATGAGCTTTTGCTCAGTTGCGACGTTTGGAACTACTTTAAGGAGCTTTAGTTCCATTTCGACGAGCAGCTCTTGCGCCGCCGTTTTTTCTTGCTCAATTAAATCGGCGGCCGTGGGGCAGCACAATTCACTGATAAGCTCTCCAGTAGGCTCACGATCGAGCACATGAAAGAGTTCGAACGATGTACCAGAGTCCCACTTTTGAGTGGCGATAAAATTTACGATGGCTTCGCCATATATGCGATCTTCAATTTCGATAATCACTTTCATGACATATTCCTCAAATGTTGGTGCCCTGTGTGGCGACGGCTTTATTGCCGTCGCCGCTATTCGCTTTTTGTATGTGTCACGTTGAACTTTAGCTCTTAGTGATTTCGATTTTCCTTGCTTCCTTCTGGGCTGATTTATCTTTGGGAAGCGAGATTCTTAGGACGCCATGATTTGTTGTTGCTTGTATTGCGTCGCGGTCTACATTGACTGGAATCGGCAGTATGCGCTGAAAACTACCGTAAGAACGTTCCAGGCGATAGTAGTTGGATTCTTTTTCTTCTTTCTCCGCGTGTTTTTCACCGTGCAGAATCAGATTGTCACCAACGATCTTCAATTCGACATCGTGTGGCTTTACTCCAGGGAGTTCTGCAGTTATTACATATTCCTTGGCCGTTTCCTTAACGTCTAACTTTAATGCGTAGCCGCTAAATTCGTCCAGCATCCGTGGAAGGGTCAATCCGAAATGGAAATCATTGTGCACGCGTGGAGCACGTGGATGGAAACTGAACTCGTCGAATAGTCTATTCATGGCGTCACGAAGGGCGTATATAGGATCAGACTTTTGCACGACTGCAATTTCCTTTTCATTGGTTGCCATTTCCGTGGATCCATTTGTTGTCGGTGTACTTGTCGTCATACGTTTGCCTCGTGAATGAGCTGCCATAACTGATGCCGTAATTCTGGCAACATAGAATCGGATCGACATCCGCATCAAGAATGATTCGACTCATCCTTGGGTTTCAATCAGAGATAGCCGTCCGTTCTGTGATGCTCAGCTTTCCCGCTTTCGTCTGGAGGTTCCCATGTAGAAATCCAACCAACGACTAAGGTAGAAATGGCCAGGGCTAAACAGATGAAGAAATCTGAGGCTCCCAGGTGAAGCGGAAGCCAGGTGGATATCGCAACCACTAGAAGTGAAAAAGTCACGATCGCCTTGAAGAAACGCTTTTGATCGATCGTCTTCGGCAACAACACAGCCGAAACTCTTGAAAAAATCGCAAGAATGATCACGAAGAGTTCGGAGAAGTGCTTCTTTTGCAAAATGAACATTTTAGCGCCGCCTGTTTCTATTCATATCTATGATTGCAGTTTCGCGCTTAGGCGTTTGCAGGCGAACTTAGTCCGAGAACCAAATTGAACGAATTGGCGAGAATCCTGATCATCCTTAAGGCTGATCGGGAATAACTGCTATACCCTATGAAGATGGCTCAGCGGAGTCGTTGCGAGTTCGCTCTAGGTACAAGAACACAATGGCGGCCGCTTCCATGTCGAATTGCTTTGCGTCTGTACTCTTACCTTGTTGGCGGCAGACTTCTGCTAATTTGCGCAGCACCAAAGCAATGGTCGCCTGGCTTGTATCGTGCTGCGTCCGATAAGCGGCGGCCGCTTCTTTGTGAAGTTCTTCAGCTACTGCCCATTCGTTTTTTAGTTCACAGATTTCCGCAATTTCCTCAACGCAGTGAGCATACTCAGAACTGGTCGTTCCGTACTTGTTGCCGATCAGCAACAGAACTCGGCGCTGGATTGCTGCAGCATCGTTATACTCACCAGTGGCAAGAGCAGTTCTTGCCGCGGATTGTAGTTTTACTATCGTCTTCATCTCCGAAGTGCTCCTGATTGCCTCGGCCTTAATAATGATTCAATCATGTCGGAAGTGTGTTGTAACGCGCATCAGTACAGAGGTGGAAAACTTCGAACCGACCGGATTAGTGCCAGATGGTCGGATGCTCCCGTCGAGGAACTTTGGACGTCTATCCTTAGTTGTTCTGACGTCCAGCCTGATAGATTACTTGCTGGCTGATATGGTAGGGAATCTAGCAATGGCTGGCGGCTGTGGTTTTTCCTAGTTCTTCAGCTGCTTTGCGCAACTCCTTCGGCGGTCTAACAATGCACACGGAACACGGTGCTTCGCGAGACACCGCTTTGGAAACGCTGCCTGCCAGAAAACAATCTGCTTGCGTGCGAGCACGCCAGCCCATCACAATCATGTCTGCGTCCCAGAAACCGGACAACCAGAGGATCTCGGTGTGCGGCACACCGCGCATCAGTCGTTTCTCGAACCGGCATTTTGGCAACAACTGTTTTAGTTGCTGGGACAGTGCTGCCAGCAGATTCTCAGCGGTTTGTTGCTTTTGTGCATCGATTTCGATTGGATCGCAGGTATCGGGTGTCATGACATGCAACAGAACAAATTCGCTGCCCGGAGGCCAGTTGAAATTAGCCACCATATCGACTATGAGTTTCGCGTCTTGTGCGCTATCCATGGGTAGCAATATCTTCATGTGTATTTACCTTGCGTTGTCAAAAAACATGGGTAACATGGCTCTACGATGTTGTTTGTGTACGCGGCAGAGTAATTATGGACACTCTGCACTCTTCCTACGTCCACCGTTGTAGCTACAAACGAATGATTTCAGCTGAGGTCAGCCATCCGATCTATCGGCCTTTAGGACGATTGCTTGTGTGTTATCACATGAGACTATGGGCGAAGAAGGAATGTTGGAAGCGGATAATTTAAAATACAGTCACAGTGGTACGCCAAAATGCAAGTATCTAAGATCACTGTCGATCAAGTTAGAGAGCTACAAAGGCGAAATCAGCTTGTGCAACTGATCGATGTGCGTGAAAGTGCGGATTTCAACGATGAACACATTCCTGGATCTGTTAACGCGACGCTTTCGGACATTGCCGCACAAAGATACTCGCTCAACCCCAATCAGCCAATTTATTTGATTTGTAGGTCAGGGAAGAAAGCCGAGATTGCGGCAACACTTCTTACCCGATCGGGCCACAAAAATCTATTCATTGTGGCTGGTGGAATTCTTGCCTGGATGGTGCAGGGGTTCCCGCTGCACCATCCGTGTGCGTAAAACGGCAGCGTATCTCACTTTGCGATTTTACTAGTATGTTTGGCTTCAGGGCCTAGTGCTTGCAGACGTCGGCGTCCGATACCTTGAATTGCATCATCAGTAAACTTACCGCACTGATGAGGTGATCTCCACAGTCCCTGCGCATGTCGATCAGGCCAAATCAGACAAGTCCCCGTCGCATCGCACTGACAGCTGCTTGAGTGCGGTCGTCTACTGCAAGTTTGTTGAGAATATTGCGAACGTGAGTTTTTGCCGTAGCCAAGGAGATAAACAGCTTATCGGCAATTTCTTGGTTGGATAAACCTTCCACTACTTGGGCGAGTACCTCCAGCTCCCTCGGGGAGAGCTGCTCGGGCAGCTGCGGAAGTTTGGTTGTTGGACTGTGACTTCTAGCCGCTTCCGCAGTCTCGGGACGCTGAGTTGCATCGGCAGATGAGTACTGCCTTAGCACTTTTCCAGCAATGGT
>Ga0163152_10002971_pt1 | contig 22881 bp, 14 predicted proteins | sample OliLakLV19MP8IB2_FD_148635 | JGI IMG/M metagenome (GOLD analysis project Ga0163152, IMG submission 148635) | Freshwater microbial mat bacterial communities from Lake Vanda, McMurdo Dry Valleys, Antarctica - Oligotrophic Lake LV.19.MP8.IB-2 | ecosystem: Environmental > Aquatic > Freshwater >...
CCGCAGATCGTGATGCAGATCGCGATGCAGCTCGTGACGCAGATTGTGACGCACACGCCGTGCCAAGAGGTGCGGCTCCGCGATCCTTCCTCGGGTGAGAAGAACTCGAACCCTCTGCGCGTCGGGCGCGGTTCCGCGCGGCGCCACGGGGATCAGAGAGGCCATACGATCGATTCTTTCTCGGCCTCTCAGATATGGAGGGCGCGTCCGTCGACCGCGAGCGCCGCTTCCTTGACCGCCTCGGCCAGCGTCGGGTGCGCATGCGACGTGCGCGCGACGTCCTCGCTCGTCGCGCCGAACTCGATCGCGGCCACGAGCTCCGCGATCAGGTCGCCCGCGCGCGGCCCGATCACGTGCGCGCCCAGGATCCGGTCCGTCTCGGCGTGCGCCAGGATCTTGACCTTGCCATCCGTGTGTCCGAGCGCGCGCGCACGCCCGTTCGCCAGGAACGGAAAGGCGCCCTTCTTGAACGGCACGCCGGCGGCCTTGAGCTCTTCCTCGGTCTTGCCGACCGACGCGATCTCGGGCGCCGTGTAGACCACGTTGGGAATGGCGTCGTAGTTGACGTGACCGTAGCCGGTGACGATGTGCTCGACGCAGGCGATGCCCTCCTCCTCGGCCTTGTGCGCCAGCATCGCGCCGCGGATCAGGTCGCCGATCGCGTAGACGCCCGGTGCGCTCGTGCGGAAGTGGTCGTCGACGGGCACGCGGCCGCGCTCGTCGAGCTGGATGCCGACCGTCTCGAGCCCGAGCTTCTCGGCGTAGGGCCGGCGCCCGACGGAAAGCAGCACGCGGTCGCATTCGATCGGATCCGCGCCGTCGACCGTGACGATCGCGCCCGCGCCCTTGCGCTTGGCGCCGGTGACGCGCGCACCCAGGCGGAACTCGAAACCCTGCTTCTTCAGGATCTTCAGCGCCTCGGCCGCGATCTCGGCGTCCATGCCCGGGAGGATGCGGTCGAGGTACTCGAGCACCGTCACCCTCGCGCCGAGCCGCAGCCACACCGAGCCCATCTCGAGCCCGATGGCGCCGGCGCCGATGACGACCAAGTGCTTGGGCACCGCCGGCCACGACAGCGCCTCGGTGCTCGTGCCGATCACGTCGCCATCGAGCTCGACGCCCTTGAGCGGCGCCGAGACGCTGCCCGTCGCGAGGACGACGTGCTTGGCCGCGATCTCGACCTTCTCCGCGCCGCCGACGACGACCTGGCCCGGCCCGGCGAGGCGACCGTGACCGACGTAGCGCGCGATCTTGTTCTTCTTGAAGAGGAACTCGACGCCATTCGTGTTGGCCTTCACGACGTCGTCCTTGCGCTTCTGCATCACGTCCAGGTCGACGTGGACCTTCTCGATGCGCACGCCGTGCTTCGCGAAGCCCGCTTTGGCCTCGTGGTAGAGGTCGCTCGACTCGAGCAGCGCCTTGCTCGGGATGCAGCCGATGCGCAGGCACGTGCCGCCCAGCGCCTTCTCCTTCTCGACGCAGCCGACCGACAGCCCGAGCTGGGCCGCGCGGATCGCGGCGACGTAGCCGCCGGGGCCGGCCCCGATGATGACGACGTCGTGCTGGATGAGCGTGGGGGTCATGAGCGTGTGGCGTGGGGTCGATCGTGTCGTTTGGCTCGGCCGCCGCGGCGCGCGGGAACTCCTGCGTGCAACACGCGTAGTCTCGCGGGGGATCAGGCCAGCCCCGAGCGGGGGGGGGCATCCTAGGCGCTGAGCGCGCCGCGTTCGACGACGCCGAGACTTACCAGACGACCAACTGGTCGTGGCACGGATCTCCGACCGGCACGGTGTCGCCGTCGACCGCGACCCGCTGCGTTCCGTTCGCCGGCTGCCCGCGCTGGGGCTGCCCCGGGCTCGTCGCGGGGACGCATACGTTCTCGTGCGCATCGCGCTGTTCCGACGCGCAGGAGTCGCCTGATGCTGCGCACCGCCCGCGCGCTCACCCCGCCCGCGCGCTCGCGGCGCCCCCGCGGCGATCGCCGACGAGACCGGCACCGGCGAGCGCGGCCAGCGCCTTCTGCAGGGACTCCGGTCGCGGGCCCGAAGTGTCCACCGTCGCGTGCACGGCCTGCGTGCGGGGCCTGAGCGCCTCCCAGGTCCGCTGCACGTGCTGGTAGATGCCCCAGTCGGCGTCGGAGGGATCGCGGGTGCGCGACTCCAGGCGTCCGCGGACGAGATCGGGACTGGAGGTGCACTCCAGGAAGAACGCCGGCACGCCCCAGTCGCGCGCCGCGTCGAGGAACTCGAGCCGCCGCCGCTCCTCCTTGAAGCTCGCGTCCACCAGCACGCGCCGGCCGGCGAAGAGCAGGTTCTTGGCGCGCGCCAGGCACTCGCCGTAGGTGAGATCGTTCCATTCGGGCGTGTAGATCCCGGCGCGCACCTCGCTGCGCCCCGACGACAGCGGGTCCAAGCCCGCGAGTTCCTTGCGGATCGCATCGGCACGCAGCCACTCGAGTCGGGCCTCGGCGGAGAGCCCGCTGGAGAGCACGGACTTGCCCGTGCCGGGCAGGCCGCCGACGAGGACCAGACAGGGACGCTCGCCGGCCGGCGCGAGCTCGCCCACCGCGAGCTGGACGTGCGCGCGCGCCAGCTGGAGGGCCTCCGCGCGCTGCGCGGCCGGGATCCCCGGCGCGTTCGCCTGCAGCGCGCGCACCTTGGCCCGGACGCCCGAGCGATAGGCCACGTACAGGGGCACGAGATCCCGGCCGTCCTCGTCGCCGCTCGCGTCGAAGTACGCGCGCAGGAGGACCCGCGCCTCGGGCCATGCGCCGTGCGCGCAGAGGTCCATCGCCAGGAACGCGATGTCGGCCGCTGGGTCGGCGCAGGCGTACCGCGGCGAGAACTCGATGCAATCGACGACCACGATCTCGCCCGGTGCGGGCAGGTAAACGTGCTCGAGACGCAGGTCGCCGTGCGTCTCGCAGGGCACGCCGGCGCGCGCGCGGCGCTCGATCCGATCCCGCTGCGCATCGAGCTCGGCCTCGGTCTCGAGCTGGAGCCGCAACAGCTCCTCCACGGGCGCGACGGCCCCGGCGTGCGGCGCGAGGCCGGCGAAGTTGTCGCGGCAGTTCTCGCGCACGCGCTCGAAGACCGCCCAGGCCGCCACGTCGGGCCCACGCCGCGCCTCGGCGTGGAAGCGCGCGATGCGGCGGCCGATGTCCTCCAGCACGACGGCGTCCACGGGGCCGGCCCGCACGCGCGCGGCGAGGGTCGCCTCCTCAGGCAACCGGCGCATGTGGACCGCGTACTCGACCGGCTCGCCCGCGCCGCCGAGGACGGCGCGTCCGCCGATCTCGCAGATCGGCACGACGCCCAGGTACACGCCCGGCGCGAGACGCCGGTTCAGGGCGACCTCCGCCTCGCACATGGCCTTGCGCCGCGCGAGGGTCGAGTAGTCGAGGAACCCCAGGTCGACGGGTTTCTTGAGCTTGTAGACGTGCTCGCCCGCCAACACGACCGCCGACGCGTGGGTCTGCACCAGGACGGGCGCGTCCGCCGCGCCGGGATGAGCGCGCGGATCGAGCAGGTCGCGCAGGATCCGTTCCAGGTTCATGCCTTCGTCGCGCGGCCCTGTGCGCGCGCGTCCGCACTGTACGAGCGCGGGCCGCGCGCGTCAGCGGTCACGCGGCGTGGAACCACAGCCAGAGGGTGAACAGCAGGAGGAGAGCCACGACCGCCGCTCCGAACGCCATCCAGGCGACCGAGCGCCGGCGCAGCGCCTCGACACCCGGCGTGGACTCGAGGGCCTCGGCGCGCAGGTACAGGAACGTCGAGAACGCCCGGGTGCGCGGCCCGTCCTCGGTGAGCGTGATCGAACCCTCTCGCGGAGCGTACGTGCGGCCCTCCCCCGAGGGTTCGCACGACCTTGATCGAGGCGTGGTCCGATATCCAGGACGCGCGAGCCACCGCGATGACCATTCCCCCCCACACACACTCCGACCGGCCGAACAGCGCGAGCAGCGCGGGGCACGGCGACGCCGCGCTCGCCGCGCTGATCCGCGCTCTCGCGGACCTGCGCGCGGACATGTTGCACCAGGAATCAGTCGTTTCGGCGCGGGCGGACTCGTTGCACGCCGACCACCGACTCGGCGCCAGCAACCTCCTGCACTACTTGGCGCTGCGCAGCCGGGACCTCCGCCCGCTGCAAGAGCGGCTGATGGCGATGGGACTCTCGTCGCTCGGCCGGTCGGAAGCTCACGCGCTGGCGACGGTGGAAGCGGTGCTCGGCGTGCTGCGCCGGCTGGCGGGAGAGACGCTGACCGAGCCGCCCAGCGCGCGACCGGACTTCGAGGAGGCCGCGCGTCTCCTGGCGAGCCACGCCGAATCGTTGCTCGGTCCTCCGCGACCGAACCGCGCCGTCCGCATCCTCGTGACGATGCCGAGCAGCGCCGCCGAGGATCCGTCGCTCGCGCAGGTGCTCCTGGAGAGCGGCATGGACTGCGCGCGGATCAACTGCGCGCACGACGACGCCGCGAGCTGGCAGCGCACGATCGACAACATCCGTCGCGCCGAGCAGCGCACCGGTCGCCGGTGTCGCGTGCTCATGGATCTCGCCGGCCCGAAGCTGCGCACCGGGCCGATCGAGCCCGGACCGGCGGTGGTCAAGATCCGTCCGCAGCGCGACGCCCTGGGTCGCGTCGAGCGCAAGGCGCGCGTGTGGGCCGTGGACGCCGCGAACCCGCGCCCGGCGCCCGAACCCTGCGACGCCGTCTTGCCGCTGGAGGCCGAGGGCCTCGCGCTGCTCGCGCGCGGGGACGTCCTCGAGTTCGTGGACGCGCGTGGTGCCGAGCGTCGACTGGAGACGGCGGAATCGCGCGCAGACGGCGCCTGGCTCGAGGCCTCGAGCACGTGCTATCTCGTCCCGGGTCTCGAGGTCCGGCGCCGCGGCGCGGACGGACGACGCCGCGCGTTCGGGCGCGTCGGCGCCCTGCCGGCGCGCGAGGGCGCGATCGTCCTCGCGCGTGGCGACCGCCTGCTGCTGATGCGATCGCAGGAACCGGGACGCGGAGCGGGCAATGCCTCAGCGTCGCCCGCGCGCGTGGGCTGCACGCTGCCCGCGGCGCTGGAACGCGTGCGCGTCGGAGAACCGGTCTGGCTCGACGACGGACGCATCGGCTGCGTCGTGCGCAGCGTGGAGCCGGATCACGCCGAGCTCGAGGTCACGCACGCGCGCGCGGCGGGCGAGAAGCTGCGCGGCGACAAGGGCATCAATCTCCCGCAGACGGACGTGCGCCTCCCCGCGCTGACGGAGAAGGACTGCGAGGACCTCGAGTTCGTCGCACGCCACGCCGACGCGGTGTTGCTGTCCTTCGTTCACGAGCCGGAGGACGTCGCCGAGCTGCAGCGCCGCCTGCGCGAGCTGGGCCACGGCGACCTCGGCATCGTGCTGAAGATCGAGACGCGTCGCGCCTTCGAGCGCCTGCCGCGACTCCTGCGCGCCGCGATGTCGAGCCGCGCGTGCGGCGTGATGATCGCGCGCGGCGACCTGGCGGTCGAGTGCGGCTTCGAGCGCATGGCGGAGGTCCAGGAGGAGATCCTGTGGCTGTGCGAAGCGGCGCACGTGCCGGCGATCTGGGCGACGCAGGTGCTCGAGAGCCTGGCCCAGGACGGTCGCGCCTCGCGCGCGGAGGTCACCGACGCCGCGATGGGCGAGCGCGCGGAATGCGTGATGCTGAACAAGGGTCCACACGTCGCCGAAGCGGTTCAGGCCCTGAACGACATCCTGCAGCGGATGGAAGGGCACCAGCACAAGAAGAGCGCCGTGCTGCGCCGGCTGCGACTCGCGGCGGACGGCTGCGACGCGACTTGATCCTCGGGGTATAGGACATCCAAGCGCATGCCCCTGCGGCTCCTGGCCTGCAGTCGGGCTCCGGCGATCGCGATGCCGGGAACGCCCTCCTGGGAGACGCACGGCACGTCGCCCACGGCGAACGTCGCGTGTGCGAAGTGCGCAGGATGCGCGCGCAAAGTGCCTAGGTTCTCGTCGGATCGACTTTCGCGCGCTGGTCGACCCGGCCCTCAAGGCAGGGGCACGGACAGCATGGATTCGGGCGATTGCGCCGTGGTGATCTCGCGCTCGGTGCCGGTGCGCCGATCGATCACGAAGATCACGGGCGCGATCCCGATGGGCGGAGCGACGGCGCGGCACGCCAGGTAGACCTCGTCCGTGAGGGCGTCGCGCACGAGCTCCAGGTCGCGCGGCCCGACGAACGGCCAGCTGTGCGGGTACTGCGTCCACGCGTGCGTCGTGAGATCGATGCGGTAGAGCCGGCCGGGCTCCGTGCCGCCCGGGGGCTCGTTGTCGCCCGCGTCCATCACCCACATGCCGGTGCCATCGGCGACCATGTCGTCGCAGCTCAGGTAGACCCAGGGCAGAGGCGCGTCGGTGTCCGGGCCGCTCGCCGAGAGCTGCTGCTCGTACAGGCCGCTCGCAGGAACCAGGGGAAACATCTTCGACACCAGCAGGAGGTCGACGGCGGGCACGGGCTCGAACCGCGGGAGCCTCGTGTTCGCCCCGCTCTGCACGAGCGCGGACATGCCGCCGGCGCTGATCTGGACGCGCGCCAGCGAGGACTGGAACGAGAGGGAGAACGGCTCGTGGCTCGTCACGAACACCTGGCCCTGTGCGAACCGCAGATGGTCGAACTCGCGCGTGAGCGGAGTCCCGATGGCGACCGAGTCCTGGACCACCAGGCTCGACAGCGCGACACGCCGCAGGATGGCGGCGCCGCTCGTCGGATCGAAGGCAGCGACGAAAGCCGTGCTGCGGTCGTCGCTCGCGCACCAGAGCCCGGAGGCGGCCTCGGGCAGGGCGAGATCGGCCGTCGCGGCCGCAGTCTCGAGATCGAAGACGCGCAGGCGCGCGCCCTGCACGGGCGGCGCCGAGCTGCCCTTCTCGAGCACGTACACACGCGCGCCGGCCGCATCCGTCCACAGGATCCGGGAGGACGGAGCGACGGGGACCTCGGCGCGCGTCGTGCCGAAGAACGGGTCGAAGAAGACCAGGCGCGTCGAAGTCGCCATGACGGCGCCGACCGCGAAGTTGGCCGAAAAGACGGGCTTGCCCTCCTCGTTCGTGAGCTCCGCATCGTCGACCGGCCCGAAATCGACGCGCGCGCTGACGGCGCCGTGGACCGCGTCGACGATCTCGAGCCCGCCCTGGATGGGATCCGGGTATCGGCTGCGCTCGTGCGCATAGAGCCTGGTTCCGAGCAGCCTCAGGTGGCTGGCGTTCATCAACGTCCTGCCGGCGGGCGCCGCCGGGTCGGTGACGATCGCCTGGAAGTGAGCTTCCTGGTCCGCGAGCGCCGGATCGAGCGGCACGGCGATGTGGAACGTCGCGTGACCGCTGCCGTCGCTGGTGCGCACGCCCAGCCGGCGCAACGCGCGCCGTCGCAGCTCGAGGGTCCCCAGCGGCGTCGGGATCGAAGTCCGGCTCGGACTGTAGAGCAGCTCGACGGTCTGGTTCGCCGGAGCTCCGACGACGTCGAGGTCGAGCGTGCGCCCGAGCCACGGAGCCGAGTGCTCCAGGTGCGCCTGCGCGCTGGCGACGCCGGCGCCACAGGCGAGGACGAGCGGCGCGAGGCAACGACCGAGGAGGATCGAGGCGCAGTCGACGCGGGGGATTGCGGCCATCGTGAGGACCTTTCTGTCCCAAGTGCTGGAACTGGTCGAGTGTCGGTGCCCGAGACCCGAGCCACAACCCGCCAAAGGTCGGAGGAAGGGCGCGCACGAATGCGTAGGCCGCTCCACCTCCAGCCATCCCCGGCGCCGTCGGCGCGGCGAATCCCGCCGGCTGCGGGGCGTGCGCGTACCCGACTACGCCCTTCGACGCAGGACCGGCGCGGGTTTCACGTGCGCGCGCTTCACTCGAACCGGAGCACGTCGACGATCGCCGTCTCACCCGGCACGAGCTCGACTTCGCCCGTCGCGACGCGCACGCGCGGCGGGTACTCGACCGACGACGTGAACTCGGCGCGCCAGCGCGTGCGGCCGGCGGACATGCGCTGGCGTGCCAGCGTCGTGCCCACGATGCCCGTGGGTGCAGCGCAGAGCGACGCGAGAGGCTCGTCGCCGTGCGCCGTCTCGATCGAGATCTGGCCGTGCGGAAGCACCTGCGAAAGCTGCCACTGCACGTTGACCGTCTTCGTGAGGTGGAACTCGACGCGCTTCGTCTCGCCGGACGCGAAAACGACCGTCGCATCCGCGTACGTACCCTGACCCTCGACCACGAAACGGATCGGCACGCCGGGCGGCAGCCGGCCCACACGGAAGCGACCCTCGCCGCTCCGGCGGAATCGGTTCAACGATTCTGCACCACGAGGACCGGCGCGTGCCAAGCTCGCGCTCGAGGCCAGTCAGCTCGAAGCGCTCGCGCGCGGCGCCGCATGTTTCTGGAGCGTCGGCGGCTGACGACCGCCGGGCGCGTCACACCTCGAGCAGCATCCGCGCCGGGTTCTCGACGCATTCCTTGATGCGCTTCAGGAACGTCACGGCTTCCTTGCCGTCGACGAGCCGGTGGTCGTACGTGAGCGCGACATACATCATCGGCCGGATCACGACCTGGCCATCGCGCGCTACCGGACGGTCCTGGATCGCGTGCAGGCCGAGGATGCCCGACTGCGGCGGGTTCACGATCGGCGTGCTCAGGAGCGAGCCGTAGATCCCGCCGTTGCTGATCGTGAACGTGCCGCCGGTCAGCTCGTCGAGCGTCAGCTTGTTCGACTGCGCGCGCGTCGCCAGCTCGCCGATCTTGGCTTCGACCTCGGCGAAGCTCATGCGCTCGGCGTTGCGCAGGATCGGCACGACGAGGCCCTTGCCGCCGCCGACTGCCACGCCGATGTCGTAGTAGTTGTGGTAGACGATCGCGTCGCCCTTGATCTCGGCATTGACTTGCGGGATCAGCTTGAGCGCTTCGATCGCGGCCTTCACGAAGAAGGACATGAAGCCCAGCTTGACGCCGTGCTTCTGCAGGAACGCGTCCTTGTGCTCGTTGCGCAGCGCCATCGCGGCCGTCATGTCGATCTCGTCGAAGCGCAGAGCACGCGCGGCGGTGCTCTGCGCTTCGACGAGACGTTCAGCGATGCGGCGGCGCATCGGCGTCATCGGCACGAGCTCTTCCTCGCGGCTGCCGCCGCCGGTGGAGCGCGGTGCGGGAACAGCAGCGGGCTTGCTGGCGGGCTTGGGCTCGGCGGCCGTGCGTTGCACGTCCTCCTTGAGCATGCGGCCGCCGGGGCCTGTCGCCTTCACCGCGGCGGGATCGACGCCGCTCGTCGCCAGCGCGCGCGCCGCGGCCGGCATCACGACGGTCTCGCGTTGCGCACCGCCCGCGCGAGCCGGTTCGGCTTTGGCCGTTTCAGGCTTCGCGGGAGCGGGCTGCGCGACCGGAGCCGGCGCGCTGTCCTTGCTCGGCGCGGCCGCGCCCGCGCCGGCTTCCATGTAGCCGATCACTTCGCCGACGGCGGCCTTCTCGCCCTTCTTCTTGAGCACCTTCGTCACCTTGCCCGTGACGGGGGAAGGCAGCTCGACCGTGACCTTGTCGGTCTCGATCACGACGAGCGCGGCGTCCTTGCTCGCGCTCTGGCCCTCGCCGACGAGCCAATCGCCGATCTGGACCTCGGTGATCGATTCGCCCACGGAGGGCACCTTGAGTTCGGCGGTGGCCATGTTGCGTTTCAGGCGCGCCCGAAGGCGCGGTCGAGGACTTCCTGCTGTTCGATCTTGTGGCTGCTCGGCGATCCCGTCGCGGGCGAAGCGGCCGCGGGGCGCGACACGCCCGAGAACGGCCGTCCGGCGATCGTCGCGCCGAAGCGGACGTAGAGCCAGCTCCACGCGCCCATGTTCTCGGGCTCTTCCTGCACCCACACGACCGGCACGTTCTTGCCGTAGGGCGCGAGCGCGGCCTCGACGTCCTTCGTCTGCAGCGGGTGGAGCTGCTCGAGCCGCAGGATCGCCACGTCCTGGCGTCCCAGCTTCTCGCGCTCGTCCTCGAGCTCGTAGTAGAGCTTGCCGCTGCACACGAGCACGCGCTTCACGCCCTCGCGGCTCTTCGCGCCCTTCGGCGGCACGTCGGTCAGGATGCGGTGGAAGCGGCCTTCGCTCAGCTCGTCGAGCGACGACACGGCGCGCGGGTGGCGCAGCAGGCTCTTCGGCGTCATGACGACGAGCGGCTTGCGCCACGGGCGCAGGACCTGGCGCCGCAGCATGTGGAAGAGCTGCGCCGGCGTCGTGACGTTCGCGACCTGGATGTTGTCCTCGGCGCACATCTGCAGGAAGCGCTCGAGGCGCGCGCTGGAGTGCTCGGGGCCTTGCCCCTCGAACGCGTGCGGCAGGAGCAGCACGAGGCCCGAGAGACGCTTCCACTTCTCCTCGGCGCTGACGAGGAATTGGTCGATGATGACCTGGGCCGCGTTGTCGAAGTCGCCGAACTGCGCTTCCCACAGCACGAGCGCTTCGGGGTAGTCGAGCGTGTAGCCGTACTCGAAGCCCATGACGCCCGTCTCCGAGAGCGGGCTGTTCACGACTTCGATCGGAGCCTGCGCCGGATCGACGTGTTCCAGCGGCGTGTAGCGCCGGCCGTTGGCGGCGTCGTGCAGCACGGCGTGGCGGTGGCTGAACGTGCCGCGCTCCGTGTCCTGGCCCGAGAGGCGCACGCGCGCGCCCTGCACGGCCAGCGTCGCGAACGCGGCCGCTTCGCCCGCGGCCCAGTCGAGCGGCTTCTCGCCGCGCGCCATCTCCATGCGGCGCGCGAGGATCGACACGAGCTTCGGATGCACCGTGAAGCCTTCGGGCGCCTTCGTCGTCGCCTCCAGGAGCTGCTGCAGGCGCGCCTTCGGGAACACGGTCGGCACTTCGGGCACGTCCGCGTCCCGGCCACCCTTGTAGTTGCTCCACACGGGCGCGAGGCCCGGGCTCTGGAACAGGTAGTCCTTCGCGCGCGAGGCGTCGAGTTCGGCCTCGAGGCGCGCCCGGCACTCCTCCGCGATGCGGTCCGCGTCCTCGCGCGTCAATCCGCCCAGCGCGAGCAGGTGGTCGAGGTAGCCTTCGCGCACCGACTTGCGCGCGCGGATCGTCTCGTACATGAGCGGCTGCGTGAAGCTGGGCTCGTCGCCCTCGTTGTGACCGCGTCGCCGGTAGCCGTACATGTCGATCACGACGTCGGCGGCCCATTCCTGGCGGAAATCCATCGAGAGCCGGATCACGGCCGCGACCGCCTCGGGATCCTCGCCGTTCACGTGGAAGATCGGGCACTGCAGCATGCGCGCGACATCCGTGCAGTACGTCGTGCTGCGCCCTTCCTGCGGGTCGGTCGTGAAGCCGAGCTGGTTGTTCACGATGACGTGGATCGTGCCGCCGGTCTCGTAACCGGAGAGCTGCGACATGTTCAGCGTCTCCTGCACGACGCCCTGGCCCGCGAAGGCCGCGTCGCCGTGCATGACGAGCGCCATACCGGCCAGGCCGCCCTTCGAGCCCGAGCGATCCTGGCGCGCGCGCACGCGGCCGAGCGCGACCGGGTCGACGAACTCCAGGTGGCTCGGGTTGAAGCACATCGAGAGCCCCACCTTCGCGCCGCTCTGAGTCACGTACTCGCTGGCGTAGCCCAGGTGGTATTTGACGTCGCCGCGCTGGCGGTAGAGCTCGTGGTCGACGTCGGCGAACTCGCGGAAGATCTGACGCGCGCCCTTGCCGATCACGTTGGCCAGCACGTTCAGGCGCCCGCGGTGCGCCATGCCCATCACGACCTCGGTGCAGCCCTGCTCGCCGGCCTTCTCGAGCGCCAGGTGCAGCAGGGGAATCAGGCTCTCGGAGCCCTCCAGCGAGAAGCTCTTCGCGCCCAGGAATTTCTTCTGGATGAACTCCTCGAAGAGGGTCGCCTCCGTGAGCCGCGTCAGGATGCGCACCTGCTCCTCGCGCGACAGCGGCACGCGGTTTTCGGAGGCCTCCATGCGCTCCAGGAGCCAGTTCTTCCGCACCAGGTCGTCGATGTGGTCGACCTGCACCGCGATCGAGCGGCAGTACGTGTTGCGCAGCTTCTCGACGATCTGGCGCAGCGTCATCGTGGGTGCGCCGAAGATCCCGATCGTCGAGAAGCGCCGGTCCAGGTCCTGCGGCCCGAAGCCGTAGAACTCGGGCTCGAGCTCGGGCAGCTTCGGCCGCGGCCGCTCGAGGGGGTCGATCTGCGCCGTCAGGTGCGCGCGCGCGCGGTAGGCGCGGACGAGCTGGTCGACGCGATCCTGCTGCTCCGCGACGTCAGCCGGCGCCGTGGCGCCGCGCGCCGGACCGTGGCCGTTCGTGCCGGGCGGGTGCAGCTCGGGCGGGTTGAAGATCGAGTAGGGCCGGAAGCTGGGACCCAGCCGCGCCGCCGACTTGCGGGCGCCGGGCAGGCTCTCGAAGTACGCGCGCCAGTCGGGCGAGACCGACTCCGAGTCGCTCTGCCACTCGGCGTAGAGGTCCTCGGCGAACGCGAGGCTCCCGGGGTTGGGCGTGCTGTCCTGGTCGCGCATGACGGCAGTGAGTATCTGGGGGCCGCTCGCGAAGTGCTCGCTGGCCTGTGTCTCCGGGTGCCGCATGGAGGCGCGCTCCCAGGTTCGAGGGCGGAAGAGGATAACAACGGCGCGGGCATGCCGCCCGCCCGTTGTGGGCCGTGGGGGCCCCGAGTCGACTCCGACCGTAGCCCCGGTTCCACTCGAATTCGTGCCGAATCGCCGGTCGAGCGCCGGCGCGCGTCTCACGCCGCGGGCGAACGCTCCGCACCGATCTGCGCCTCGGCCCGAGCGCCGGAGAAGATGCGGTACAGCGCGGGCAGGAGCACCAGCGTCAGGAGCGTGCTCGAGATCAGGCCGCCGATGACGACCGTGGCCAGGGGGCGCTGGACCTCGGCGCCCGTGCCGGTGGCGATCGCCATGGGCACGAAGCCCAGCGACGCGACCAGCGCGGTCATGAGCACCGGGCGCAGGCGCGTGATCGAGCCGCGGACGATCGCGTCCTTCACCTTGGCGCCGTCCTGCCGCAGCTGGTTGATGAACGTGATCATCACGAGGCCGTTGAGCACGGCGACGCCCGACAGCGCGATGAAACCGACCGCGGCCGAGATCGAGAACGGCATGTCGCGCAGCCACAGCGCCAGGACGCCGCCAGTCAGGCCCAGCGGCACGGCCGCGAACACGAGCAGCGCGTACTTGAGGCTCCGGAACGTCGCAAACAAGAACAGGAGGATCATCAGGAAGCAGGCGGGCACGACGAGCGTGAGGCGCTCCTTCGCGGCGACGAGGTTCTCGAACTGGCCGCCCCACACGAGCCACTGGCCGGCCGGCAGCGCGACGGCGCCCATCTGTGACTGCGCCTCGTCGACGAACGAGCCCAGGTCGCGCCCGCGCACGTTGCACTGCACAACGATGCGGCGCTTGCCGTTCTCGCGGCTGATCTGGTTCACGCCTTCGGCGATCTCCACCTGGGCGACGGTGCCGAGCGGGACGAAACCGCGCTCCGTGTGCGTGCGGAAGAGGCTCGCGCCGCCGTCGTCGCCGATCACCGGGAAGTCCTGCGCCGGCTCTTCTCCCTCGTTGCGCGGTAGCGGGATCGGCAGCCGATCGAGGACGTCGACGTTGCCGCGCAAGGCGTCCGGCAGCCGGACGACCAGGTCGAAGCGACGGTCGCCCTCGAACACGAGGCCGGCTTCACGCCCGCCCATCGCCACCGCAACGACGTCTTGCACGTCCGAGAGCGACAAGCCGTAGCGCGCCAGAACGGCGCGGTCGGGCTCGACCGTCATGACCGGCAGGCCCTCGGTCTGCTCCACCTTGGCGTCGGCCGCGCCCGGGATCCTCTGCAGGACGGCCAGCACGTCGGCCGCGCTGGCCTGCATCGACTCGAAGTCGTCGCCGTAGACATTGACCGCGACGTCGGCGCGCACGCCCGAGATGAGCTCGTTGAAGCGCATCTGGATCGGCTGCGTGAACTCGTAGTTGTTGCCGGGCGCGGACTGGAGCTTCAGCTCGAGCAGCTCGACCAGTTTGGCCTTGTGGCCCTCGACCCGCGTGGCGTGCGCCTCTTCCGCGTGATCGTGTTCGCCGGCGTGGGCGCGCGCGAGGCCCAGCTCGGAGGCTGTCTGCGCGATCTGCGTGTCCAGCTCCGCTTCGCTGCGCCAGCGTTCCTCCGGATGGAGGATGATGAACGTGTCCGACACGTTGGGCGGCATGGGGTCCGACGCGAGCTCGGCCGTGCCGGTCTTCGAGAACGTGAACGCGACCTCCGGGAAGCCGGCGACGATCCGCTCGACGTCGTGCTGCATCCGCTGCGACTGCGTGATGCTGGTGGACGCGATGCGCATCGCGTGCATCGCGATGTCCTTCTCGTCGAGCGTGGGGACGAATTCCTGACCCAGGCGGGTGAACAGCGCGGCCGCGCCCAGGAAGGCCAGCACGGCCGCGACGACGACCGCGTGGCGGAACCGCAGCGCCCAGCGCACGACCGGCGCGTAGAGGGCCTTCGCCCAGCGGACCAGGAACATGTCCTCCTCGCTGACGCGGCCGCGGATGCACAGCGCCACCATCGCCGGGACGAACGTCACGGACAGGAGGAACGCCGCGGCCAGCGCGAAGATCACCGTCATCGCCATCGGCTGGAACATCTTCCCTTCCACGCCGGAGAGCGAGAGGATCGGGAAGTAGACGATCAGGATGATCGCCTGGCCGAAGGCCGAGGGCCTGGCCACCTCGCGCGCGGCCTGCATGACCTCGTCCAGCCGCTCCTGCAGCGACAAGAGCCGGCCCTCGCGGTGCTGGCGCTCGCCGAGCCGGCGCAGGCTGTTTTCCACGATGATCACGGCGCCGTCGACGATCAGCCCGAAGTCGATCGCGCCGAGCGACATCAGGTTGCCGCTGACCTTGCCCTGCACCATGGCCGTCGCGGTCATCAGCATCGCGAGCGGGATGGCCGAGGCGCAGATCAATGCGGCGCGCCAGTTTCCGAGGAGGAGCAGCAGGACCGCGATGACGAGGATCGCGCCCTCGAGCAGGTTCTTCCGCACCGTGTCGATCGTGGCGTCGACGAGCCGCGTCCGGTCGAGCACCGTCCGGGCGCGGATCCCTTCCGGCAGCGAGCGCTGGATGTCCTTCATCCGGGCGTCGACCGCCGCCGCCACGGTCCGGCTGTTGGCGCCGATGAGCATGACGGCCGTGCCCACGACCACATCCTCGCCGTTCGCGCTGGCCGATCCCGTGCGCAGCTCGCGCCCGATGCCCACGCCGCCGGGCGGCACGACGTCGCGCACGTAGATCGGGACGCCGTTGCGCGTGCCGAGCGCGATCGTCTCGATCTCCGCGATCGACTGGATGCGTCCGGTCGCGCGCACGAGGTACGACTCGCCCTTGTGCTCGACGTAGCCGGCGCCGGTCGAGACGTTGTTCTTCTCGAGCGCCTCGACGACGTCGCCGAACGTCAGCCCGTAGGACACGAGTTTCATCGGATCGGGCTGGACGTGGTACTGCTTGACGTAGCCGCCGATCGCGTCGACCCCCGCGACGTCTTTCACGCTCTTGAGCTGGGGACGGATGATCCAGTCCTGCACTTCGCGCAGGTACGCGGCCAGCTCGACGTCGGTCGAGAGCCGCTGGCCCTCGAACGTGAGGTACGCGCCGTCGGATTGCCAGCCCGGCTCGCCGTCGTGGACGTCGGCGCCCTGACCGCGCGGGTGCTCGTACTCGACGGTGTACATGTACACCTCGCCCAGCCCCGTCGCGATCGGGCCCATGACGGTCTCGACGCCGGGCGGAACGCTCCCGGTCGCTTCGCGCAGTCGCTCGCCGACCTGCTGGCGCGCGAAGTAGATGTCCACGTCGTCCTGGAACACCGCGGTGACCTGCGCGAAGCCGTTGCGCGAGAGCGATCGCGTGTACTCGAGGCCGGGGATGCCAGCGAGCGCGCTCTCCAGCGGGAAGGTGACCTGCTTCTCGACCTCGAACGGCGACAGCGACGGCGCGATCGCGTTGATCTGGACCTGGTTGTTCGTGATGTCCGGGACGGCGTCGATCGGCAGCCGCCGGAGCTGCAGCAGCCCGACGACCGCGACGGCGACCGTCAGGACGACGACGAGCCAGCGGTTGCGGATGGAGGAAGTGAGCAGCGCGGCGATCATGGTTCGTGGCTCAGTGCTCGTGCTTGGCCGCGCCCTTGCCGAGTTCCGCCTTCAGGATGAAGGTGCCCGCACTGACGAAGATCTCGCCCTCGGCGAGCCCGGAGTGCACCGGCAAGAAGCCGCCGACCTGACGGCCGACTCGGACGACGCGTTTTTGGAACGTGCCGGGCTCGTCCGCGACGGGCACGAAGACGGCCGGGCTGCCTTCGACGGTCTGCACGGCGCCCTCAGGGATCGCGACGACCGCCGCCGCAACCGGCGCATTCGGGTTCGTGGTCACGATCTCCGCCTGCGCGAACATGCCGGGCCGCAGGCTCAGCTCGGTGACGGGGACCTCGATGCGGACCTGCGCCGTGCGCGTGGTCGGATCGACCATCGGCGAGAGGAACGCGACGGTGCCCTCGAAGCGCTTCTCGACGTCACTGCGGACGGAACCGACGGAGATCCAGGCCTTCGCGCCCGGATGGACTTCCGCGAGCGTCGCTTCGGGAACGTCGGCCAGGACCCACAGCTTCGTCGCGTCGGCCAGCACCATCAGGTACTCGCGGTCGGGGCTGACGAGCTCGCCCAGCGTCACCTCGCGCTGCACGACCAGGCCGTCGATCGCCGCGTGGATCGAGTAGCGCGGCACGACCTCGCCGGTTGCAGCCAGCGTCTCGATCGCTACGTGCGTCATGCCGAGCAGGTGCAGACGGTTCGCGGCGGCAGTCGCCGCGGATTCGGCCGCCTTGAGCGCCGCGACGACGGACTTGTACTCGGCCTCGCGTCGTTGCACCTCGGTGAGCGAGATGCCCTGCGACTGCTCGTACAGGTTCTTCGCGCGCTCCCACGCCACGCGCGACAGATCGACGGCCGGACCGGCGGTCTGCACCGCGACGCGTCGCTGCAGGTACTCGGCTTGGGCCTCGCCCAGCTCGGGGCTCTCGATGACGAGGAGCTCCTGGCCCAGCGCGACGGCGTCGCCGACGCGCACCTTCACCTCGACGACGCGGCCGCGCAGCGGCGAGCCGACGTGCGCCATCGCCTCCGTGTTGAAGCCCACGCGCGCGGGCGCCGTGATCGTCGGCGTCAGGACGCGCGCGCGCGCCGGCTCGACGCGGATGCCGTAGCGCTCGATCGCGTCGCTGGTCAGCACGACCTCGTCGGCGTGCTCGTCGGCGTGATCGTCAGCATGATCGTCAGCATGCCCCGCAGCAGGCGGCCGAGCCGGGGCGGCATGCGGATGATCGTGGTCGCTGCAGCCGCTGATCAGCGCCAGCAGGACGAGCGCGGCCGTCGCACGCGCCGCGCTGGAAACCGAGTTCACATGGGTGGAAATCACGGGACACCTCCGCCTGCGAGCCGCGCCGCGACGCCGGGGCCACCGACAGCGCGTTGGAGACGCACGAGCGTCACCGCAACCTGCGCCTCGACCTCGATGACCTGCGTCTGCGCGAGCCGCAGCTCCTGCTCGGCGATGAAGAGCGGCGTCACGTCGGTCTGCCCCGCGCGGTAGAGGTCCTCGGCCAGTTGCCGCCGTTGCCGCTGCAACGGCACCAGCTCGTCGCGGATGCGCGCCAGGTTGCCGCGGCTGGCCGCGAGCGCCTCGTAGGCGGTGCGCGTCTCCTCGATCACGCGGCGTTTCGCCAGCGTCAGGTCGTGTCGCGCCTCGAGCTGTTCGGCGGTGAGCCGATCCCTGCGCGCCTGCCCCGTGTCGAAGATCGGAACCGGCGTCGAGAGCGCAGGTCCGACGGACCAATCGCCGTCGCGCTGGACGTCGACGCCGGCCGCCGCGCCCTCCCAGGGGGACGAGCGCGCGAGCGCCGCGTCGTCGCCGAGCGCCGCGATGCGCCACGCGATCGCCTGGATCTCCGGCCGTGCGCTCAGCGCGGCCTCGACCCACGCGGCTTCGCCTCGATCGCCGATCGTGGGCGCAGACCACGGGTCGAGCGTCCACGCGGCCGCCGACGAAGGCTCGCCGACGAGGCGCGCCAACCGCAAGCGATTCGCACGCTCGTCCAGGCGCGCGCGGTCGATGGAGACCTGCAGCTCGACGCGCTGTGCGTCGAGCGTGACGACGTCTCCGCGCGTCCCTTCGCCCATGTCGAGCCGGGCCTTGGCAGTCGTGACGAGCCGTTGCACCAGCGCGAGTCGCTCCTCCAGCAGCGGACGCAGCGCGGCGGAAGCCTGCGCCGCGATGTAGCGCTCCTGCACTGCGCCGATCACGTCGAGGGCGGTCGTGACCGCCTCGGCTGCGACAGCGCGCAAGCGGTCGTCGGCCGCGCTCGAGCGCCGCGGCATCTGCAGCGCCTGGACGAACGGCTGCGCGAACGCGGCCTCGACCTGGGGGCTGCCCGAGCCGAAGCGCAACACGACGTCGAGCACCGGGTTGGGCAGGAGTCGCGCCTGGTCCGCGTCGGCGACTGCCGCCTGAACGCGCGCGAGCGCCGCCTGCACGCTGGGATCGGTCGTGACCGCGCGCCGCACGGCCTCGGCGAACGTGAGCGTGTCGCCGACGGCATCGGGCTCGTCGATGAGACCGCCCTCGGGGCCGACCACGCGGAATTCGAGCACCGCAGCGAGGCCGGCCGCGTCCGCGATCGACGTCTCGACCTCGACGTCGGCGCGCGGCGGAGCCTGGCAGCCGACGAGGGCGCAGCTCGCGACCAGGGCCAGAGAGACGCGCGCGCGTCGCAACTCACCGTGGAGTTCGAATCGCAGGCGGTTGCCACCGCTCGCCAGGGCGGAACGGGGGCCGGACGGAATCGTTTCCAAGAGAATCCTCCACGCAGGTCGGGGCCAGAAGGCGCCTCGGCGAACGTGCCGCGGCGCAACACCATCCGCGTCCCGTGGTCATGCCACGCGGACGACGAAGGCGGGCTCCTACACGCGGAGGACGACGGTGCGGATCAGCGCGACGGACTCGGGCGGACGCGGCACCTCGCGCGGCGGCGCGCGAGCGGCGAGCAGCGCCGCGACGACGGACGACGACGTGAGCGGTGAAGCCGCCGGCACCCACGGACCGGGCTGGAACTCGATCGACTTGGGCTGGACGCGCTGCTCTTGCGTCGAGCCCGGGATGGGCAGGTCGACGCACGGGCAGCCCATGTCGTCCACGCTGCGCGCGGAAAGCGTCGTCGTCGCGTCTTCCGCGTGGCCTTCGCAACCGCCGCACTCCGGCGCGAAGGACGCGATCTCGATGCGCACGCACCCGTCCGATTCCAGGCACAGCATCAACCCCTGGGACGGGGTGATCCCGGTCAGGAGGGCGACCGCGAGGCAGAGCCAGGCGGTCAGACGCTGGAGGATCGAGGGTGCCACGGGCAGGGAGAGTACGTCGGTCGGCATCCGGAGGGCAAACTCTTGAGCTGGTGGTGAGACAACGGAGAGGGGACGTATGCACGCAGTACGCATGCTGCAAGCCTGCGCGCGGTGAGGTCTTTCTGTGAGGCCACGGACGCGCGCGGGTCGAGGACAGGGATGCTCATGGACCTCTCGCCGACCAACCTCTTGCTCTCGCTGGTGATCGGCAGCGTCGGCTTCGGGATCTTCCTCTACGGCCGCAAGCAGCAGCGCGTTCCTCAGCTCGTCGCCGGGATCGCGCTCATGGGCTACCCGTACTTCGTGGCCAGCGTCGGCTGGATGCTGGCCGTTGGCGCCGCCATCGTGGCGGGGCTCTGGCTCGCACTCCGCGCCGGACTGTAGGCCGCCGCTGGCGACGGCGGACGCGCGCTAGCTCGCCACCGCGTTCTTCCACACGTTCGCGTCGACGAACCTCTCCCAGCTCGGCCGCAGGTGCGTCTTGGGCACCTCGACGAACGGCGACCAACGCGGGACCCTTGGCTCGCGCAGCAGGTTCATCCCGGCTTGCGGCGGCGTGCGATTGCGCTTCTTGCGGTTGCAGCGCCGGCAGGCCAGCACGCAGTTCTCCCACGTGCTGCGCCCGCCGCGCGAGCGCGGCATGACGTGGTCGATCGACAGCTCGTGGATGCCGGGCTTCACGCCGCAGTACTGGCACTGGTGGCGGTCGCGGCGCATCAGGTTGCGGCGGCTGAAGCTGGGCGTGCGCATCGGGACGCCGCGGTAGCGCGTCAACACGATGACTTCCGGCACGCGCACGCTCTTGCGCACGGAGCGGATCGCGTACTCGCCCGACGCGACCTCGAGGTCCATCCACGACATGAAGTCGAGCGTCTCGCTCGACTCGGGCAGGACGCCGCGCGCCGCGCCGGTCGACAAGAGTCGCAGCGCGTGGCGGACGGAGACCGTGTGGATCGCGAGCCACGACTCGTCCAGCACCATGGTCAGCTGGTCGAGGTAGCTCGCCGGCGTCGCTGTTGGCTTGTCGTCTGCCCTCATGACCCCTGTGTTCTTCGTCACGTTCGCGCTTCTCATGAAGCATAGTCGAGGGGTGCGCGGTCGGGGGAGGGGGCACTCGTCCCGGCCCGCGGCCGGTCGCCCGGACATTCCCGCTGGCGTTCCCGCTGGCGGCCGCGCCAGGACATGAGGCCGACGCCCGCCGCGACCAAGAGCGACCCCGCGCCGATCCACAGGCCCTGGATCAGGGAGTCGGGCCGGTAGCGCAGCTCGACCTCCCACGATCCCGGCGGGATCTCGACCGCCTGGAAGGCGTAGTTGGCGCGGAGGACAGGCGTTTCCTCGCCGCCGATCGTGGCCTTCCAGCCCGGGTCGTACGCGTTCGCGGCGATGAGGAAGCCCGGCGCCTGGCGGCTGACGCGCAGCCGGACGTACGTGGGGGTCTCCTCCAGGACCTCGGGCGCGGGTGCGCCCGGCGCGGGCGGGCTCACCAGCCGCAGACCGGCGGCGCGCTTCGCGGCCAGGTCCGTGTCGGGGACGAGCACGAACTGCGCGCGCGCCCCGGCCGGCAGCTTCTCGATCTGGTTCCAATCGAAGCGGTTCGCGAGGAACGTGGCCTCGTCGTCGATGTGCGCCAGCGTCCGGCCGTCCAGGCCGACCAGGTAGCAGAAGGGCGAGTCGGAGAACTGCACGAGGCGCCGCCGTCGCGCGGCGTCCGTAGCCTGTGCGACGGCGCGCTGCGTCGCTTCGTCGGGGTTGCCCAGCACCACCAGACGTCGCGGGTCGAAGGTGGGGCTGCGCACGATCTGCAGCGCGTCCGCGTCGGCCTTCGCAGTCACCGAGCCGTCGGCCAGCGAATAGACCGGCACCGCGTCGCGCATCCGGAAGAGCGTGTAATCGCCGACACGCGCGACTTCCTCGAAGCGGTCGGCCTCGCCGCACGTCCAGTCGAAGAGCAGCTCGCCCGCGAGCGGTTTGCCGGCGTAGGCGGACCGGCCGTTGCCATAGCCCAGGACCGGCATGCGCCAGGCGTAGACCGTGTCCGCCGCGCGGCCGTCGTCGCAGGACAGGCGGATGCGGTAGCGCCGGAACGCGGACTCGGCCTGCGGCAGGAAGCGGAACACGACCGGACGTCCGGCCGGGTTGAGCTGCCATTCGCCGGGGAAGGTCGCGTGCAGCTCGGTGTAGACGGTCGACTGCACGTCGCGGCTGGACATCGTCTGCTCGGAGACGAGCGCACCCGACTCCTGCTCCTCGAGCCGGAAGCGCAGCGTGCAGTCGCGCACGCCCCGGGGCGTCGAGAGCACGACCATGACCTCCGAGAGACCCGGCTCGTAGCTCTGGAACGTCTGCTCCGCCGAGCGGTCCGGCAGGAGTTCGATGCGCACCGGTTGCAGCGCCAGGTTCTTGCCGAAGTCGCGCAACCCGTTGTCGAGGAAGTTCCAGTCCCACTTGGCCAGCACCCATCTCGTGCCGAACAGCCTCAGCGCGCGGTGCGAGCCCCTCAGGATGGGCCGCCAGTTGTTGCTCTCGCCGAACTGGTCGCGGTACAGCTCGTCGAGATCGCGCACCCACATGCCGTCGTAGCTGGCGAGCTGCGACAGGCCGTAGACCATGTTGCTGTCCGGCGGCAGGCCGTCGTTGCCCAGGATGGCGAGGCGCTCGCCTCCAACGATGCGCTGCAGCGCCTCGATGCGATCCGTGCGCGGGAACACGAACGCGTCGGGGCTGACCGGGTTGTAGTCGCGCAGGAGCCAGCCCGTCTGCGCGAAGATCGCCGCCGCCACGGCGACGCCCAGCAGCGTTCGCACGGCGCGGTGCCTCGCGACGAGCATGACCGCGGTCGCGCCGACGGCGACGAGCGTCCAGGCTGTCATCGCGGTCACGTGCGTCGGGACGTAGCGCACGAAGAAGCGGAGGAACGGGCTCGGCAGGTCGGCGTAGGCGTCGATCAGCCGATCCGCGCCGATCAGGCACGCGACGACGGTCACCGCGGCCGCGACCAGCCACCAGCCGGCCGCGTACCAAGCGCGCGGCCCGGTGCGCGCGAGGAACCCGTCGAGCGCGATCGCCGCGGCAGAAGCCAGCGCGAAGTTCCACAGACCCTGGCTGCGATTCATCGGCGCCATGTCGAGCGCCGGCAGGAACACGAACAGGTCGTACGCGCCGAGCACGTCGTGCGCGTAGACGAACCACACGAGCGCCAGGATCGGGAAGAACCAGCGTCCGGCGCGGCGCCGGGCCACGAACGGACACGCCAGCGCGAGCAGCATCACCGCGCCGCCGACGTAGCTCATGTTGACGAGCTCGTAGTTCGGCGGAGGAATCGTCTCCGAGATCCGGTAGCTGCCGGCCGGGCTGCCGAGCACGTCCGGGAACAAGTAGAGCGGCCACCAGCGCAGATCGAGCGGCGTCTGCCGCAAGCTGCGCTGGTGGCCGCTCTACTTG
>Ga0163152_10002981_pt1 | contig 22838 bp, 18 predicted proteins | sample OliLakLV19MP8IB2_FD_148635 | JGI IMG/M metagenome (GOLD analysis project Ga0163152, IMG submission 148635) | Freshwater microbial mat bacterial communities from Lake Vanda, McMurdo Dry Valleys, Antarctica - Oligotrophic Lake LV.19.MP8.IB-2 | ecosystem: Environmental > Aquatic > Freshwater >...
GGTAAGTGGTCTTCAGGAGGAAGGTATTGTCAGTATTGAGTACGAGGACTGTCTCAATCCCTTCACAATCTGCACATGGTAATATGCCCTTGTACATGCCAGCCAGTTCCGCGGAAACATTTGCATATCCGGGAGGGGTAGGCATGGTAGAGTCAGCGGCCTGCGTTGTTGCTTCAGTGGCTGCGTCTTTTGGCTTACAGGACACCAGTCCGATCAAGGCAACAAGTGAAAGGAGGAGGATATTTTTCATAGGATGTAGAATTATATGGGTTTAAGAATGTTGCATAAACAGCAAAGAAAACGCTTTGTTTTGACTTTTTGGATAGGCTTTACGTGGGATCATGATCTCTCTGCCAATTGCTGCCAAACCTGATAGAGAATCTGCATGCCGTTGCAGGAGTTTGCTCCTGCAACAACTGAGATTCCTACATGAATTTCAATAGAAATTTTCTTTGGGAATCATTCTGGGTATTCCTATGGTCGCAGGAGCATACGCCTGCAACGGTATTTATATTGGGAGTTTTATTCAGTATTTCCTGGTTTGCGGGAGCAAATAGTTTGACTTCCTCCACCCATCGCTCCTTAAGCGGCTATAGAAAATTATAACTCTATCTTTGGCCTAGCATTCCACAAGAATCAGTTACGTATGATCAAGGACGGATTTGGACGTGTACACGATTACCTTAGGATATCTCTGACGGATGCCTGCAATTTCAGGTGCACATACTGTATGCCTGATGAGGAAATGAAATTTAAGCCTTCTGCCCACCTTATGCAGGTGAATGAAATCGATGCATTTGCAGGTATGTTCGTCCGGATGGGCGTCCGGAAGATCAGGCTGACGGGAGGCGAACCACTCGTCAGGAAGGAAGCCGCAGAGATCATCAGGTTGCTTTCTAAATATCCCGTCGAACTCACCCTGACGACCAATGGCTATAGAGCCCACGAATTTGTTCCGGTTTTTAAGGAAGCAGGGATCAGGTCAGTCAATGTCAGCCTCGATACGCTCCAGTCCGATAAGTTTTTCAGGGTTACCAGAAGGGCTCATTTCCAACAAGTTTGGGACAACATCCGGTTGTTGATCGATGGGGGTTTTCATGTCAAGGTCAATGTGGTGATGATGCGTGGCATGAATGATGACGAGATCATCGATTTTGTAGAATGGACTAAAACGCAGCCGATCCACATCCGCTTTATTGAGTTTATGCCTTTTAGCGGCAACCATTGGGAGAATGAAAAAGTGGTCAGTTATCAGGAGATTCTGGAGACCATAGCCACCCGATACGATTTCATCAAGCTGCGGGATGAGGCCAATGCTACAGCTAAAAAATTTAAAGTCTATAGCCACGAAGGCACCTTCGCCATCATCAGTACGATGAGTGCTCCGTTCTGTGCCACCTGTAATCGCATGCGACTGACCGCCGACGGCAGGATGAAGAACTGTCTCTTTTCGAAAGGGGAGGTTGACTTGCTGACGGCTTATCGCAACGGTGAGGACATCATGCCGATGATCGAACAGTGCGTTTTCGAAAAAGAAGAGGCACTTGGCGGACAGTTTACACAGGATTATGAAAAGATTGATGCCGATGCGCTCACCAACCGGAGTATGATCCGGATCGGCGGATAAAATAGTTTGGCCAATAGGATTTTCCTGATTTACATTACGGTCAAATATGGCAAGATGATAACGGTATCCGAGGCAAGGAAATTAATCAGCGATCATTCAAGAGGTAACCGTGAGGAAGTATTGCCGCTGATCGATGCCCTTGACAGAGCCTTGAGCGCAGATATAGTTTCACCGGTCGATACACCCCCTTTTCATCAATCGGCAGTGGATGGTTATGCTTTTTCTTATTCGGATTGGGACAAGAAGGTCGGAGTTGAAATTGCCGGTGAGGTGCAGGCGGGCACTGTTTATAATGGTCATATCGGGTCGAAGGGTGTACGGATTTTTACCGGCGCCCCATTGCCGTCGGGATTGGATACCGTGGTGATGCAGGAGAAGGTTGAACTCACTGGTGGACTGATTATGATCAGGGACGAAATGATTTTAGCCGGATCCAATGTCAGGTTGCAGGGTTCTCAGACTAAAGCAGGTGATATCGTCCTGAAGAAAGGTCATCGGATGACCCCGGCCTCCATTTCGTTTCTCGCAAGTCTAGGGATTATCCAGGTGACTGTATATGCGCTTCCCCGTATTCGGATCATAGTCACCGGAAAGGAGCTAGTGCAGCCGGGAGGCCATCTTGGAGGCGGGCAGATATTTGAATCAAATTCTTTTGCCCTGAGATCAGCACTGCAGGCGATGGACATCACACCCGTATCGGTGGAGATCGTGGCGGATGATGAAGATGCGATTGTCCATGCGATACAAGCTGCACTGGATGCAGATCTATTGATCCTCACCGGTGGAGCATCTGTAGGCGAGTATGATCTGGTGCCGTCCTCTCTGGAGAGATGTGGTGTAAAAAAAGTATTTCATAAAGTGAAACAAAAGCCCGGAAAACCCTTTTATTTCGGGACTTTTGACAACGTGCTGGTCTTTGGCTTACCGGGCAATCCGGCAGCCGTGTTGAGTTGCTTTTATGAATATATCACACCTGCCATAGGTAAGTTTACAGGAAGGCAGTATCAGAAGCGACTTAAGATGATCCTGGCCCATGATTTCCAGCGGAAGCCCGGGCTCACACAATTTATGAAAGGAAAGACCAAAGGCAATACCGTATTTATCCTCGATCACCAGGAGAGTTATCTGATGAATTCATTTTCACACGCAGATGCACTTGTTGAATTAGAGGAGGAAAGGGACGTAATTACTAAAGGCGAACTGGTCGATGTGTTGATGATTCTGATTTAGCCTATTGAAGCAGCATTGATAACATAAGCTGTTAATATAAGCTATAAGCCATAAGCTATAAGCCATAAACCATAAGCCATAAACCAATATCGTGCTACATTCAGAAATCCTCTTTTATGTTTTGGTACCCATCGTGGCTTTCCTCTATGCTGCTGTAGGGCATGGGGGTGCAAGTGGGTATCTGGCGTTGATGGCTTTCTTTTCTTTTGCACCGGATTTTATTCGACCGACGGCTCTGTTGTTGAACCTGGCGGTTTCGTTGATTGCATTTATCCAATACTACCGTCAGGGGCATTTTGACTGGAAGTTATTCTGGCCATTTGCGTTGGCATCAATTCCTGCAGCCTTTATCGGAGGGATGCTTGTTGTGGATGCGGATGTCTATAAGAAAGTACTTGCGGTTGTATTGATTTTCTCGGTGATCAGGCTACTTGGTTTTAGTGTTCGTGAACGTAAGGAAAATGTTCATCCGCAGATACTGATCGCGTTTGGAATCGGCGCAGGCATTGGTTTTGTTTCCGGATTGATTGGCATCGGTGGAGGAATCATCTTAAGCCCTGTTATCCTGTTACTTCATTGGGCGGACATGAAAAGGACGGCAGCGGTATCTGCCCTGTTTATTTTTGTCAATTCACTTGCAGGCCTTGGAGGTTTGTGGACAAAAGGTCTTCATGTAGAAACCCAGATGATCTGGCTGTTAGTGATTGCTTTCGCAGGGGGTGCCTTAGGATCTTATTTCGGCGCGGGTCATTTTGAAAACAGGAAGCTGAAGTGGATACTTGCGATCGTCATCGTCATCGCTTCGGTGAAGCTGATGATGACCTAAATAGGGGCCCCTGAGCATGCCGAAGGGTATTGATCTCAGGACTTTTCCGCTACCGCCCTCTTCGCAAACGAAGAGGCGGCAGCGGAAAAGAAAATGCTTTTTTCTTCCCTTCGACAAGCTCAGGGGCCGGGATACAAATTCAATTCAACATTCACACTTTTGGCCTTATAAGTAATCTTGATTTCATTTTGCGAAAAGACTTGCTGCAAGCAAGTCAAGAAGGGGATGCCAGACATTATTGATTCAAATAGCTGTAATTTGCGATCATGAATTCCACCATCGAAATCCTCGTCTTCGGCCAACTGACCGACATCACAGGTCAAAGCTCTTGTCAGCTAGAGGATATGATCGATACTGACCAACTCATAGCTACACTTGTAGAAAAATATCCAACCTTAACATCCGCCAAATATCTGGTCGCGGTCAACATGGAAGTCATACGTGGTAATGTGATGCTGAGGGCAGGAGATACAGTGGCTTTATTGCCTCCGTTTTCCGGCGGTTGATTGCAGAAGGAGAGCTACGATAATTTCAGGCAGTCGTTGCCTGGCCAGGGAGGATTGGTCTCTTATGATCCATGGGCCGGGGGTCCTCATCACCATAACCATCTATATCACAATAGTAGGCCTGATATACCAGGTGGCTCTTAGACATTTGTGGCAACCAAAGGGGTTGCAGTTGGTGGTCGATGAACTGCTCCGTTCCGTCATACCCCTTTTAATCATCCTTTTTTGGTACTTGTAAGAGACCACGAGGCTGGTTCCCTACCGGAAAATCCTGACATGGGCCATCTACCCTCTGGTCTACCTGATTTATATATTGATGCGTGGTCATTTTTCAGGATTTTATCCCTATCCTTTTGTAGATGTTACACAATTAGGAATCACCATAGTGTTGATCAACTCAGGATTACTATTGTTGTTATTCACGCTCGCCTCCGGACTTTTTCTTTATGCAGGAAAGACATTTGTCAAACGATAAGGGTTCTATTACAGAATTACCTTTTATGTTTTTGATGCAGATCCACCAATCGCTTATGCAATACTTCAAGGCTTTCTGATGATTGGAGTATGTCATCTGTGATCTTCGCCCGTTCTGTATTGCTCAAAAGGGGTGTCAGGTCAGCGACCATGCGCGGAACAACCAATCGGTGGAGTCCATGCACAGGCAACGGCACACCGGATGGCTTCTTTTCATCTGTATCCCCAGTCTGTTTAGGAAACACGGCATCCCATGGCGGCTGCAGCTGAATCTCACCTTTACGCGCCTTCTTCTCCCGCACCACGCTTTCAAACGATGGCGCATGATGGGTACGCTCTCCCAGTCCCCATTTGGACTTCGGTATGCCCAGCCATTGCAAGAGCGTGGAGAGAATCGACGTTGAGTCATACGCCGTATCCGTTTCGGAACGGAATACAGTATTCTCCGAAATCCACGGTGATATCAGGATTGTCGGTATCCGGACCCCCAACCTGTCAAAATGGAACCCTCCCAGCGATTCATTCGCATAAGGCTTGACAGCCGCAGGAGGCTTCACGTGATCCGCCATTCCTCCATGCTCATCAAAGGTGATGACCAGCATCGTTTTTTCCCATAGCGGACTTTTCTGCAGTGCATTGAAGATATCATTGAGTGCGCGTTCACCGGGGATCAGGTCATTGCCGGGATGATATGAAGTGGACCCTGCACTCGCTACCCACTTAGGCTCCAGAAAGGTGAACTTAGGCAGTGTACCGTATTTCAGATCATCATAGAATTGATTGAGTTGCGGGGCGTAATTGCCAACTACAAACGGATCATCAATCGAGGGTATCTGGCCTTTGAGGAAGAGATTGTAGGTAAATTTGCATTCGATCCATTCGACCGCATTATAGATCTTGAAATCCCTGATGCCATTCGTCCACAACACCTTCCAAATCGAAGGGCGGTGTGGATACTCCGACCATTCCGTATAGGTCACCCCGTTTTGGAAATTATTCAATTTGCCCAGGGAAGATCCTGTCAGTGCAAATGCCCTGTTGACATCCGTACCTCCGGGCATGGAGCAGAACCAATCATCCGAAATTGCAAAATGTTTGGCAAGTCCGTTGAGAATGGTTAACTGCTCCGGAGAATATCCAAGCATTACCTCCTCGGTTCCGTTATTGATTGCAAATCCGCCCATGTCCGGTTCCTTTCCATCATAGTAATCATTGAGGTTGGCGGAATACATCTGGCGCAGTACATCCGAATTGTCGTGATACGGATCCTGCTTGTCCAGGTCCAGCACAAATGGCTTGCCATCCGGAGTCTTTTCACTCAGTTTGCCATTGTTGTACTTCGTGATGGCATATTCTTTTCCGCGAAACGTATTGGTAAATTTCTTATCGACCCCGCGGTATGGACCTTCCGGGCCGATGACTTTGATCGGGGCATTTTTGTCATAGAGCCATCCGCATACGTGATCAAACGAACGGTTTTCAATCATGTAATAAATGACATGCTCGATCTTATCCCGCATGTAATCTATCGTTCCAGGTTTGCCCTTCATCTGGGCATCTTTGGGGATCAATGTTTCGATGGCTGTAAATGAAGTTGTCTTTGTGATTTGCTTCGGCAGAGTTCCTTGTCTGACCGGTCCCGTCAGTCCATGTTCCCTGTTGGGATCAAATGCCCAAAGGCGATAATTGTTAGTGGCAGGTTCCCAGTCCAGTACATAGTTACCTATCACATTGAGTTGGTGCCTGCTGTTGATGCCCAGTTTTTTCCAGCTTCCGCGATGGATGGCGGGATAACTCAGCGGATCTTCGGCTTGCGCATCGAATTGCCAGATGGCATAATCGCCTGTGGCCGGTTTCCAATCGAGGACATACCCATTGATATAATGGAGTTCGTGTCCGCTTTCAATCGTCAGCCATGCGCCTTGTGGTGTGTAAGGTGCAGGCAAGGGATCTTTGCTTCCGGGATCGAAATTGAAGAGTTGATACGTACCTCTGCCTTCGGTAGGGATCCAGTTGAGTACAAAATTATGGAGCGACAGCAGCACCAGGTCTGTGCCGGTTTCAAAGCCTTTCTTAGCACCATCCGGATTGGCAAAATCAGACCGTGAGCCAAAAAATTTTCCTTTGGCCCAGGTCCCTGCCTGTATAGCACTTTCAGTCCATTTACCGGTTGCATCATAACTGCCCAATGGACTGGCCTCCTCGGGATTGAACTGCAGCAGGCGATAGGCATATTGATTGTCTTTATTCAGCGGACTCCATTGCAGCATATAATTACCCACCTGTACCAAGTGAAAATCTTTAGGAATGGTATTCCCGCTTTTACCGGCGATTTTTTTGAGGAGGGAAGGGCTGTCCGGATCCATGGCCCAGACCTGGTAGGCATCATTGCCGGAATCCCGGGTGATAAAATATTGAAAGTTAGATGGACTCATGTTGTTTGATTTAGAAAGCAGCTACTATCCATTTTCGGCTGTGGGCTTGATCTTCCCATAGCAGGGGTTATCTATTTGTGTCGCGTCTTTGCATCGTTCCCAGGCTTCTTCAAAAGTGTATTTCGGATGTGGCCAAGGCTTAGGTTCAAAAAATAAATCCATCTGGGCCAATGCACAAATGGTACGCCTGTCATCTTCCGCTTTGGGTATAGGCGCTCCGGTACCCTCTTCATTTCCATACCAGCGCTCACAAGCTTGTTTTTTGGCTTCTTGTGGTGTGAGATCCGGATCGTCTGCGTAGAGTTTGAGAAAGGTAGCGGCGACCAGGTCCTGCGCTTCGTACTGCCGGATATCAGGAATAGTCTCAGGATGATCGGTGCATCTCCCAGTCACTCCGGCTGCGATCATGTGGTTGCAGATCATATATGGGGTTTCCCGTTTTGAATCGGGGCGGACACGGAATGTGCCGGTCTGAAGCACATTGACCTGAGGAATGTCATCCTGGTCCCTGGGAAGTATGTCTGTGTAAGAAACTCTAAACCATGCAGGTGCCTGTGGATCATATAGAGGCGAGCCACAGATCAGCAAGGGGAGGGTATACTTCCTCTCTTGAGGCCATCCCGGTGGCGTCAGATATAACTCCAGCATCGAGCGGAGATAATCGCGGTCGGGCGGACCGTCAAAAAATCCGGAAGCCATCATGACAGGAAAATAATCATTGGGGTATTCACTCTCCCCCGATCCCGGAGCAGCTATAGGATTGATATCGACTATCGTTTTGAAGAAACGGACATCCTCCTTGGGAATACCGGAAGCGACCAGTAATTGTTCCCAGCGAAACATGGTGATCGCATTGTCAAAGGTGGCCATCTGGAGACAGGCCCAGGGTGGGTAGTGCATCATCAACAGGCCTTTCTGGCCCATAACGTTAAGTCCCAATGGTGGATATAAAGCCCATTTGGAAGTGCCGTCCGTCTTGCTGCGGTTGACATGATAATTTTCCATGGGGTTCCAAACACGAAATTCTTTCAGCAATTCCATGCCCCTGATGGCCTTTTGCGCATGATGCTTATCAAAGATTTGTGCGTGTCGTTCTCCAAAGGTTACCATCGTTTCCAGAGATGCATTTCCTTCCAGTTTCACATGGTAGTGCCCACCTGAGTGGGTTACCTCTACCTTATCAATCCCCTTTATTCCATCAGCTCGCAACGAGCTCTGCGTATAATGGCTGATCACATCAAAGTAATTGTGAAATTTTAGATCCTTTTCGGCTAAATCCGCAGCAGGGTAGAGATGTTCTATTTGGGCGACGGGACCCAGGGTGTAATGGTGTGATGGCATAAGTTGGTTTTTAAATTGGTGATACCCTTCCGGATAGGGACGGATATGACAGTGATGTCAATTGTAATGAAAATAGAGTGAAGTGAAAAATACTTTTCCGGACATTTTACTTCAACAATCGGGACAGGAAATTAAGAAAAAATAGGAAAGCACCGCTGTTTTGGTTATTTATTTACAAAATTTTAGTGCCCGCATTTCCATCTGCAAAGGTTTTTCGATGCGCGGTAAAGATTTCGTAAAACTTTTTCAACAAAAGCACATGGCCATCCCCTTTAAACGAATCCGGCAATCCGGAGAAGCCGTCAATAGCCAATACCATCAGTTTTTTGGACGTGACGAATACTTCATCCAGGACGAGTCCAAAGGTCGATGCTTCAAAGAGCTCATCGATGTGCGCCGCGAGGGGTAAAAGCAATTCCAGCATTTTGTCTAAATGCTGGTCACTGTATAATAATCCGGCATAAAAACATACCGGGACCATCTGCCATTCGACCGGCGGAGCATCGATGGATCTCAGTTCGAGGTAGCCTTTGAGCCGCACTTCCGGGAATAGGAGCGATACATGCGTTTCGAAATGTGATCTGTCAGGCCAGAGGCCTTGTATCGGATGGTCTAACCAGTATTCCATGGTATAGTCGCGGGGAAGGGCCTGATCGCCCAATGCATCAATATAGATGAGCGGCGCTTTTAATGCGAGAGCAAGATACATTCCGATGAGGTCCTCCTTAGACAACATATCCGGATCGCTGAGCCCGGGCAAAATCCCTGTACGTGCTCTATCGAGATGCTGCCATATATAACTCCGGTAAGCCTTATGCCCGCTTGTTTTTCCGGCGATCCGTGGCGAATTGGCAAAGAGGGCTGTCACAAATGGTACTAAAAGGTTTGCTGCAACTATACGTTTAATGCGGGTTGTTTCATCCGGACCTAAATCAAAATTGATATGCAGTGAGCAGGTCAGCTGCATCATTTGCCTTCCATAGGGACCGATGGTATCAAAGTATTGCTCCAGCGCCTTATAGCGGGGTTTATGAAGCTGATTGCCTATCTGGTCTTCGCCAAACCATGGGTTGGTGCCGGTCTGCGCGAAATGGATATTGCTTAGTTGTGTGATACGTTTTAAAATGTGCTGTCTGGATTCCAGATGTTCCTGTAGGGCGTCCATGCTTTGGCAGGGAGCCGTGCTGATCTCTACCTGTCCGCCGGGCTCAAAGAGAAAGCGGTCGCCGTTGGCAAATTCGATTTTATCAATTTGGGGTACATAGCTTTTTTGATGCGGTGCAGGATACCAATATTTCGCTACGCCTCCATAGGGTTCGGAAGCAGCGATAAGCTTATGGATCAAAGCATCTTCTCCTTCATATAAGGCTACTGGGGAAACACCTGCATCGCTCAGTACATCCGACCTGTATGGAAATACTTCCAGTTCAACACCCACGGAACCCACAGTGCCGTGGATAGAATTCTGGGTGGACACATCTCCGGGTTCGAACAATAGATTTTCAATATAGCTTCGACAGATGTCCAGTGTGAGTTTGGGTTCCGGCATGGAGATGGAGGGCGTAGATTATTTTCGTTTGGATTGGAGCAATGCTGTCAGGGCATCAAAAAATAAAGAAGAGATATCGATATGAAATATTTTGTCAATCTCACGGATCCCGGTCGGGCTTGTGACATTGATCTCTGTCATATAATCGCCTATGATATCGATCCCCACAAAAAATAGCCCGCGTTCCCTGAGCACCGGGCCGATCTGATCGCATATCCAGCGATCCCTGGCGGTCAGGTCAAATCCTGATGCCTGCGCACCGGCAGCAAGGTTGCCGCGATGATCGCCACCGGATGGGATTCTGGCGATGCCATGATCGACAGGTACACCATCAATCAGCAATATTCGTTTGTCACCGCCTTTTACTATTTCGGGGATGTAGGCCTGGGCCTGCACATAGCACGTGCCGTATTGCGTCACTTCTTCAATGATCACATTCGTATTGGGATCGTCTTTGGCAATCACAAAGACAGATCGCCCGCCCATTTTACCGGTGGGCTTGATGACGATCTTATGATGTACATCGATAAACTTCTTTATGGCATCTTTAGAACGGGTGAATAAGCCCGGCGGACAACATTGAGGGAACCAGGCGGTAAAAACTTTTTCATTGACATCACGCAGTGACCTCGGGCTATTGATCACGGTGACACCTTCCAGTTCGGCACGCTCGAGAATATAGGTAGATATGATAAATTCAATATCAAAAGGTGGGTCCTTTCGCATCAGTATCACATCTAGTGTACTGAGGGGACAGTATTCCTCTCCTTCCAATTCAAACCAATGGTCCGGATCATGAAATACTTTCACATGCCGCATTAGTCCTTCTGCACGGCCACTGTTTAAATACAGATCACCCATCGTCATATAGGCTATCTGCCAGCCGCGGGACTGAGCCTCTACCATGAAGGCTAAGGTGCTGTCTTTTTTAGGGTTGATGGTTTCGATGGGGTCCATCACTATTCCAATTCGTATACGACTCATACAGGCGGCTTTATCATTCTTGACCGGTCGAAAATTTGGTTCCGGGTATAGGATGTCATATCACAAGATAAACATCCATATCATTTGAATGGAATGCACAAGACAAAGGCCACGTCAGACTTATTTCTGTTGCAGTTGCTCAAAGCCCTGCCAGTCATCCGCCGGGGGTTGGTCGATATATCGCTTCGATCTCGCAGCGAATAGGGAAAACACCGGATCTGAGGGATCCCTGTGCATGGCATCTGTAAAGAATCTGCAGGCATCTGCAAAATGAAGGGAAAAGTAGGCGTCCATAGCTTGTTGTAATATGTCCCTTGTGGCTTCTTTGGCTGCACGGCGATCATCTGTTTCGGCATCCAGTATTTCATATAGCCTGACGGCCACGCCTTTTCCTTTTACCGCCACACGGTCTACCATGCGAATCGAATACGCCTCCTTATGTTCCAACGAAGCATAGGTGTGCTCGCTGATCAGGCATTGGGCTTCATAGGTCCTTGTCAATTGTTCTATTCTGGAAGCCAGGTTTACCGTATCTCCCAATACAGAGCATTGCATGCGTTCATTGGCGCCCATGGTGCCAAGGACCAGCGGACCTGTATTGATGCCGACGCCTAGTTTGATAGGCGGCAGGCCTTTGTCTTTCGAAGTCCTGTTAAATTCCTCCAGGGCGCGGCTCATCTGGATGCCTGCATCGATGGACTGCCTAGCCGGCACAGCAAAAAGGGCCATGATGCCATCGCCGGCATACGAGTCAATAAATCCGCCGGCATCCGTAATGGGTGTGCCCATTTTACTATATAAACGGTTGAGTAATTCAATCACTTCTTTGGGAGACAGCCGTTCCACCAGCGGGGTGAAATTGCGTATATCCGAAAACAGCACACTCATCTCCATGGAGACGGATTCCCCCAGTTCTACTTTGGTGATATCATTATGCCCGAGGTGTTTGAGAAATTGTATGGGTACAAAACGCTGCTGTGCTTTGAGCAATCGTTCCTGCATTTCATAGATTCTTGCATTTTCCATTGAGATGGAAGCCTGGCTGGCCAGCAACTTGATGATTTTGACGCGCTCTCCGGTAAAGGCACTAAGCGTAAGATTGTTTTCGAGATAGACAGCCGATGGCCATTGACCGTGTAGCGGCAGAGGTACACACATCACAGACAGGGGTTTATTTTTTCTGATGTAGGGATCGGATGAAAAGGGATTTAATTCGGAAGCATTGTTGATGACAACAGGTTCGCTTGTACGGATCGCTGTATTGATCAGCGTGATGGGCAATACGACCTCCCCCTGTGCATCTTTAAGATGTAAATGCTGATGGGCCGGATCACCATCAGTCCGGCTTTGTGCTTGTATGATGATATGTCCTTCCCTGTGCTCTACCAGGAATCCTTTCTGCGCTCCGGCATTTTCGATCAAGACCTGCAAGGTAGCTTTCAATAATTTTTCAAGGACAAGTTCTCCGGAAATTGTTTGCGAAGCTTTCAGCACAGAGTTGATATCCAGCATATCGCCATGGATCGTATCCGAATCGAGAGAGCCGGGTTTCGATTGTACAGAGCCGAGCGGTTTATTTTGTTTTATCACGCCAGCGTTTTGAGAAAGGTGGTATTCCTTTTCCATTTCTGTTACCTTCCGGTGTGCGCCCCAACGATAGTAGAGATAATGCGCTTCCTGGAGATAACCTTCGGCTGCTTTAGGAAGGCCCAGGCGCAGCATCAGGCGGGCCGTCATCTCATTGGCCATCGCTTCATCTCTGAGGAAGCCCTGCCGGCGGGTCATTACGATGGACTGCTCATATAAAGAGAGGGCCTCCTGCACGTTGCCGTTAAAATGCGCCAGCTCCGCTTCCATCAGCAGGCGCAGGTGTTCAAAGTTTTCCTGGCAGTTTCTTGCCCATACGGTCATCGTCCTGAGGCTATCCTGCATCTTGCCAAAATAATCTTCCTGTTCTTCCAGTGCAAGGGTCGGCAGGAGCATAGAGCGCACCAGAAAGGATACGATATGAAAACGAACCACCTGGGGCAAAGCCATGACGGAAGCCATTCGTTTTTCCTGTTCCAGCACATGCCCCAGGGCACCTGCCGCATCATTGTACAAGAGATGGATTTCTGCTTTGTAGATATGGTAGTTGCTGATACCCGTCATGAAGTGACGCTGGTACATCCCTTCCATACATTGCGCTTCATCAAACACATCATCCGTCATGGAATATTTGCTACTTGTGAGGCCCTGAAAGTTGAGTTGCATCTGCAGGAACAACGTCCCGGAATCATAAGAGTCCTGATAATCGCATTCTTTGACGATGTCCAGCAGCCTGCGGTGTTCTTGTGAAGCGGTCTCCAGATCAAGCTTTGGGTCCCATATGATGCAGTCCTGGGCACTGTACGCGAGGTAGAGCAGATCGCCAGACTGGTGGCCTGCTTCGATGCCTTTGCGAAACCACGGGGTCATACTGGACCAGTGATTGCTCCAGTGATGTACAAACATGGCATAGACATAGATGATCCTTGCTTTGAGGGAGATGTCTTCCAGTTTTTCAACCATATCCACGCCCAGCTTGCCATAGGCATACCCTTGAGCGGTATCATCAAAAAGTCCGCACAGCAGCATGCCATATGCAACATAAGCAAAAGCGCTTTCGGGACTATTGCCGTAACGGAGTGAAATGTTTACAGATTTCAAAACCAGGTAGGGAAACATCTCGCCACTGCCGGATAAAAAGGCAGCGGGAAAAATTTCCATGATCAGCTGGCTCGCGATTTTGGCTTTCTCGTCAGTGATCTCCGGCAGATCGATGAGACTGGAGATGGAACGGCCATGAAGGTTTTCATGGATCAGTGTGACTTCAGTCGCAACATCATCAGATGTTGGGTTTTGTATAAACGGGAATCCAAGGATTGCAAGACCATCGTATGCTGCATGAATGGAATCCTGCATTCGTTGTGTCGTCGCATACTGTCGGGTTCTGGCTGACAGTACCAATCCTTTTTCCACAGCCGTATGTGAATGTTCCAGCAGAGTATCCGTAAGTGCATCAGCATTTTTCCAGTCGCCTGTGAGGTAGAAGGAATGTTGTAATTCATTGTGCAGTTGCCAGGCCAGGCGATAATCTATTTGCCAGGCGGTATCACCCAGCATTTCAGCTCCGATCCGCAGATACCCAAGGGCTGATTCATACGCGGAGGATTGTTTGGCTTTGATGCCTGCCGCCAGATTCAAGCTCGCTAGTTCTCGACGATCCTTCAGATCCGTTACGAGCGCGCGGCCTTCGTTGAAATGGCCCACGATATCCATCAGCTTTTCATCCACGACACCTGGTGGTGTATGGCTCAGCATCAACTGACCGATCGAGAGATGTAGTGCCTGCCGTTTCACCACAGGTATTTGTGAATAGGCTGCTTGCTGCACTCTGTCATGCTGGAACGTGTAAGCCGGATTTAAGTCTACGGACAATCCGATATCTATACCTGATTGGCCGGACACTTCCGGGCTGACATATTTATAGCTGTCATTCAATGGCACGACCATATTGGCCTTGAGGGCATCATGAAGTTCAGCGCCTGTATTTTCCATCGTGCTGTCCCGGATGATCGAAAGTGTACGAAGATCAAAAGTGGCTCCGATGCAGGCTGCCAGTTGCAGCACGTGTTGTGTAGCCGGATGGAGGCGGCCCTGGCTTGCCACCAGGATATCGATGACGTTGTCACTATAGTTGACGCTCCTGACCGCATGAATATCCCAATCCCACCCACTTTTGGTGGTATTGAAAAAGATCACCCCTCTGTCCTTAAGATTCTTGAGCAACTCGATCGTGAAAAACGGGTTGCCTCCAGTTTTTTCGTAGAAAATAGCACTGAGTGCCCTTGATCGTTCCGGCTCACACTTAAGTGTATCCATCGTGAGCTGGTCCGTGGCTTCAGGCGTCAGAGGTTGAAGGGACAGATTTTCAACGAGACGTTTGCTTTGAATTTCCCGCAGGGTGAGGCTTAACGGATGAGTCGCATCGACTTCATTGTCACGGTATGCGCCGATGAGAAACAAGTGACTTAACTCATGAGTGGTCACCAGGCGATGGATCAGGTTCAATGTCGGCAGATCGCTCCATTGCAGATCATCGAGAAATATCACCAGGGGATGCGCTTCAGTAGCAAATACTTTGACGAAGTTGATAAAGAGAATCAGGAAGCGGTTTTGGGTTTCTGCAGGGGACAGATCCTGCACCGGTGGCTGCTTGCCGATGATAAACGTAAGCTCCGGTATCACATCTACCATCAGCTGCGCATTGGAGCCGAGCGCCTGGGTTATTTTTTCATCCCAGTTTTCAAGCCGCTTTTTCGGTTCACCCAGGAGCTGGCGTATGAGATCGCGGAATGCATTGCCAAGGGCTACGTATGCAGCGTTTTGTCGGTATTGTTCAAATTTTCCATGGATGAGATAGCCCTTGTTTTTGACAATGGACCGACCGAGTTCTCGGACAAGTACCGTCTTTCCGACACCGGAGTATCCTGAGACCAGGCAAAATTCCACTGCTCCATGGGAGGTGTTTTCAAAATACGATTCCAGTTTTTTGACTTCGCGCTTGCGGCCATATAGTTTTTGTGGAATTTGAAATTGTCGGGAGATATCGGACTGGGCCAGTTGGAATGCATCATCGACCGATCCTTTTTTCCAATAGTCCCTGCATTTTTCAAGATCGACAGCGAGGCCATAGCTGCTTTGATAGCGATTCTCTGCATTTTTGGACAGGAGCTTGAGGATGATGCCCGACAAGATGGCGGGTATCTTAAGATTGAGCCTGTCAGGCGGTGGCGGCTGACGGCTGATGGTACAATGCACCCATTCGAGCGGATCATTGGCACTGAAGGGGAGCTGGCCCGTGATCATCTGGTAGAAGGTGACACCGAGTGAATAGAAGTCTGACCGGTAATCGACATCGCGGTTGATTCGCCCGGTTTGTTCAGGCGATATATATGGCAGCGATCCCTCGATCCATTTCGAGAGAGAGACCGTCTCCAGATGTTCTCTCGACAGCTCTGATGCTGAACCAAAATCGATCAGGCGGATATCTCCTGTCGCGGGATCAATCAGAATATTGGTGGGCTCCAGGTTTTTGTGTACGATTCTTTTGTCATGCACGTGACCGCATACCTGTACAAGCCGGATAGCCAATGGAAAAAACAGGTCGAGCGGCAGGATTCTGTTTTCAAATCCGGACAGGTATTCGATTAAGGAAACGCCAAAGCGTTCCATCACGATGGCCAGGTTTCCATTGCTGTGGGGCACGAGGTCGTACAACCGGATGACGCCATCCGTGTCTAGTTGGTGAGTGATCCTGTATTCCCTTTGAATACCGGCGAGGTCTTCCTTCTTGGGATATTTGTCGGCGAAGGTTTTGATGATGACCTCCTGTCCGTCTTCCTTTCGAGTAGCCCGGTAGATAATATGGGGTTTGGCTTCATGGACTTTTTCCAGGAGGGTATATCCTGAAATAACAGTGGCTATCTCAATCTCTTGGATGGGTTTCACTCATTAAAGATCAAATATTTGGTTGAATCTTGCATGAAAGGCTTCCCCGGCATGGTGGATGAGGGGATATCCGTGGCCGCAAAGGGCATGTTTGAATGGTACTTCTTTCAGTCGTACAAAGTCTTCGGCTTGAGGCTGGCTTTCGTATATCCAGGCGGGGCCGAGATTGGCGGTTTTGAAAAAGTCCATTTTGGTCATGGTGCTGACCGTCTCATCATCAAAGAACTCGTCCGGCTCGACCCAGTTTTGGAGGGAGTCACATGCTATCATGATGCCCCCTTCGCGATCGAGGCGAAGAATACTTTCAGGACGTTTGACGGACTTGAATTCAAACAAAGCACATCCGCTAAAAGGCATTTCTCCGCCTTCCACGAGCGGCTTATCGATATGTAATCCTTCCTGCACTATCATGTTGGGCAGGGCCCAGAAGGTTGCTTTGTAACGGTCTATATAAAACGGATCATCGACACCATGCATATCTCCGATCCTGACGACGTTGACTACTTTTCCAAGGCGGTCAAGTTCTGCCAGACCTTCATCATTGAGTCGCACAGAATTAATGATCGTGAGATTACCGTTTTCGCGCACGATGGTCATATTGCGGCTGAACTGCCACATAGAACCAAAGAATTCGTTTCGCATCGTACCGGTTACAAAAAAGACATCCGGGAGGACCTCCTTGATGTGCCCGTGGGCCATGGCATGGTGATAGTTGGACATATTCGTTGTTGGGTGGGTTATGAATGATCTGTAAGATAATAGAAATTCATTTACGATTCACTATAGTCATATCGTCCAGCGTATTTGAATTCCCTGGCGTATTCATGCAGGTAGGCATTCAGATATTGTTTGGCATAGGCGGACATGGTCCTGGTAAGGATATCAGTGATTGTTTCGCTTCCATCGCTGGTATCGAGACGACGCAGATGAAACAGCGTCATATCCTTGCCACCGAAAAGATCGCCGAGGCATTCCAGTTGGCGCCTCCGGCCACTCATATCAAATACAGCACCGCCTAATGCAGTAAGATGTGGATGCGTAGCAAGTGTTTTTGCATTGTATAGCGTCTCCGTATCGGAAGGGTATTCAAAATCAGGATACTCGTCTGCTATATGGATGGGATGTTGACGGAGCCTGTCGATGTACGGTTGGCTCAGCCCGGCAGCTTCAGCACCTTGGATGATGATATTGAGATATCGCTGTGTCGGAAGGCAACTGTCATTGATATATTCCGGAAGCCCTATGTAGGTTAATGCCTTGACCGACCCCACTTCTGTTTCGATTTGTACTTCGATCCGGTCATACCCTTTGCCATAGGCTTCCACTGCATCGAGCAAGGCCAGGTGTTCATCGCGGATGAGGTGCACCATGCCCTCTACCGTATCACGGGGATCATCCGATAGGGCAATATTTCCGACACCTCCCTCATGCCGAAACCAATGCTGCACATTAAACCGCAGACGCCGACCATGGAGAATGCCCCGAGTGGAAGAAATGGGCTCTACACCTTTTGCTTTTAGAGATACTAAGTTGATATTGGAGCCGTAGCCGAAATAGGTCAGCATCGTCAGAACTTATATCCGTATGATAAGTTCTCCTGCCGCATAATCTGCAGTATGCGAGGATTGTCCGTCCAGTGTCGTTTCATATCCTCGAGGGTCTGATGGGTTGAACTACTGGGGTGATAAGCCATCCGGGCTTGCCATCCTGCAGCGATCAGGTCCTGCGTCATGATTTCTTTCTTATCTGCAAAATGAGTGGGATCGGATTCATCCGTGTAATAGAGATACTTACTCGGATGGTTGGCGCAGAGGACCGGGGTGGTGACCTCTTTGTCCCAAAGGCGGAGCTCAAAGGTGGACAGCACAGCGAGTGTCCCGGATATTTGGGATGAAAAGTTTTGTTGAAGCCAGTCACGTACGGGTTCGCCATATGCTACTGCAGGTTGTGTGGAACCATCGGTGGGTTGCAAGCGGGCTTGCAACATTTTTTTTACGTAGGGCGTAAAAGAATTATTGAAAGGGGACATGCCTTTACCGTCATCACCCCCCGCGGCGATCGGCACGCAATAAGCTTCCGGGGTGGTCAGATCCGACTGCACAGTGTTACTGGAATACGAGAAGAGGGCAGCGAGTTCGTCTGCTGTTCCATCGAGTGTGATTTCTATAGCTATATCCATAAAGGGGTAAATTTTTAATGGTGTAATGCAAATATAGCAAGGGTGCTCATCAAAGCATATTCTAATTCATGGTCATTCTATGTATCCTCGATATGATGATATCTCCAAGAGCTCTGATAAGGTCTTGATACGTAAATGGAATATTATATTGGGAAGTGTTGATGTGCTAGTGTTGGTTGCAAGTGCAATAGACGAAACGTAAGATTGATGGAATACATAAATGGAATTACTAAAACACTGACCTTGACACTGAAAACTTTATTGTTGATTGATGGTTTGGGAGCTTTTTTAACAGCTTTTCTTTTGATAGCCGTTGTTAAAACGTTCAATGAATATGAAAACACCGGTTTGGCCGTATAAATCCCCCTGCCTCACCAAGTTCAGATCCCCTGATAGCATCTTCTCCGTTCCGTCAGCCAGCAAGAGTTTAACGGTGTATACAAATGTACCCGAGGGCATCTCTTTTTGATGAAACGTCCCATCCCACCCCGCGAAGAATTATTTTTTTTCTCCCACCCTTCGGTGTTTGAATTTTTTATTGATATTTCTGACAGCCATTTCTGCAACCCATAATCCGCTGGAGTTGACAAAGCAGGATATCGAGAAATATTTGTTAGTTCTACAGGAACATAAAACTTACAGTGAGAGTGATATCAATTCGCATATAAACTCGATAAAATTTCTCTATGAGCAGGTTTTGAGACATGAACGTATGCTTTTTTATTTGCCACGTCCGCAGAAGCCGGTTATACTGCCTAAAGTATTGGGAGAGCACGAACTGGAACGATTGTTCAAGGCGGTATCCAATCTCAAACATAAAGCGATTCTGATTACGGCCTTCAGTTGCGGACTAAGGGTAAGTGAGGTCTGCAAACTTAAAGTCAGTGACATAGATAGTGAGCGTATGCAGGTTTTTACAGAACGGTCAAAGGGGAAAAAGGACAGGTATGTGACACTTAGCCCTGTGTTATTGGACATCCTTAGGCAATATATGAAAATGTATAAGCCGATGCCGAAGAGATATTTATTTGAAGGACAGAAGGAAAATGAGCCATACAGTACGAGGAGTGCGCAGACAATTTTCAACCGGGCCGTCAAGGCAGCGGGCATTCACAAAAGTGTGACATTTCATGTCTTGAGGCACAGTTTTGCCACGCACTTATGGGAAAAGGGGGTAGATATTAAGTACATCAAGGAGCTTTTGGGGCATTTTGACATAAAGACTACGTAGCGATATTTGCATGTGGTGAGAGAAAAACTGGTGCAAATCAGGAGTCCACTGGACTATCTTGATATGGGGATATAAAAAGCGAAAGTTTGTATCTACGCAATGATGATATGGAAAAGCGCAATATCAATACCTTGACTATCAGTACAGATTCATTATATTTGGTGGCGATAATACAAATGTTATGGGCAATAAATAATCCTTCTGGGTATCAAATCATTTATGAAAGGCAGGACAATGACTTTATCTGATCACTTAAAACTCTTAATGAGAAACGGATCATTATTTGTTATCTACTTGATTGTTTTCACCTCAATACCCTTGTTTTCGCTATTTTCAACTCATGAGCTAATTCCATATGTTAGCTTGATCTACCAAATTACTGGGATATTTTTCCTCTACCTCGACGAGAAGTACAAAATGAGTAGAAGTTCAAGATTATATGGGAGGTTAAATACTTTCTTCATGGCAATTTTAAGGTCTCTTAATTTGTTAATTAACGCATTGAAATGGATCTGGAGATACATATGGAATCCTCCTAGAAAAGATTGCAACATCACTTTTGATGTTCATGTAACAAAAATTATTCATGATTACGACAAAATGGCAGATACCGGCGAAAGGGCCAAAGCACAATTGATTTCTTTTGAAAGTGATTTAGCTACACTTAGATATTTTTCAGAATTACGGAAAGGGGGATACATTTTTCTCGCAATAGGTTTTGTAATGCAATTCTTTGGTTATGTGCTAATGAACCCATAATAATGCCATGAGACAATTAAGACTTGTAATTCTCCTTGTATTAGTTTCTATGTTAGGTCGTCCAAGAGATATTAATGCCCAAAATTTAATTTCTCAATTTGAAAAGACAGTGACTTTTTTCTATACCAAGAGTAATAAGGAAAAGTTACAGGCACAAGGAACAGGTTTTTTGATGGTTATACCAGCAATTGATACTACTTACGGATATATTTATTTGATTACAGCGAAACACGTTCTTTTGGATTCAAATGATAACCCATTAGATATAATATATGCCAAGTTTAATACTAAGGATTCTACGGAACTACTCAAAGTAACTCTGAGATGGTCTGGTTCTGATAGAACTGTATTTATACATCCGGATTCAACCGTGGATTTAGCAATAATACCTGTTATATTGCCCCAAAGATTGTATTTCAACTTAATTCCAGCAAAAGATCTGATTTACAAAAGGGAATATGATTCTTTAGGAATTAGTGTCGGAACAGATGTCTTTTTCACGGGTTTGTTTACAGCATTTACTGGAAGCAAGGGTATTTATCCCATTTTCAGATTTGGTAAGATTTGTTTAATTCCACGTGAACGAATTGAATTCAATGGTGAGTTTAAAGACCTTGTTCTTCTTGAAACTTCAAGCTTCGGTGGTAATAGCGGCTCTCCAGTAATCTTCAAATATTTTAACCCTTCCAGCAAGAAGGTAACTGTAAAGATAGCAGGTGTGCTAATTGGAGGTTTTGAAATAAAGCGGTTAATAGCTAGGGATAAGAGTACAAACAAAGAAATATTCGATACAAACAGCATGGGGATATCTGCTATTGTTCCCGCCGATTATATTCAAGAGGTTCTTAATGGTTTAGAACTATCAACTAAACGGAAAAAGTGAAAATATTAGGATGTATGAAAAAAGTATACATAGATTATGATGCATGGTCAGCAATTTTTCTGGGCGAAACGGGGCTTCCTTTAATGGAAGAAGAGCTGTATGAGATATTAAAGAAACTTGCATCACTTGAAGATGTTGTTGTTGTTCTCAGGCAAAATAATGAACAATTATTTGTATTGAAGTTCAATGTCAACACTTCGAAATTCGAAGAGTTGCCTATAGATGACAAATAAAAAGCCCATAACATAGGCTTCGGCACGTGGCGGAATTCAGCTATACGATTGTTTTTGGCCTTTAAACAGATTTTACTATCTTGAAAGTGAAATCAAGGAACGCCACGTCGTGAAGCCCGAACCGTTATAGCCAATGGTAGGACGACCGTTACAACGACAACAGACCGACCTAAAATTTTAACAGTAAAACAAGGACAAACCATTTTGACAGGTGAACAAAGACATAGAAACGATATTACAAACGGTCTAAGAGTAAGCCGAAACTCATTGCCGACCCTATGTTTTTTATTTTTTTCCCTCCGCACTTTTTTAAAAACAATTTTAGCCAGCCGCATCCCGAAAGCTTTCGGGAGCACATTTGGTTTTGCCCCGTCACACAAGCCGACCCTTCGCAAAAACAAAAGAGCCGTTTCTTGCCAACGCTCCTTATCCATTTGTGAAAATATATTCGTACCAATTATTAGATATTCTACGTCAAATAATTACAATCCCATCACTTTCATTTTGTAACAGACAATGAAATTTGAATTTTTGCAGTATTCAAAATTTGAAAGAGCGTTCTATGGCAATAATAATTTCCAACATCAATAAGACTTACAGGAATGGTGTTAAGGCATTAGACAATATTAGCCTGACTTTCCACAACGGGATGATTGGATTACTGGGACCAAATGGTGCTGGAAAATCGTCCTTAATGAGAACTATTGCCACTCTTCAGGCAGCTGATAGCGGAAGTATATTGTTTAATGAATTTGATATTCTTAAGAACCCAATGGAATTGAGAAAAGTGTTGGGTTATCTGCCGCAGGAGTTTGGAGTATATCCAAAGGTTTCAGCAGAAGAGCTTCTTGACTATTTCGCAATTTTAAAAGGCATTACTTCAAAGAGTGAAAGAAGTAAAATTATACAATACGTTTTGGAAATCACTAACCTATATGAAGCCAGAAGGAAAAACGTAGAAAGTTTTTCAGGCGGAATGAAACAACGATTTGGCATAGCACAACTCTTATTAAACAAGCCTAAGCTAATTATTGTAGACGAACCAACAG
>Ga0163152_10002984_pt1 | contig 22830 bp, 19 predicted proteins | sample OliLakLV19MP8IB2_FD_148635 | JGI IMG/M metagenome (GOLD analysis project Ga0163152, IMG submission 148635) | Freshwater microbial mat bacterial communities from Lake Vanda, McMurdo Dry Valleys, Antarctica - Oligotrophic Lake LV.19.MP8.IB-2 | ecosystem: Environmental > Aquatic > Freshwater >...
CGCCTGCTGGTGCTCTGCGACGAGCCCGGTGATGTCCATCGTCGGCACGTCGTTCATCTGCAGGACCACGGCGCGCGTTGTGCCGCCGATGCGCGCCAGCGCGCCGACCGCCTTCGAGGCCGCGCCGAAGAACAGCGGGCCGGCGATCTGGTAGACGACGACGCCCGCCAGGCGCGGATCATTCAGGTGCGGATGCGGCGTGTCCGAGATCCGGGCCTCGAACAGATCGGACATGCTCCGCATGAAGAGCAGCGCGGCCAGCATGATGCCGACGCTCACGGCGACGACCATGTCGAACACGACCGTCAGGCCGAAGCACGTCAGCAGCACGGCGACGTCGCTGCGCGGCGCGACGCGCAGGATGTGCACGAAGTGCCGCACCTCGCTCATGTTCCACGCGACCAGTAGGAGCAGCGCGGCCAGGGCCGCCATCGGCAGGTGCGAGAGCATCGGCGCCAGCGCCAGGACCGCTGCCAGCATGAAGAGCGCGTGCGTCAAGGCCGAGATGGGGGAGCGCGCTCCGGCGCGGACGCCCGTCGCGGTCCGAGCCAGCGCCGCGGTCGCGGCGAAACCGCCGAAGAACGGCGCGGCGATGTTGCCCAGGCCCTGGGCCGCGAGCTCGACGTCGGAGTCGTGCTTCGTGCCGGCCATGCCGTCGGCCACGACGGCGCACAGGAGCGATTCGATCGCGCCCAGCGTCGCGATCGCGAAGGCCGGGGCCGCGAGCTGGCGCAGAACGTTCAGCGAGAAGCCCAACGGCGCTCCGTCGGGGCCCGGAGCGTTCCAGGGCAGCAGGAACTGCGGAGGCTCGCGCGGGATTCCGCCCACGAAGCGCGTGCCGACCGTGTCGATGCCGAAGCCCTCGACGTAGCGGGACAGGAACCAGACGCCGATCGTCACCGCCACGATCGCGACGAGCGGCGCAGGCATCAGTCGCGTGACGCGCGGCCACACGACCAGCAGCGCCAGCGTCGCCGCGCCGACCGCGAGCTCTTGCCAGCGGAACGTGTGCGCCGCGCCCACCAGCGCAACCATCTTCTCGGGGAAGTGCTCGGGCAGCGCGGCGGGCTGCAGGCCGAAGAAGTCCTTGAGCTGCAAGCCCGCGATCACGACCGCGATGCCGGCGGTGAAGCCAGTCGTGACCGGGTGCGGGATGAACTCGATCAAGCGCCCCAGCCGCAGGAGCCCGAACAGCACGAGGATGCAGCCGGCCATCAGCGAGGCCGTCATCAAGCCGCCGATGCCGTACGTCTGCGTGATCGGTGCGAGCAGCACCACGAACGCGGCGGTCGGCCCCGACACGCTGACGCGCGAGCCGCCCGTGATCGCGATCACCGCGCCGGCGATGATCGACGTGTAGAGGCCGTGCTGCGGCGGCGCACCCGACGCGATCGAGAGCGCCATCGCCAGCGGCAGCGCGACGATGCCGACGATCAACCCGGCCATCGCGTCGCGGCGGAGGTCGCGTGCGCCGTAGCCCTCGCGCAACGCCTCGCGCAGGCCGAAGCCCAGCCGGCGGATCACGCCGGGCGCGAGGATCGATTCGAGCGTCTTGCGCACGGCGCGGCCTCAGGTGTGGCGCAGCGACCTGCGCCGACGCTGGGGCACGGGCGGGCTCAACGCAGCAGACCGCCGATCCACGCTTCCCCGTCGCGCTGCACCTTGAGCGGCAGGAACGCGAGCTGCCAGCCCAGCTCGACCTCGCCGACGACGTCCGTGTCGCTGACGGTGAGCCGTCCCTGGAAGCCCTCGCCGACGACGTTCGCGCCGGTGTCGGACCACTCGATCGACTTCACGAACGCGCCGCTGCGCCCGGAGAGTCCCTCGGCCGCCTTGCGGATGCGCGCCAGGGCCTCGGTGCGACCGAGTGCGTGCTCGACGCGGAGGGTGACCGTCTTCATGCGCCGTCATTGCAAGGCATGCGGCGCGCGGAGTCCAGGCGCACGCGCGCTCGGGCAGAGCCGACTTCGCTCAGGAGCCGACAGGCCCGCCCTCGAAGGCGGGAGAAGGTGTCTGACACCCTTGTCCACTCTTCGGGCGTTCGCGCGCAACCGTGGCCGGGCCGGGCGGTTCCTCACGCGCGGGCTGCGCGCGACCCGCGACCGACGCGATGCCGGAATCCAAGACAGAGCGGTCGAGAGCCAGCGGCGCGGCGCCGACAGGGCCGCGGCTTGCCGCCTCTGCGGGGTCCGGATACGGTCGTCGCGGCCTCGCCCAAGGCGTCGCATGGCTCGAACCCAAATCCGCAACCAGCTCGCGCGAATCGGCGCGGCTGTCGGCGTCCCGCTGCTCGCCGGCTGGCTCGCGAGCGGATCGTGCACGCTCGCGGCCTGTTACGAGGAGTGCGATCCCTGCTTCCAGGCCTGCAAGTGCTCCTCGAATTGCCAGAACCCGCTGGCCGGCGAGGGCGGCTTCCGCATCGCGGAAGCGGAAACGCGTGTCGCGGTCGACGGCGAGGGTCGGACGTGGCGCACGTATCGCGCGATCGTCGGCCCTGAGCTGCGCTGCGACGAGCCGGCCGAAGCCTGCGACGAGCAGCGCGTGGCCGAGTTCGCATGGCGCGTGCTCGCCGTCAACGCGCCGCTCTTTACCGCCGTGCGCGAGCCCGTCTGGCTCCTCGACGCCGTCACGCCGCTGGGCGTCGGCGTCGCCGTGCAGTTCCACCTCGCGCCCGCTCGCAAGGACTCCGACGGTGCGAAAGCTCCCGTCCACTCGCTCACCCTTCTGCTCGATCCCCGCGGTCGCCTGGTCGAGATCGACCAGGTGCTCGACCGCGGTCCCCGCTGATCCCCCCGCGTCCACGTCTTGAAGCGGCCTCGTTCGCCGCAGGATTCCTCACGATGCGCACACTCCTCCTGATGTCGTTCTTGGGCGTCGGCCTCGCGCCGGTCCAGGAACTCTCCACCGAGTACAAGGTCGGCGTCGGCCGCAAGGTGACGATCGAGTCCTCCGTGCGTATGGAGACGACCGCCTCCGAGCAAGAGCGCGACGGCGAGAAGACGTCGCGCGGCGTCGGCATGACCTCCGACACCGAGCGCACCGAGGTGCACGTCGACCACATTGTCGAGGCCGAGGGCGGCAAGCCGACCAAGGTGCGACGCCACTTCGTCGACTTGGGCGGCAAGTCGGCCTTCGAAGCCGGCGAGATGTCGCGCGAGACGGAGCTCGAGAGCCCGTGGCGCGGCGTGACTCTCGAGCTGACCGCTGAGGGCGACAAGGTCGCGGCCGAGGTGATCGCCGGCACCGAGCCGGACGGCGAAGGCGCGCTCGACGGCCACTCGCTGACCTCATTCCTCGACGCGTTCCTGCCCAAGACCGCGGTGGAGGAGGGCAAGGACTGGGAGATCGGCTCCGAGGCGATCCTGCGCGGCCTGCGGCTCGACGTGCAGCGCAAGCTCTACCCGCCGCCCGCTCCGCCCGAGGGTGGCGGCGGTGGTGGTGGCGGCGGCCGTCGCGGCGGCGGCGGCTTCATGGGCGGCGGCTCGGATTTCCTGACGCAGTCGGAGTGGAAGGGCACGGGCAAGTTCACGGGCACCGAGGAGAAGAACGGCGTCTCGTGCGCCGTGATCGAGCTCGAGCTCGAGACCTCGGGCGAGCGCGAGATCGAAGCGCGCGGTCCCGGCGGTCGCGGCGGCGCGCTGATCGCGCCGTTCGAGAACAAGCGCACGTGGACGGTCAAGCTCGAGGGCAAGATGTGGTACGAGGTCAAGGTGCAGCGCCCGATGCTGCTCGAAGTCGAAGGCACGGCGACCGTCGAGTCGCGCACGGAGCGCGAGCGCGAGGGGTCGGTGACGCGCTCGTACTCGAAGCAGGACGGCAAGATCGACTACTCGGTCGAGGTCGAGGACGCGCCGCCGGAAGAGAAGAAACCGGCCAAGTAGCGGCACGGGCCCGCTCGCGCCAGCTGTTCGATGAACGGGGTCCGGATCACCCGGGCGCCGTTCGCGCATGGGCGCCTGCCTCGCGAGCCCGCAAGCCATGAATCGCCTGCCGTCCTTGCCGAAGACGCTGCGCGGTGTTGTCGTGAGGGGGCCCCGATCTCCGCGCCGACGTGCTCGCCCCCTCGATCCTCGCTCGCACGCAGAACCTCGTGCTCAGAACTGGGGGCGCGCGATGAGGAGCGACAAGTACCCGTACTGACACCCAGGAGCTCGCCTCGTCAGGACGGCGACCACGGCGGCGGCACGAGCCGTCGCTTGCCGTCCGGCGAGCGCGCGATCCCGTCGCGACCGGGGTCGCTCAGCGCCGTGTCGTGATCCCAGAGCTGACACGTCACCTGCAGGTGACGCTGGTCGAGCGCCTCGCAGTAGTTCGTGTAGAGGCAGCGGCGGATCTCCGCGCCGCGGCCGAGCTCCATCTTGCGCCACCAGTCGGGGTCGGCGAGCGACTGGCGCGCAGCGGCGGCGATGTCGCAGTCGCCGTCGCGCAACGCGGTTTCGGCCAGCTCGAACGAGTTGAGGCCGCCGGCGCCGACGATCGGGATCGTGAAGCCCGCCGCGCGCACGGAGTCGCGGATCGTGCGCGAAAGCGGCAGATTCCGGCCGAACGGGCCGCCTTCGATCTTCACGGTGGGCATGCACTCGTGCCCGCTCGGTCCCGTGTACGGATACACGGCTTCGCCGACCTTGGGCTGCTTCGCGTCGTCGAACTTGCCGCCCTTGCTGACCGACACGAAGTCGAGGCCGGCGCGGGCCAGCTCGACCGCGTGGTACGCGGCGTCACTCGCGCGGCTGCCGCCCTCGATCACCTCGTCGCCCAGGATGCGGCAGCCCGCGGTCCAGTCGGGGCCGACGCGCTCGCGCACGGCGAGCGCGACCTCGGCGGCGAGGCGCGCGCGGCCGGCGAGCGAGCCGCCGTAGCCGTCCTGGCGGTCGTTCGTGCGTGAGAGGAAGCCAGCCATCGTGTAGGCGTGTGCGAAGTGCAGCTCCACACCGTCGAAGCCGGCGTCGCGCGCGCGTTCCGACGCGGACGCGAAGAGGCCGGGCAGCACGCGCGGCAGGTCGCGCACGTGCGGCAGCGCGACGTCGGTGACGTGCTCGCGGTAGCCGTAGTCGAGCTCCTCGCGCTCGCGCGCGTCGAGGATCGCGAGCAGCGCCGCGTGGGGCAGCGACAGCAGACCCTCGCGCAGCGCTTCGTCGTCCTGGCGCGCGAGCTCGTCGTGGCCCGCCGCCGATAGCCGCTCGCGGTGCTCCGCGCGCGGCCGGAAGAAACGCCGGACCCACGTTTCCTTCGAAGGACGGCGTTTCACGGCCAGGAAGTCGAGGATTTGCACGAAGAGCCGCGTGCGACCGCGCGAGCGTTCGCGCACGACATCGACGAGGTGCCTCAAGCCCGGCACGAAGCGATCGTCGCCGATGCGCAGCAGCGGACCGCTGGGCACGTCGCGGATGCCCGTCGCCTCGACGACCAGGACGCCCGGCTGTCCGTCGGCGAAGCGCCCGTACCAGTCGAGCACGCCGTCCGTGACGAAGCCGTCGTCGGTGGCGCGCCAGGGCACCATCGCCGGCACCCACGTGCGCGTGCGCGCCGTGACGGCGCCGACGCGGATCGGCGCGAACAGGCGGCTGGCTGCCGCTTCCTCGCGCGACGGCCAGCGCGTCGCGGGGATGCGCGCCAGACGCGGGTCCGTGATCACGGGTCGCGCTCGCGACCGTCGTCGTGCAACTCGGTCTGCACGTCCTCGCGCTCCAGGATCGCGCGGATCTCGGCCGAGCCGAGCAGGGCGCGCACCGCGCGCTCGAAGCTCTTGGGCTCGTCGGGATCGATGCCGGCCGCGTGCCAGAGCCAGCGGGAAGGGATCCGCGAGTGACCCTGCACGCCGGCCTGCACGCACAGGGCGTGCAGGTTGTCCACGCCGATGCGGTCGACGACGACGTAGCCGATCGCGTCGAGCACGGCCCGCGTGCCGGGCTCGGAGAACCGGACCAGCTCGCGGTCGCCGACCTCGAACGCGGTCCGCAGCGGCGGCATGTCCCTCGATTGGATCCGCGCGCGAGCCGTGTACGTCACCCGGTCGGACGCCGGCCGAGACCCGGTTCCGTCGGCCTCGTAGGTGATCCTGACGCTCCCGTCGAGCAGCGTCCCCAGCACGATCGCCAGCTCGGCGCGCTCGACCAGCGCGGCTTCGGGCACCGCTTCGTGCGCGATGTGGATCGCGAGACCCTCCTCGAGGACCGGCGGCAGCCGCTCCCACTCCGCGCCCAGCCAGAAGTGCACGATCTCGTGCGCCAGAGTCGCGCGGGCGCTGTCGTCCCGGCCGTTCTCGGGCAGCTCGATCCAGCGCTGCCCGGCCGAGGTGAACGTGGCGCCGCCCCAGTGCGCACGACCCATGCGCGCCACGAGGCGGATGTCGAGCCGGGTCGTCGCGCGCGCCGGCAGCGACGCGGCGACCCGAGGCGCGACGCGCTCCACGACCGCCGAGATCTCGACCGCATCCTGGTAGCGAGCGGAGTGGACGGTGCCCCAGACGCTGTCGACCGCGTGCGGCAGCTCGGGCGGTCGCGAAGCCACGCAGCCGGGCAGCGTGAGCAGCAGGAATGCGCAGAAGGAGGGGATGAGGAGCAGCACGCTCGAAACCGGCCAGCGCGGCATGGTACTCGTTCTCACGATGGCTGGCACCGAACCCCGACCGCTGTGCCTCGTGACCGGCGCAGGCCGCGGCATCGGTGCGGCGATCGCGCGGCGCGTCGCGCGCGCCGGCGCGCCCGTGATCGTCGCGGCGCGCAGCCAGGAGGCGTGCGTCGAGATCGCCACGGAGATCCTGGCCGAGGGCGGGCGCGCCTGGCCGGCGTACTTCGACGTGACCGACCCCGCGACGCTCGACGCGTCGCTGGACGACCTCGCGGAGGAGCTCGCGCCGCACGGACCGATCCTGTGGCTCGTCAACAACGCCGGGATCGCCGAGACCGCGCCGTTCCTGCGCCACGGCCGCGAGCAGGGGAACGACCTGTTCGAGCGGCACATGCGCGTGAACTTCCACGGTCCGCGCCGCGCGATCGAGAGGCTGGCGCCGGCGATGCTCGAGCGCGGGCACGGCCGAATCGTCGGCGTGGCCAGCTCGGCCGGGCTGATGGGCTACCCGTACGCGGCCGCCTACGTCGCCAGCAAGCACGCGCTCGTCGGCTACACGCGCTGCGCCGCGCTCGAGCTCGTGGGCAAGGGCGTCACGATGAACCTCGTCGCACCGCACTACGTCGATTCGCCCATGACCGACCAGACGATCGAGCGCATCGTGAAGAAGACGGGCCGATCCGCGGCCGACACGCGCGCGTTCCTGGCGTCGCAGAATCCGGGCGGGTCGCTCGTCACGCCGGACGAGGTGGCGGAGGTCGTGCTCGACCTCTTGACCGGCGAGCGCAACGGCGCGATCGCCGAGATGCCGGGCGGTGTTGGACCGTCGCGCGGCCCGGCCGTGACGTGGAGGACCTGATGCGCATCGACTCCGTCCAACCCGAAGGCTGGAAGCCTGGCCGCGGCTATTCGAACGTGATCCGCGTCGAGGGCGCTGGTCGCCTCGTGTTCGTCGCGGGACAGATCGCGTGGGACGCGGAGCAGCGCCTCGTCGGCCGCGGCGACATGGCCGCGCAGTTCACTCAGGCGCTGAAGAACGTCGCCGCCTGCGTGCACGCGGCCGGCGGCCGGCCCGAGCACGTCGTGCGCATGACGGTCTACGTGACCGACAAGCAGCAGTATCTGGCGGCGACGCGCGCGATCGGCGAGAGCTGGCGGGCCGTCTTCGGCCGGCACTACCCGGCGATGTCGCTGGTGCAGGTGGCCGGCCTCCTCGAGGACGGCGCGCTGGTCGAGATCGAAGCCACGGCCGTCCTCGAGTGATCGGGGGATCGGCTACCATCCGCGCGATGGACGCCCAGCACTTCCGCTACCACGAGGACGGCGCGGTCGCCGTGATCCGGCTCGACCGGCCCGAGCGGCTGAACGCCCTGACCTTCGACAGCTACCGCGAGCTGACCGGGACGTTCGCGAAGCTGCGCACGCGCGACGCGGTGCGCGCCGTGCTGATCACCGGCACCGGACGAGCGTTCTGCTCGGGCGGCGATCAGAAGGACATCATCGCGCGGCTGCTGGAGGCTTCGCCGGCCGAGCTGAACGCGTTCACGCGCATGACCTGCGAGCTCGTCGCCAACATCCGGCGCCTCGAGAAGCCCGTCGTCGCGGGCTTGAACGGCATCACCTGCGGCGCCGGCGCGGTGATCGCGGCCGCGTGCGACGTGCGCATCGCGGCCGAGAGCGCCAAGATCGCGTTCCTCTTCACCAAGGTCGGCCTCTCGGGCGCGGACATGGGCGCTGCGTGGCTCCTGCCGCGCATCGTGGGACTCGGGCACGCCAGCGAGCTGCTCATGACCGGCAACTGGGTCGACGCGCGGCGAGCCGAGAAGATCGGCCTCTACAACCACGTGGTGCCCGACGCGCAGCTCGAGGCGACGGCGTTCGAAACGGCGCGCGAACTCGCGGCCGGTCCGAGCCTGGGCTTGGCGATCACGAAGCGCATGTTGAACGCCGAGGCTTCGATGGATCTCGAGAGCGCGTTCGCGGCCGAGGGCTGGGTCCAGGCCGAGTGCATGGCGCACCCCGACTACCACGAGGCGCACCACGCGTTCCTCGCGAAGCGTCCGGCCGATTTCTCGCGCCACGTGGCGTCGAGCCGCGCGACGTGACGAACGCGCCCGAGGCGGTGCTGGCCGAGCTGACGAGCCGCGCGCGCGCCGTGGGGGAGCGCGCTGCGCCCGGTCTCGAGAACTCGTCCGAGGACGCGGCTGCGCGCGCCGCACTGCAGGCGCTCGCCGCGGCGGGCTTGACGGCCTGGACCGTGCCCCAGCGCCACGGTGGGGCGGACTCGCGCGGTCTGTGCGCGGACGACGAAGTGTCGGTGCGCGCCCTGTGCGCGCTCCGAGACGAGCTCGCGTGGCACTCCGGCATGCTCGACGTGATGCTCGTCATGCAGGGCCTCGGCTCGTACCCGATCACGCGCGGTGGATCCGACGCGTTGCGTGCGCAGATCCTGCCGAAGGTCGCGGGCGGCAGCCTGATCGCGGCCTTCGCGCTGACGGAACCCGGCGCGGGTTCGAGCCTCGACGACGTCGCGACGCGCGCCCAGCGTACGGGTACGGGGTCGGGCTCGAGCTGGCGGCTGACCGGACACAAGACGTTCATCTCGAACGCCGGCATCGCCGACGCCTACAGCGTGCTCGCGCGCACGTCGGGTGAGCCCGGCCAACGCGGAGGCTCGACGATGTTCCACGTCCCCGGGAACGCGCGCGGTCTCTCGGTCGAGCGCTTCCAAGTACTCGGGACGCATCCGATCGGCGACGTGCGCTTCGACGGCGTCGAGGTGCCCGATGCGCACCGGCTGGGCGAGGTCGGCCAGGGCCAGGAGCTCGCGCTGGCGACGCTCGGCCGTTTTCGCGCGTCCGTCGCGGCCTGCGCCAACGGCTTCGCGCGTCGCGCGCTCGACGAGAGCAAGGCACACCTCGCGGCGCGCACCCAGTTCGGACGTCCGCTGGCGACGTTCCAGGCGCTGCGCTTCGACGTGGCCGAGATGGACGTGCGCTTGCGCGCCGCGCAGCTCCTGACCGAGGAGGCCGCGCGCGCGGTCGACGCCGGCGGCCCGGCGACCGCGGCCGTCGCGCGCGCCAAGCTGTTCGCGACGGAGGCCGCCGGCTGGATCTGCGACCGCGCGGTCCAGCTCCACGGCGGGCTGGGAGTCAAGCGCGGAACCGTCGTCGAGCGCCTCTACCGCGACGTGCGCGCGCTGCGAATCTACGAGGGCACGAGCGAGATCCAGAAGCTCGTCCTCGCGCGCGAACTCATGGGTTAGTCTGACGCTCGATGTCGAAGTTCCAACGTCACGTCTTCATCTGCGTCAACGAGCGCGACCACGGCGACCCGCGCGGCGACTGCACGCTGAAGGGCAGCCCGGCGGTGCTCGACGCGTTCAAGAAGAAGCTGCACGACCGCGGCCTGAAGCGCGTCGTGCGCGCGAACAAGGCCGGGTGCCTCGACCAGTGCGCGCAGGGATGCACGATCGTCGTGTACCCCGAGCAGGTCTGGTACGGACACGTGACGCCGGCCGACGTCGAGGAGATCGTCGAGTCGCACATCGTCGGCGGCGTGCCCGTCGCGCGGCTCGTGATCCCCGACGACCTGCTGACGGGCAAGGCTCCGTGAGCACTGCGGCGCAACCGGGCGTGCTCGACGAGGAAGCCAAGGCCCTCCTGCGCCGCATCGTCGAGCGCACGGCCTACCGGCAGATCATGGTCGCCAACATCCGCGGCCACGGGCTCAAGTACCTGCTCGACGTGGCGGAGAAGAGCCTGCTCGTGCGCGATCTCGAGGCTGGCCTGGAGATGCTCCGACACCTCGAGCGCCTGTACGGCGAGCTCGACGGCGACGAGCTGGCCCTGTCCGTGCGCGACGCGATGGACCGCATCCCGTACCCGTACTCGCGGCTCGAACTGGCCGTGTGCCTGTCGCTCGTAGAGCGTGCTGAACGGCTCGTCGCCTCGACCTACCTCGAGAGCCGCAGCGCAGGGATGGCCGCGATCGCGAAGCGCTTGCACGAGCTCCAGCGACCCGGCACGCGCACGCTCGAGATGCAACTGGCCGACTTCTGCGCCGAGCCGGGCAACCGTCCGGCCGCGCAGCAGTTCGTGAACCGCTGGATCGCGATCGCCCTCGTGGCGTTCGGCCGGCCGGGCACGACCGGCGATCAGCGCGCGTCGGCGCTCAAATTGCGGACATCCAAGGTGAGCGATCTCGTGCGACTCTTCCTGGCCGACGTGAAGCCCTGGTGCGCGAGCTTCCACCTGGTCGTGCCCGATCCGGACACGCTCGGCATCGACCTCGCACCCGAAGGAGCGAAGCATGGCGCACGCCCCTCCTGAGCGAGTGTGGGCCCACGACCCGGAGCGCTGGCGCACGCAGTTTCCGATCCTCGACAGCACGAACTACCTCGTGAACCACAGTCTGGGCGCCATGCCGGCGCGCGCGCGCGACAAGCTGGAGGAGTTCCTCGAGCAGTGGGCCACGCGTGGCGTGCGCGCCTGGGGCGAGGGCTGGTGGGACATGCCCGTTACGGCCGGGAACGTGCTCGGCAAGCTGATGAACGCGCCGGTCGATTCGGTCGTGCTGCACCAGAACGTTTCGGTCGTCGAGTCGGTGATCGCGAGCTGCTTCGATTTTTCCGGGCGGCGCAACAAGGTCGTGTACACGGACCAGAACTTCCCGACCGTCATGTACGTGTGGGAGGGCTGCCGCAAGCTGGGTGCGCGCATCGAGGTCGTGCCGACCGACGGGATCCACGTCGACACCGCGCGACTGCTGACGGCGATCGACGAGGAGACGCTCGTCGTGCCGATCAGCCACGTCACGTACAAGAGCCACTTCCTGCAGGACGCGGCCGCGATCTGCGCGCGAGCGCGCGAAGTCGGCGCCATGGTCGTGCTCGACACGTACCAGTCGCTCGGCACCGTGCCGATCGACGTCCAGGCGCTGGGGGTCGACTTCGTATGCGGCGGCTCGGTGAAGTGGCTTTGCGGCGGGCCGGGGGCCGGCTACCTGTACGTGCGCCCCGATCTGCTGCCGATGCTCGAGCCGCGCATCACCGGCTGGGCCGCGCACGCCGCGCCGTTCGCGTTCGAGAGCGGGCCGCAACGCTACGCGCCCGGGATCCGCCGCATGCTGCACGGCTCGCCATCCGTCGCCGCGTTCTGGTGCGCCACCGCCGGCTATGAGGTCCTGATCGAGTGCGGCGTCGAGAACGTGCGGCGCTGGTCGGTGCACCTGACCGAGCGCCTGCGCCAGAACCTGATCGCGCAGGGTTTCCGCATCCACAGCCCCGAGGACCCCGCGCGACGCGGTGGCACGATCACCGTCGGCCTCGCCGCCGACGAGAACGGCCCCGCGTTCGTCAAGGCGCTCGACACGCGCGGCATCCTCGTCGACCACCGCCCCGGCGCCGGCATCCGCGTCAGCCCTCACCTCTACACGCTCGAGGACGAGCTCGAAGAGTTCGTCGAAGCGCTGGTCGAGCTGCGCGAGAAACGCGCCTGGCGCGACCACGTCACCGCGAAGACGTCGTACTAGTGAACAAGGGTGTCAGGCACCTTGTCCCGTCATCGCGTCGGACCACGCTGCCGCGCGCGCGGAACGCGGGGAAATGTGTGTGACACCGTTGTCTACTTCGCGTGGCCGTGCGCGCGCAGGTGGGCGAGCATCTCGTCGGGGAAGCGCTTCAGCTCCGCGCTGCCGAAGATCGAGCCGTGGTCGGCGCCTGGGACGATCGTCAGGTAGCCGCGGCCGAGCTCGATCGAGCGGGATTTCAGCTCCTGCGCGAGGAGCTCGACGGCGCCCTCCAGATAGAAGCTGTCCTCGCCGCCGACGACGAGGTGCACGCGGTCGCGGAACAGCGCGCCGTAGCGCTCGGGCTCGGCGCGCAGCAGCGCGGCGATGTCGTAGCGCCGGAAGTGCTCGGCCACGGCCCGGTCGATGCGCCCCGTCGCCGGGTCGTAGACGGCGGCCGGGTTGCCTCGCGCGTTGCGCGGGCCGAAGACCGCGAACCACGAATCCCACTGCTGCGCGGACGTGTTGTCGGGTCCGACGACCTCCTCGCCGAGGTTCTCCTGCCGCACGGTCATGCGCACCCCGCCGTGCGAGCGGTAGCTCGGGAGCTCGGCGCCACCGCGCGCGAAAAAGCTCTCGTCGCCGTACAGGTCGATGGCCTGGAAGCGCCGGAAGTCGACGGGATCGGGCGCGCTCGACCACGTCGCGCCGAACACGTCCGGGTAGGTCAGCGCGAGCCAGAGCGTCGACCATCCGCCGGACGAATGGCCGCGCAGGAGGCGCGCGGAGGGTTCGGCGATCAACGCGTACTTCTTCTCGAGCGCCGGGACCAGCTCGCGCACGAGCGCCGCGCCGCACGGCCCGTTGTTCTCGGAGTCGGCGAACAGCGTATGTCCGTCCGGCCCCTCGGGATCGAGCACGATCTGGAACGTCTCGCGCGCCAGCACGGCCTTGGATGCCCCCGCGTCGTCCTTGGACGCGCGCCGCGGGCCGATCCCGCGGTGATCTCCGCCGAATCCCGGCACTTCGTAGACCGCGGCGTACTTCCTCGAAGCGTCGTAGCCGAGAGGCAACGCGACGCCGGCGCGCAACATCACGTCGCGGCCGCGATGCTTCGACAGGAGCTCCGAGCGGACCTCGAACCACTCGACCCCTTCGACGACACGCGGCGGCGGCACGACGACGACCTGATCGAGCGCAAGATCGAGCGAGTCATCTGCGCCGTCCGTGCGCGGCACTTCGAACGCGATCGGCTTCGAGTACAGGTTCAGAGCTTCGCGCTTCCAGTCGCTGTCCGCGCGCACGAGGTCGAAGCGCGCCTGCGCGCGCCAGCGGCCGGATGGCAACTCGCTGAGCTTCACCGGGAACGAGGTCGCGCCGTCGTCGATCGTGGCCGTCTCGCCCGGCGCGAGGTGCGCGTCGACGCCGAAGAGCGGCTGCGGGTCCTCGAAGAACGGTCCGTCGGCCGGATCTCGCCGCGCGCCGATGCGCGAGCCCTCGCGCACGAGCAGCACGACGAGGCGCCCCTGCGCAGGCGTCGTGCGCGTCGCCGGATCGAGACGCACACGGAAGGCGAGCGGCGTCGGTTCGCCGACGAGCGCGGCCACGAGGAGCCATGTGCAAGCAGGCATTTGTCCCAGGCTAGCGAGAGGCGGAGTGAATCACGCGCCGGGAGGCAAATCGTGCGCGAAGGCGATGATCGTGGCGAACCGGGCCTCCTTGGCGCGCGCTCGTGGTGGGAGCGCCTCTCCTCGAGAACCAGGAGCCTGGGGCCGCGTTCACGTCGCGCGCGGCGGCCGAGGACCAGGCATCGGCGGCACGAGAGCACGGATCGGGACCGAATCGGATACCACGGCTCGCGGCACGGGTGGCTTCAGGCGTGCGGCGGGGCATCTGTCGCCGTGTGCAGGATTCCCCGCTAATCCCGTTGCGCTCGATGATTTCGGCCACTCCCGCATCCCTGAACCTTGCCCGGCGACTGATCGCGCTGGAGGCCACTCACGGACAAACCTCCGCCGAGGCGCGGAACGTGAGAGGCCCGGGTCGTGCGGCTCCGGCGGTGCGGGTCTGTGAAAAGTTGCGGTCGGTGCTCACGGTCTTCGCCGGGGCGGCGGGCTTTCGGGCGCTCCTGTCTCGCGCTTTGACGCTCGCCAAGTTGCAGGCACCGTCGTTGGCGGGAGTCCACGTGCTCGAGAACGGCGAACTGGCAGGGTTCGAGACAGCAGGTGCGGGAGCAAACTCCGGGTCCGCGCAGGGTGACCGCACGGGGGGCCAGGTCCTCGTCGCCCACCTGCTCGATCTCCTGGTCATCTTCATCGGCCAGCCGCTGATGCTGCGCCTGGTACGGGACGCGTGGCCCGACGTGTCGGCCAGAGCAACGAGTTCGAGGATCGAGGAAACAGGCACACCATGACCCGTCACAGCACAGTCGTCATCCGCAAGCTCGCGACCGGCGTCCCCGGCCTCGACGAAGTGATGGGCGGGGGCCTGCCCGAGTTCTCTTTCAACATCATCGCGGGCTCACCCGGGTGCGGAAAGACCACCCTGGCCCACCAGATCATGTTCGCCAACGCCACCCCGGCGAAGCCCGCGCTCTACTTCACCGTGCTGGGCGAGCCGGCGATCAAGATGCTGCGCTACCAGCAGCAGTACTCGTTCTTCGACCACGCCAGGCTCCACAAGTCGATCCGCTTCGTCAACCTGAGCGATCTGGTGCTCGCGAAGGACCTGGATGCGGTGCTCGCGGAGATGGTCAAGCAAGTCGAGGCGATCAGCCCGGGCATCGTCGTGGTGGACTCGTTCCGCACCGTGGTGCGCAAGGCGCAGGCCGGCGGCGGCGAGGTGGAGCTCCAGTCGTTCGTGCAACGCCTCGCACTGCACCTGACCAGTTGGCAGGCGACCACCTTCATGATCGGCGAGTACGCCGAAGCGGAGATCCGCGACAACCCGGTCTTCACCGTCGCGGACGGGCTCTTCTGGCTCTACCAGGCGGTGGAGCGCAACTCGATCGTGCGCAAGATGCAGATCATGAAGCTGCGCGGCCAGGAATCGGTGCCCGGGCTGCACACCTTCCGCATCACGGACGACGGGCTGCAGATCTTCCCGCGGACCTTCGGCCTCACAGGGCAGGCGGTCAAGAACAAGGGCTTGCGGCGGCTCTCCACCGGCGTCGCCGAGCTGGACAAGATGATGGGCGGGGGCATCCCCTCTGGGCACAGCATGTTGATCGGTGGCCCCTCGGGGGCGGGCAAGTCGATCCTCGGGAACCATTTCATTGCCGCGGGCCTCGAGAAGGGCGAGCCCGGGATCGTGGCCGTCTTCGAGGAACTGCCCCACGAGTACGTGGCCCGCTCGAACAAGCTGGGCCTCAACCTCGATGCGGCTATGAAGGAAGGGACGCTCGAGATCATCTACCTCCGGCCGCTGGACCTCTCGGTGGACGAGACGGTGCACGAGGTCGTCGCGGCGGTGAGGCGGACCAAGGCCAAGCGGCTGGTGATCGACTCGCTGGTGGGCTTCGAGATGGCGCTGGCCCCCGACTTCCGCACCGACTTCCGCGAGTCCTTGTACCGCATGATCGCCGCGCTCACGAGGCTGGGCGTGACGATCGTCTCGACCGTCGAGGTCGAGGAGGACTTCACGTCGATGGGCCTCTCCAACTTCTCGATCTCGTTCCTCTCCGACGACATCATCCGCCTCCGCTACGTGTCGATCGACGGCCAGCTGCGCCGGATGCTGATGGTGGTCAAGATGCGCGGCGGCAAGCACAGCATCGACCTGCGCGAGTTCCAGGTCACATCCAAGGGGATCGTGATCGGCGAGCGACTCAAGGGCTACCAAGGCCTGACCACCGGCATCCCCGGACCGTGGGACCGGGGTCTGGCGAGCATCGCGGGATCCATGAACGACCTGAAGAAAGGCCGGTAGCCACGCCGTTCGGCGCGCACTCCGGGCCCAGGAACCAAGCATGCCGAAGTCGCCGAATCCCGCCGCCGGTGACCTCCCGTCGGTAGTGACACAGATCTGCCGTTCCGCGCTGGAGCTGTCGCCCCAGCCGATGCTCGCAGTCGAAGGCCGGACGCACGTCGTGCGCTTTGCGAACCCGGCATTCTGCCGGCTGGCCGGGACCGATGCTTCGCAATTGATCGGGCGGCCATTCTCCGTGGCCGTGCGCGAGGGGACCGCGAACCAATGCGCCGCGATGCTCGACCGCGTCTTCGCGACAGGATTGCCTGAGGCACTCGGAGAGCAGGAGCACGCATCGGACAACTGGGCAGGCACGCCGACGAAAGAGTCCTCGCCCTCGTACTGGTCCTACCTGGCGTGGGCGATGCTCGGTCCCGCAAGCAATCCCATCGGGGTCATGATCCAGGTCACGGAGACGACCGAGAACGCGCGCTTCCGGCAAGGGGCCGCGGCGATCAACGAGGCGTTGCTCGAGTCGGGGATCAAGCAGCACGAGCTGACGAGCGACGCGCAGAAGCTCACCGAGGAGTTGCGCGAGAGTGAGGCTCACGAGCGCACTTCCCGCCAGGAGGCCCAGTCCGCCGATCGGACGAAGGACGTTTTCCTGGCCCTGCTCTCCCACGAGCTGCGGACACCGCTGAACGCCATCCTGGGCTGGTCGGTGATCCTCCGCACCAGCGGCAAGCCCATGGACAACCTCGTTTCCGAGGGGTTGGAAGTCATCGAGCGCAACGCGCGCGTGCAGGCCAAGCTGATCGAGGACGTGCTGGACGTCGCCCGCATCACCTCCGGCAAGTTCATGCTCGACACGCGTCCCCTGGACCTGACGGGGCTGGTGCTGTCTGCGGTGGATGCGGTGCGCCCGTCGGCCGATGCCAGGGTGATCACGCTGCGCGTGTCCGGCAAAACGGGCCGGCCGGGCAAACTGTGGATCTTGGGGGATGCGTTCCGGCTCCAGCAGGCGATCACGAACCTGCTCACGAACGCCATCAAGTTCACGCCCATGGGTGGGCTCGTGACGGTGCGTGTGGAGCGCGTCGAGACGTCGGATGGGGACAAGGCCAGGGTGACCGTGACGGACACGGGAGAAGGCATCGCCGCCGAATTCCTCCCCTCCATCTTCGAGCGCTTCAAGCAGGCCGGCGAAGGCACCACGCGCTCCTTCGGCGGCCTGGGGCTCGGGCTGTCGATCGTGCGGCACATCGCGGAGGCGCACGGGGGAACTGCGCGCGCCGGGAGCGAGGGCGAAGGCCGCGGCGCGACGTTCACCCTCGAACTGCGGGCCCCCTCCGAGTCTGCAGAGCTGCTCCACGCGAACATGCCGAGCAGCGTGGCTCGCCTGCCGCGGCTGGACGGCGTGCGCGTGCTGGTCGTGGACGACGAGCTGGATTCTCGGACCACGGCCCACCGAGCGCTCGACTCGGCCGGCGCGACGGTGGTGCTGGCCGTGTCGGCGGAAGCTGGCTATCAGCTGGCGACCGAGCGCGACCCGGACCGGGTTCCACACGTGCTGGTGAGCGACATCGGGATGCCGGGGGAGGACGGCTACTCGATGATGCGCCGGGTGCGGGCGGAGAAGGCCGGGAGGGAGATGCCCGCGGTCGCCGTGAGTGCGTTCGCGGCTCCCGAGGACAAGCGCCGGGCGCTCCTGGCGGGATTCCAGGTCCACCTGGCCAAGCCTGTCGATCCGCGCGACTTGATCGCGGTGGTGGCGGGCCTGGTCGGACGGACAGTCGTGTAACGACGCTGGAGTCGCCGCGCTCGTCGCGGACGATGCCGCGTGGGCCGCGCTCTCGCCCGAGCTCTCGACGTTGCGCACGGACGAGTCGGCCAGGCTGGAAGCGCTCCGCGCCGAGAGGCCGAGAAAAATCGATCGTACGGCCTCTCCGATCCTAGTGGCGCCGCTCCGCGGCGCGCTCGTTGGACGTGCGCGGCGAGGTCGTCGACCCGCGTGGCGAGCCGCTGAAGGACGCGCGTGTGCAGCTCGTGATGCCCGCCGGCTTCGGCGCGCGCTTCGACGAGAGCCTCGAGGCTTCGCGCGAGCGCGGCTGGGCCGCCACGACGGATGCACACGGGCATTTCGCGTTCCCGGGCTTGCCGCGGGTCGGCGGCGCGCGACTGCGCGCCGTGCTCGAAGGCTGGGGGACGAGTGACGTGCCCGCTCCCGAAGTCGATGACGTCGGCGTGCGCATCGAGCTGACCCGCCCGTCGATTCCGCTGGCCGGAGCGCTGCGCGGGCGAGTCCTCGACGACCGCGGCGATCCGCTGCCGCAGGCGCGCGTCTTCCTGGGCCTCGCGTCGACGCTCACCGACGAGCGCGGCCGGTTCGGTCTCGAGCTCGCGCGCGCCGTGACGGCCGACCGCATCGTCGCGGTGAAGGGCGGTCACCGGACGGCGTCCCTGGATCGCCCGCGCGAGCCGCACGGCGCGGACACGGGCTGGCCCGACGAAGTCGAGCTCGTGCTCGCCGGCCCGCCGCTCACGATCCGCGGCGTCGTGCGCACGCACGACGGGAAGCCCAAGGCGGGCGCGCGCGTCTCGCTCTCCGATCCCACGCCGATCGGCACGATCGGAATGATGCCGGCGAACGCCGAAGGCCTCGCGTCCGGGATGCGTGTGCCGCCGGGAGCGCTCGAGTCCGAGGGTCAGGTGCCCGATGTGGACGGCGACAACTACTACGACCAGTTCATGGGCGTAGGTGAGCCCAGCGCGTTCTGGCACTTCGCGCTGACGGACGCGGACGGGCGCTTCGAGATCGGCGGGCTCGACGGCCGGAGCTACAGGCTGCGCGTGGTCGACACGGAGAACCTGTGCGGCTTCATCAGCGCTCCGATCCAAGCCGGCACGACGTCGGCCGACTTGAAGCTCCCCGTGCCCGACGTCTGGACGGAGCTATCGGGGACCGTCGTCGACGACCAGGGCGAGCCGCGTCCAGGCGTCGAGATCGTGCTGGTCGCCGAAGCGTACGGCGTCAAGTCGCGCATCTTTGGCGGACGGACGTACATCTCGCTGCGCGACCGGCGCGAGCGCGTGACGACGGACGACGAGGGCAAGTTCGTGCTGAGCAACGTGCGGCGCGAAGGCATGGAGCTCAACGTCACGTCCGAGGGCACGGTCCCGCTCTCGCTGGCGCTGGAGCGCACCTTGAATCCAGCCGACGTGCGCGTCGAGGTGGCGCTGCGCTGCACGTTCGAGGTGCGCGTCGCCCCGGGCGGCGAGATCGACGTGGACGCGATCTCGTTGCGCGACGCGCAGGGTGAGAAGATCGACGTCCTGCGCATCGAGCCCGGTAGCGTCAACGCGTTCACCGAAGTGCCCCTGGTCGACGGGCGCTCCGGCGTGCTGTCGGCCAGCTCCACGGCGCGCACGCTGCTGCTCCTGCGGAACGACGCGGTCGTGCGTGAGGTCCCGATCCGCCTGCGGGGCGGCGAGACGAACTTGATCGAGCTGTAGGACGCGGAACCGCGGCCCGTGGGCCGCGCCGGAGCGGAACGCCGCGCCGTGGGTTGGCCGCCCGTGACGCGGCGGATACCCTGGGGGCCGCATGCACACCAAGTCCCTTTCGCTCTTCGATCTGATCCCTGGCAAGGTCCTCGCGGATCGCTACAAGATCACGAAGACGCACCGGCGCGACGGCATGTCGACGACGTTCCTGGTCGACGACCTGGAAGCGAAGACGCAGCGCGAGCTGCAGATCTTCCCGGCCTCGCTCTTCGAGGGAGCCGAGCAGAGCCGCGATTTCGCGCGCGCCATGAAGGCCTGGACGACCGTCGAGTCGCGCGCGGTGCTGAGCGCGCACGAGGTGCAGGCGCTGGAGGACGGCGCGATCCTGTTCGTGACCGACGTGCCGCCGGCGCGCTCGCTGCGGGACATGGCCAAGGAGAAGGGCCCGCTGCCCGCGGCCGAGGTCGTGCGCATCGGAACCGAGCTCCTGGATGGTCTCACCGCGATCCACGCGGCGCTGCTCGTGCACGGCGACGTCAAGCCGCAGACGATCCGCGTGCGGCCCGAGAAGGGCGACCACGTCGAGCTGATCGACGGCGGCATCACGGCCGCGCTGTGGAGCGCGAAGCACCTGGGCGACAAGACCGCGCTGATCGGGACGCCGTTCTACGCGCCGATCGAGCAGTTCGGTGGCGAGTCGCCCGACGTCCAGTCGGACGTCTACAACCTGGCGTGCGTGCTGTACGAGCTCGCCACCGGCGTCCTGCCCTGGAAGGGACGCAGCTTCCTGGAGGTCTTCCAGGAGAAGCTGCAGGAGCGCCCGCCGTCGATGCACTCGCGCGCGCCGACGGTGGACGTGCCGCCCAAGCTCGAGGAAGCGATCCGCGGCGGCTTGATGGCCGACCGGCGCGAGCGCTACGCGTCCGCGGAGCCGTTCCGCGCGGCGCTCGCGGCCGCGAAGGCCTGAACTGCGCGGGATTGCAAGCCGACCGATCATGGAGCGCACGAACGCCATCGTCGTCGAGCGCGCGGGCGGCCCCCAGAACCTCGCCTGGGGCCAGGTCGACCTGCCGCCTCCGGCAACCGGCGAAGTGCGGATCCGCCACACGGCGATCGGGCTCAACTACATCGACGTCTACTACCGCTCGGGCGTGTACACGCCGCCCCGCTGGCCGTACGTGCCCGGGCTCGAAGCCGCGGGTGTCGTCGAAGCCCTGGGCGCGGGCGTGGATCGCTGCGCCGTCGGCGATCACGTCGCGTACGCGACGGCGCCGAACGGCGCGTATGCGGAGCGTCGTAACCTGGCGGCCGACCTGTGCGTGAAGCTCTCGCCGGGCATGCCCGCCGAGCTCGGCGCTGCGGCGATGCTCAAGGGGCTGACCGCGCACTACCTCGTGCGACGCACGTTCCGCGTCGAGCGCGGCCACCACGTGCTGGTGCACGCGGCCGCAGGCGGCGTCGGCACCCTGGTGTGCCAGTGGGCCGCGCTGCTCGGCGCGCACGTGATCGGCACCGTCTCGACCGATGCCAAAGCCGAGCGCGCGCGGGGGTTCGGCTGCCAGGAGCCGATCGTCACGTCACGCGAGGACTTCGTCGAACGTGTGCGTGAGCTCACGGCCGGCCGAGGCTGCGACGTCGTGTACGACTCGATCGGGAAGGACACGTTCGACGGGTCGCTGGCCTGCATCGCGCCGCGCGGCATGCTCGTGAGCTTCGGACAGTCGTCGGGAGTCGTGCCGCCGTTCGACCTGTTGCGCCTGTCGAAGACGTCGGGCTTCGTCACGCGACCGTCGCTCTTCGCGTACACGTCCACGCGTGCCGAGCTCGAGGCGGGCGCGGCAGAGCTGTTTGGCCTGCTGGCCTCGGGCGCGCTGCGCTGTCCCATCGAAGCACGCTACCCGTTGCGCGAGGCCGCGCGCGCGCACCACGACCTCGAGGGCCGCCGCACGGTCGGCGCGACGATCCTCGTACCGTGAAAGGCCGAGAGAGGATTCAGCCTACGGCCTCTCCTATCCTGGTGGCGCCGCGCGGAACCGCCCGCGGCGCGAAGATGCTTCGCCTCTGAGAGGCCGAGAACCATGAGCCTGCGCGACGCCGTGCCGCCCTTCCCGGAGCGCTTCAACCTGTGCGACGACTTCCTCGACCGCAATGTCCGGGAAGGTCGCGGGGCGAAGGTCGCGCTGCGCCAGGGCGAAGCATCGCGCACGTACGCGCAGGTGTCCGAGCGCGCGCAGCGCGTCGCGGCGGTGCTGCGCCGCGCGGGCGTGCGGCCCGAGGAACGCGTGCTGATCGTGCTGCCCGACGTGCTCGAATTCGCCGACGCGTGGTTCGGCACGCTGCGCGCCGGCGGCGTGTTCGCGATGGTCAACCCGCTGCTGCACGGCGACGCCTACGCCGGCTACCTGGACTACACGAAGGCGCGCGTCGTGATCACGCACAGCGACGTGCTGCCGGAGATCGGCCCCGCGATCCGCGCGTCGCGCCTGGTCCGCGAGACGCTCGTCGTGGGACCGGACGCGGGCGGGTTCACGCCGTTCGAAGCCGCGCTCGCCGCCGAGGATCCCGGCTCGCGCGCGGCCGAGCTCGAGCCGACGGGGCCGGACGATCTGGCCGGGTGGCTCTTCACGTCGGGCTCGACGGGGACGCCCAAGGCCTGCGTGCACGTGCAATCCGATTTCGCGTTCAACGCGCTGACCTACGCGCGCGACGTCGTCGGCTACGGACCGGAGGACACGTGCCTGTCCGTGCCGAAGCTCTTCTTCGGCTACGCGACCGGCACGAACCTGATGTTCCCGTTCCGCTTCGGCGGCAGCGCGGTGCTCTTCCCCGAGCGCGCGACGGCCGACGTCGTATTCGACCACGTGGCGCGCTTCCGGCCGACGCTCTTGACCAGTGTGCCGACGATGATCAACGCGATGCTGCGCTCGCCACGCATCGACTCGACCGACCTGTCGTCGCTGCGCGTATGCCTCTCGGCCGGCGAAGCGCTGCCGCCCGCGCTGTACCAGGAATGGAAGGCGCGCACGGGCGTCGAGATCCTCGACGGCATCGGCTCGGCGGAGATGTTCCACATCTACATCACGAACCGCTTCGGCGACGTGACGCCCGGCGGCCTGGGCCGCCTCGTCAGCGGCTACGAGGCCGACATCGTCGATCCCGCCGGCCGCACGGTCCCCGTCGGCGAGCCGGGACGCTTGCGCATCCGCGGCGGCTCGACCGCGATCTGCTACTGGGGCGACCGCGAGAAATCGAACGCGACGTTTCAGGGCGACACGTGCACGACGGCCGACATCTTCCGCCGCGACGCCGAGGACCGATTCTGGTACGAGGGTCGAGACGACG
>Ga0163152_10002986_pt1 | contig 22812 bp, 24 predicted proteins | sample OliLakLV19MP8IB2_FD_148635 | JGI IMG/M metagenome (GOLD analysis project Ga0163152, IMG submission 148635) | Freshwater microbial mat bacterial communities from Lake Vanda, McMurdo Dry Valleys, Antarctica - Oligotrophic Lake LV.19.MP8.IB-2 | ecosystem: Environmental > Aquatic > Freshwater >...
AGACGTGAGCGTCGAGGGCGGTGACGGCGTCGACGTCGGTGAGCCCGCTCCCGAGTTCACTCTGGTCACGCTCGACGGTGGGTGTTTCAGTCTCGGCGACGCCCGCGGGCGGGCAGTCGTCCTCACGTTCTTCGCGTCGTGGTGCCATCCGTGCGAAGAGGAGATGCCGCTCCTCGAGGCCGCGTCGGAAGAGTCGCCCGATGACCTCCAGGTTGTCGCCGTCTCCTACGAGGACCTGCGCCGCGACTCCGACTCGTTTGTCGAACGGCTCGGTGTGACGTTCCCCGCCGCGTTCGACACCGACGGCGACGTCGCCGAGGCCTACGGCGTGCGCGGCATACCGCAGACCTTTTTCATCGATGCCGAAGGAGTCGTCCAGGACCGTGTCTTCGGCATCACGAGCAAGCCCGCCCTCGACGAGCCCCTCGACGAGTTGCTCGCCGGGTCGTCCTAACGGTTCATTCTTCCCAGCGGAAGAAGCGGGCGGCGGCGAGCGGGGCCGCGATCGCCCACGCGACGAGGACGACGAGGGCGTCCACGGGAAACGTCTTGTCCGTCAACGCGGCCCGGACGGTTTCCGACAGGGCGGCCGCGGGCAAGAGTTTGGCGAATGCCTCGATCGGTCCCGGCAGGTCGTCGAGCGGGTAGGCCATGCCGCCGAGGAACAGGAGCACGAGGAAAAGACCGTTCGCCAACGCGAGGTTTGCTTCCGCCCGCAAGGTACCCGCCATCAACATGCCCACGCCGGCGAAGGCGACCGTGCCGAGCAACAGCAGCGCGACCGCAGCGAACACACCGCCGTCGGCCTCCCAACCGAGCGCGATACCCGTCAAGGTGATCACGACGATCTGGAGCGATACGAGTACGAGGACCGTCGCGGTCTTGGCCGCGAGCAGGCCGCTGCGCGCGAGCGGTGTGGAGCCGAGGCGCTTGAGCACGCCGTAGCGGCGTTCGAAGCCGGTCGAGATGCCGAGCGACACCATCGCCGACGCCATCACCGCGAGCGCGAGCACGCCGGGCACGAGGAACTCGATCGGGTTGTCGAACGACGTCGGCACCTCGTCGACCTTCGAGAAGAACACCAGCACTCCGACCGGGATCACGAGCATCACGAGGACGTTCTCGCCCCGGCGCAGCGCCAGGAGCAACTCCGTGCGGGCTTGGGCCTTCACTGCTCGGCGCATCACGGCTGCGACTCCGCGGTGATCTGCAGGAACACCGCTTCGAGCGACTGCCGTCCGGCGCGCAGCGACGACACCATCACGTCGCGGTCGCGCAGGAATGCAGTGAGGTCGGCGACGATACCGGCTGTCGCGGGCGCGCGGATCAGGTACTCCCCCGGGCGTTCTTCGACGACGCACGTTCCGTCGAGCGAGAGGGCGTGGGCCAGGGCGTCGGTGTCGAGTCCCGGGACGGCCGCGAACCAGACGTCTGACGCGGTGGCCGACTGCGTCAACTCGGCCGGGGTTCCGAGCGCGGCGAGCCGGCCGCCGGCCATGATCGCCACCCGGTCGCAGAGGTGCTCGGCTTCGTCCATCGCGTGTGTCGTCAGCAGCACGGTCGCGCCCCGCGCCGCGAGATCGCGCACCAACCCCCACGTCGCCGTGCGCGCCTGCGGGTCCATCCCCGCGGTCGGCTCGTCGAGGAACACGACATCGGGGCGGCCGACGATCGCGCACGCGAGCGACAGGCGCTGCGCCTGCCCGCCCGAGAGGCGGCGCACGGGCGTGCCGGCTGCGTCGGTGAGACCGACAGTGTCGAGGAGCGTGTCGGCGTCTTCGGGATCCTCGTAGTACGCGGCGAACAACCGGAGCAGCTCTCGGGCGCGTAGGGCCGGGTAGAGGCCGCCCTCCTGGAGCATGACACCCATCCGCGATCGCAACGAGGCGTCACGCTGCGGGTCGCAGTCGAGAACGCGAACGGTGCCCGCGTCGGGCCGGCGGTAGCCCTCGAGGATCTCGACGGTCGTGGTCTTGCCCGCGCCGTTGGGCCCGAGCAAGCCAAACACCTCGCCGGGCGCGACGTCGAACGACACACCGTCGACGGCGCGGGTCGCGCCGTAGTGCTTCTCGAGCCCGCTGACTGCGATCGCGCTCGGGTTCGTCAAGAATGGCTCCCTCGGTCGCCCCGAGCGGCCTTCGGCATGAGGGCAACTCCCTGCTTCCGCACGGAAAGGATCTAGTGGTCGCGCCAGGCGACGTAGTCGGCGAGTTCGGTGAGGCGTTCCCGCGCGATCGGGGCGAGGGGCGCGGCCGCCAGCGCCGTGTGAGCCTCGCCCACGAGCTCGTCGATGCGGCGCTCGACTTCCTTGACCGCGCCGGTGCGAACGAAAACGTCTTGCAGGGCGGCCACATCGTCCCGCGAGAAGTTCGGCGCACCCAGACGCTCGAGCACGCGGCGGTCGGCGTCGTCGCTGCGCTCGGTCGCGAACGCCACGAGCGGTGTGGTCTTGCCCTCGCGCAGGTCGTCGCCGACGGGCTTGCCCGTGACGTCGGCATCGCCGAACGCGCCGAGGAGGTCGTCGCGCAATTGGAATGCGGCACCGAGCGGAAGCCCGATCGCCGAAAGCGGAGCCGCGAGGTCGTCGAGTTTGCCTGCGAGTGCCGCACCGAGGTGCAGCGGACCTTCGACCGTGTACTTCGCCGACTTGTAGGTCGCGATGCGGTTCGCGGTCGCCGTGTCGGTCGTGCCGCGCGCCGTGCTCACCAGGTCGAGCGACTGGCCGACGCACAACTCGATGCGGAGCGCGTCGAACACGTCGAGCGCGGGTGCAGGGGCGCCGCGCATTAGCACGTCGGCGTAGACAAAGGCAAAGTCGCCGACGAGGATCGCCATGCCGTCGCCGAAGCGGCGGGGTTCGGCCCGCCACGACGCGGCCGCGTGCTCGTCGGCGAAGCGCCGGTGCACCGCGGGGCGGCCCCGGCGCGAGTCGGAACCGTCCATCACGTCGTCGTGCACCAGTGCGAACGTGTGGACGAGTTCGAGCGCGGCCGCGGCATCGACGACCTCGGGAGCATCGGGGTCTCCCCCGGCGCCGACGAACGCACAGTGGCAGAACGCCGGGCGCAGGCGCTTGCCGCCCCCGACGACGAAGGCGCGGAGTTCGGCGAACGGGTCGGCCAGCACCGGATCGACCGCGGACCAGCGGCGGGCCTCGTCGTCGAGGAGGGACACGATGCGGTGCTCGACCCGTTCGGCGATCGCCACGAGCGACGCCGGAAAGTTCGTCTCCCGGTGTTCGACCGGTGCCATGACGGGCCAGGGTATGTCCGGACGGGTCCGCCATCCGAAGCGTCGCTACCGTCAGGAGATGATCTTCTTGAGCCACGAGTGGGTCGCCGCGATGGACACGGCGGCGCAGACCCTCGTCGTCGGTACGGCGATGACGATCGATCAGGTGGTCACGGCCGTGCCGGGGCGCGGCGAGGTGCGCTATCGCCTCGTGTTCGGTCCGTCCGGGTCGCGGGTCGAGGTCGAGTGCACCGGAACACCGGACATCAGCCTCACGACCGACTACGCGACTGCGGTCGGCCTGGCCCGCGGTGCCGTCAACGCGCAAGAGGCGCTCGCTCGGGGCCGGCTGCGGGTCGGCGGAAACACCAACGCGCTCGTGGCCCGCTCCGACGCGCTGGCGTCGATTGGTGATGCGTTCGCCTCGCTGCGGGACCGAACCGAGTACCCCGAGGCCGAGGTCGGGGAATAGCCTCGCCCGATGATCTCCGTCGACGATTTTGCCAAGCGCGCGCACGAGTTCCTGGCTGAGCACGCGGAACCGCGCGGCGAGGAGAAGTTCGCGTGGGGCCAGGGTTCCGACCGGATGGGCATCCTCGACGAGAAGTCGCCGGAGGAAGAGCAGCGCGAACTCGACGTGGGCAAGGCATGGCGGGCGAAGCTGTTCGACGCGGGGTACGCGTGGATCACCGGTCCCGAGGAGTACGGCGGCCAGGGGCTGACCGCGGCGCACGAGCGCGCGTACCGCGAGGTCGAGTCCGAGTTCCGCACGCCGAGTCAGGCGCCGTTCGGCATCGGGCTCGGGATGGTCGCGCCGACGATCCTCGCCCACGGGATCGACGAAGTGAAGGACGCTTACCTCCGCCGAATGTGGCGGGGCGAACTCGTCGGTTGCCAGTTGTTCTCCGAGCCGGTCGCCGGCTCCGACCTCGCCGGGATCCAGACCAAAGCCGAACGTGACGGCGAGGAATGGATCATCACCGGCCAGAAGGTGTGGACGTCGGGCGCCCAGTACAGCGACATCGGCGAGATCATCACGCGCACGTCGACCGAGAAGCCGAAGCACAAGGGCCTCACCATGTTCGTCATGGACATGAACGCGTCCGGTGTCGAGGTGCGCCCGTTGCGGCAGATGACCGGCGGCGCGTCGTTCAACGAGGTGTTCATCAACGAGCTGCGCGTGCCCGACTCACACCGGCTCGGCGACGTCGACGAAGGGTGGACCGTCGCGCTGACCACGCTCATGAACGAGCGGGCGTCGATCGGCACCGGCGCAGTGGGCGGGTCGAGCACGGGCGCGAGCCGCCTGATCGAGACCGCGCGCCGGATGGGAGTGACCGACGACGCGATCGTGCGCGACCGGCTCGCCGACCTCTACATGCACTCGAGCGTGGCGCGCTACAACAACCTGCGGGCGATGTCGAAGATCCGCGCCGGCCAACTGCCGGGACCGGAGATGTCGATCGCGAAGCTCTCCCTCACCATGAACATGCGCCGTACCTCTGCGGTCATCGCCGACATCCTCGGACCCCGCCTCGTTGCGGACACAGGCGAGTGGGGCACCTACGCGTGGGCCGAGTTCATCCTCGGTGTCCCCGGTATGCGGGTCGCAGGCGGCACCGACGAAGTGATGCGCAACATCATCGGCGAACGCGTCCTCGGGCTGCCGAAAGAACCGCAGGTGAAGTGACCGCATGTGGGGCGACGTGACACCGGCCGAACGGCTGCGCGCGATCGCGCGCCGGAGCGTCTCCGACGACGACCTGGCAATTGAGGCGGCCGACGCGCTCGCCGGTTTCGCCGTCGAGCCCGCGCATCTCGTGGTCGCGTGCCGACGCGTGCTCGCGCATCGTCGCCGGCACGGCACGCTGTGGTGGCTGTGTGCCCGCATTCTCGCCGCACCCGATCCCGTTGCCGCCGCGCGGGAGGCGACCGCGATGTTGGGTGCCGACCGCACCGCGTCGCGCATTGCCGCGACGCTTCCCCTGCTCGACGAGGACGAGGTGGTCGCCGTCGTCGGCTGGCCGCCCGCGGTCGACGAAGCGCTGGCCGAACGCCAGGATGTCGCCGCGGTGTCGGTACGCGTCGACGGTGTCGACCCGACGTCGGCTCAGCGGTACCGGCGTAGCGAGCGCGCCGTTCGGATCGTCGACCAGTGGGATCCGATCCTCGAACGCATCCGCGTGCTGTTCGTCGCGGCCGACGCCGTCGGTCCCGACCACGCGGTCGTACCCGAGGGCACCGGTGCGGTGGTCGATGCGTTCGGGCGCGTGGCGCGCGAAACGTGGCTGGTCGGCGGCGTGGGCCGGGTGCTGCCGGGTCGCCTGTTCGAGGCGTTGGCTGTCGCGGCACCCGATGCCGAGATGCTTTCACTGCAACGCGTCGACCGGCTCGCCGGTACGCGCGGGGTCGAACCGCCTACGGAAGCCGCGAAGCGGGCTGACTGTCCGGTTGCACCGGAGTTGCTGAGGCCGCTGGACTAAACGTCGATCACGTCGTCGGGGCCGTCGTAGCGCGGCGGGCCGCCCATCTGGCGGAACGAGACGAACGTGAAGCGCCGTTTGATGAACACCCGGAAGACGGCGCGGGTCGGCGGGAAGAGCAACAGGATTCCCAGGATGTCGCTGATGAAGCCGGGCACGAGCAACATGAGCCCGCCCGCGAAGATGAGCGCGCCGTCGATGAGGTGGTTGGTGGGCACTTCGCCCCGTGCGGTCTGCTCGCGAACGCGTGTGATGACGCCGGTGCCTTCGTGCTTGGCGAGCCACGCGCCGACGAGCGAGATGATGATCATCAGCCCGATCGTGTTGAGCGCGCCGATCTGCTGCCCGACCTGGATGATGACGTACAACTCGACGAGCGGTACGACGATGAAGAGGATCGCGAGCAGCACGAGCACGAACGGATGCTACCCACGTGCGGACGCAGCGAAGCCCCGGACGGCGCAGCGAGGGAGCCCGGTTACAGGTCCCCCAAGGAATATACGTAGCCGGCGCGGGTGCCTACGTAGATACGGCCGTTCCACACCGCCGGCGTGGACTCGATGCAGCCGCCGAGTTCGACCGACCACAGCTCGGGCGGCGTCCTTGTCGTGTCGCTCACGTCGTACGCGTGCAGCACGCCGTTGCAGTCGCCCTGGAGCCACACGCCGTCGACGACGACGGGCGATCCCATGAGCGGCGCGGGGAGTTCGATCTCCCACCGCACCGCGCCCGTAGTCCGGTCGATGCCGAACACCGTCCCGGGGCGCGTCGGCCAGATCACGAGGTCGTCGACGACCGCGGCGGTCGACCACGTACCCGACTCCGAACTGCCCTCGTCGTGCACCGACCACACGACGGGCGCGTCGGGCTTGGTCGGGTCGAGCTTCAGGAGCTGGCCGACCTCTTCGGAGCGCGCGGTGCCGCGTTCGTGTTCGACCCCCGCGTAGAGGAAGCCGTCGGCGTCGATGACGATCGACGCGTCGGAGTCGTCGCCCAACCAGTACCGGAATGTTCGACTGGGTTCGCCCGACCCGGTGCGCAGCGACGACAGGTCCCACGATTGAAGCAATCCACCGGAGTTCGCGAACCACGCGGCGTCGCCCGACAGCGCGACTGATTGCTCGATCGACACGGTGCGGTCACCGATGTCGCCCAGCAGCTCGTCGTCCCATCCGGCCGCGTGGAACGTCAGCTCCGGCGCGGCCGTGACAAGTCCGTCGGGACCGTATGCACGGTTGAGGCGCACGATGTGGAAGCGGCTGTTCTCGCCGCCCTCGACGAGGTAGCCGTTCACGACGAGGGGTGACCCGTCCCAGTCGTTGTTCCACAGCGTCGGGCCGACGTCATCGGCGTCGAGCTTCCACAGCTCGGTCGGTTCGGGCCGGTCGAACGCAATCGCCCGCAGGTAGTTGTCGCGTGAACCGGTGTAGACGATCGGGAAGCCGTCGGGGTCGATCGTGACGGAGCCCTTGATGATGTCGTTCGTCGGGAAGTCGGGAATGATCCGCTCGCCCGTGTTCGCGTCGAGGAAGTGGACGTTGTAGTCGTACGCGCCGAACACGAGCCAGGTGCGTCCGTCGCGTTCGAAGACCGACGGTTGTCCGGTCCACCCGGTGCCGCACCACTGGCGCGTCTCACCGCCTTCGCTCGACGCTCCGCACATCGCGGCGTCGGGGAACCGCCATGCGATCTCGGGCGCCGCGGGTACCGGCCCGCGGCCGTGATAGCTGCGGGTCGGGTTGCCGCGAAACGTGATCAGCCCGTCGACCTCGGTCCCCCACGGTTCACCGAACGACGCGGGGTCGACGAGCACGTCGGTCCGGACCGGGCGCGTGGTCGTCGTCGGCGCGGGCGCGGTCGTCTCGGGTACATCGTCGGGCGGCTCGGTCGCGTCGGGCCCGTCAGCCGCGGGCGCCCCTCCCGGCCCGTCGTCGCCGTCGTCGGCGTCGATCGAGAACAGGAGCGCGACTGCGCCGATCAGTGCCACACCCACGATGATGGCGAGCGCGCGCGTTCGCAAGGATCACGAACGTACACTCTGCGCGCATGCCGCCGTTCGATCTCGGTCCTCGCTCGAACGGCGAGTACCTGCCGTACCCGCAGACCCCGAAGGTGCGGGAAGCGATCCGGCGCACGCTGGCGCACAGCGATGACGCGGCCCGGCGCCTCGGCATGAGCCGTCGCGACTTCCTTTACTCGCTCGGCGGCGCCGCCTCGATGTTGTTCTTCCTCGCTGCGTGCGACAGCGAAGAGTCGGCGTCGCGAGACGAGACCCCGGGCGGCACGTTCGCGGTGTCGACCACGTCGACCACCGAACCGGCGGCCGCGGTCGAGGAGTTGGCCGGCGACGAATTCATCTTCGACGTGCAGACCCACCTCCTCGACTTCGATCTCACGACCGGCGCACCCGGCGGCGGCTTCGGGTCGGGGTTCCCGCAGGCGAACTGCGACGAGGACGACTGGCGGGCGTGCTTCGGCCAGGACTGGTGGTTCGAGCAGCTGTTCATGCAGTCGGACACGACGATGGCCGTCATCTCGGCCGTGCCCATCCTCGCCACGCCGAACCCGCTCTCGATCGACGTCATGGCCGCCGCGCGCGCCGCGGCGGCACGCGCCTGCGGCGACGAAGGCCGCGTGTTTCTACACGGACAGGTGAACCCGAACGTCGGGGACTTCGCCGCCGCGGCCGACGGCATGCGCGTGCTGCGCGACCAGTTCCCCATCGGCGCATGGAAGGTGTATACCCACGTGCCCGAAGCGCAAGGCTGGTGGCTCGACGACCACGACGCCGACGCCGTGCAATGCGGCAACGCGTTCCTCGACGTCGTGCGCGAGATCGGCCCGCCCGTCGTATGCGTGCACAAGGGGTTCGGCGGCGGCAGCGAGTATTCGTCCCCCGTCGACATCGGCCCCGCGGCGGCCGCCAACCCCGACATCGCCTTCGTCGTGTACCACTCGGGCTACGACGGCGCGGGCGAAGGCCCGTACTCCCCCGACGACCTGGCGGGCGTGAACCGGCTCATCGCGTCGCTCGACGCGGCGGGCATCGAACCGGGCGCCAACGTGTACGCCGAATTGGGCTCGACGTGGTGGAACGCGATGCGCGAACCCACCGACGCCGCGCACATCCTCGGCAAGCTCCTCGCCCGCGTCGGCGAAGACCGCGTGCTCTGGGGCACCGACTCGATCTGGTACGGCCCGCCGCAGGACCAGATCCAGGCGTTCCGCACGTTCGAGATCTCCGAACAGTTCCAAGCGGAGTTCGGGTACCCCGCCCTGACCGACGACGTGAAGCGCAAGGTCTTCGGCCTCAACGCGGCCTCGCTCTACGAAGCCGAACCGGTCACCGCGCCCTGCGCCGCCGACCAAGCCGCCCTCGAAGAACTCAGAGCCGCAATGCCCGCCCGCCTGTCGTACGGCCCAAGTACCGCGGCCGAAGCAAGAGTCCTCATGCGAGCCCACGGCCTCCGCGTCTAACGGTGTAAGGGATGCGTCGATAGCCCACACTGAGTGTGGGCTATCGACGCATCCCGTTGGTTAGAAGGGGCCGCCTTCTACTCCGATGCGTTGCGCGTTGACGTAGCTCGCGGCGTCGCTCACGACGAAGCGGACGACGTCGGCGACTTCTTCGGGCGTGCACACGTGGCCGAAGGCGGCGCGGGCGTCGATCGTGCGGATGTCGTCGACGCCCATCGAGCCCACCAGGCGGCGGCCCATCTCGGTGTCGACGAGGCCGGGGGCAACGACGTTGACGTGGATGCCGTGGCGGCGTTCTTCCTTGGCGAGCGTCCACGCGAGGGCTTCGAGCGCAGCCTTGGCCATGTTGTACGGCGCCGAGTTGGGGCCCATGTGCACGGTGGCGGCGCTGGAGATCATCACGATGTCGCCGCGCGGCCGGGTCCGCATCGACGGCAGCACGAGTTTCGCCATCGCCCACGCGCCGTACGCGTGGGTCTTCCACAAGCGGTCGGGTTCGCTCGGATCGGTGTCGGCGACCGTGTGGCCACGCGACGCGACGCCCGCGTTGTTGACAAGGATGTCGACGTGGCCGAAGTCGTCGAGCACCGCGGCGGCCATGCGCTCGCAATCGTCGTACTCGGCCACCGACGCGCCGTACGCCTTCGCCCGGCGGCCGAGCTTCTCGATCTCGGCGACGGTCTCGTTGGCGGCGTCTTCGTCGCGCCGGTAGTTGACCGCGACATCGGCGCCGTCTGTGGCGAGACCGAGCGCGATCGCTTTGCCGATACCCCGTCCGCTGCCCGTGACGAGCGCGACGCGTCCTGCGAGTGACATCGATCTCCCTACCTTCTGTTTAGGTGTCAGTGAAGTTGGGCGGCCGCTTCTCGCCGAACGCGGCCATGGCTTCCGTCAGGTCGCCGGTGAAGCTCGACAGGACCTGGGTGCGGTTCTCGAGGTCGATGCCCGCGGTCAAGCTCCCGATCTCGAGCTGGCTCCACATGACTTCCTTCGTCATGCGGACGCCGAACGGGCTGTTGTTCGCGATGAGTTTGGCGGTTTCGAGCGCCGAGGCGACGACGTCGGCGTCCGGCACCACGCGCGTGACCAGGCCGATACGGTCGGCTTCGGCGGCGTCGATGAGTCGTCCGGTCAGCAACAACTCGAACGCACGCGACGCGCCGATCAGGCGGGGCAGCATCCACGAGACGCCGATGTCGCAACCCGACAGCCCGACGCGGATGAACGCGACATTGAACCGCGCCGCTTCGGCCGCGATGCGCACGTCACTCGCCAGGGCGAGTGCGAGGCCACCGCCCGACGCGGCGCCGTTCACGGCGGCGATGATCGGTTGCGGCGTCGAGCGCATCTTGGGCACGAGCCCCGCGATCATCTTCTGCACGGTCATGCCCGCGCGGGCGCGGCCCATGCCCGCCGCTTCGGGTGGGCTCGCGCCTTCGGTGAGGTCGAGGCCGGCGCAGAATCCTCGGCCCGCGCCGGTGAGCACGATCGCCCGACACGCGGTGTCGGCGCCGACCTCGTCGAGCGCGTCGTACAAGCCGGAGACGAGCGCGTAGTTCATCGCGTTCAGGCGCTCGGGCCGGTTGAGAGTGATCTGGGCGATGCCCGGTGCGATCGTCTCGACGGTTACGGCTTCGGTCACGCGTCCGGTCACATGGCTCCCTCACTGCGCCGTCCGTGGCTTCGTTGCGTCCGCACTATCTCCTCGTACGGGTGAGCTTCTCGGCCCGGTCGGCGAGTCTCGGCAATCCGAACCGTTCGCACCAACTCGCGAACGCGGGCGACGGCCCCTTCCAGTACCAGTCGTCGACGTAACCGACGGGTACGTCGATGCGCAGGGTCGCGAGATCCTTGAACAGGTCGGCGACCTGACGCCCGGCGTGCAGCGTCGCTGCGAGCTTGGGAGCACGCGTGCCGAGCCCGGGAACGTCCCACGCGTCGACGTCGTCGGGAATCGCTTCGATGTGCCCGTAGCGCGCCAGCAGCGCTGCGACAGTCTTGGCGCCGAAACCCGGAAGCCCGGGAAAGCCGTCGGCGCTGTCGCCGACGAGCGCGAGATAGTCGGGGATCGACTCGGGCGGCACGCCGAACTTCTCCTCGATGCCCGCCGGGTCGAGGATCTTGTCGGCGCGGCGGTCGAGCTGCACCACCTTCCCACCGACGCACTGCCCCAGATCCTTGTCGGGCGTGCAGATGATCGCCCGTTCGACACGGGGGTTGGCCTCCGCCACCGCGGCCGCGCTCGCGAGCGCGTCGTCGGCTTCGTACTCGACCATCGGCCACACCGTGACCCCGAGCGCGTCGAGCGCGTCCTCGAGCATGCGGAACTGGGCGAACAGGGCGGGGTCGATCCCCTCGCCGGTCTTGTACCCGGGCCAGAGGTCGTTGCGGAACGACTCGATGACGTGGTCGGTCGCCACGCCGATATGCGTCGCGCCCTCTTCGAGGAGGGCCACAGTCGACATAACCGCGCCGCGCGTGGCGCCGACCTCGATGCCGTCGGAATCCACGTGGCCGGGCCGGGGCGCATAGAACTGGCGGAACAGCTCGTAGGTGCCGTCGATGAGGTGGACGATCAAGACCAGGAGCCTGGCACAGACGCCCGCCCACGACCCAGCCGCGGCGCTGTGTTCTGGGTCACAGCTCTACACCTGGCGCATTTTCGAGCCGACATCGAAGAGAGATGGCGAGGACCCGACCCGAGCGAGCGGCCTTGGCGTTCAGTGCACTGACCGCACCGGACGCCGAGCGCGTCTCGAAGGGCTTCTCGCTCGTCGAACGCACGAACCTGCGCGAGAAGTTGGCGGCGGTTCGCGACGCGCCGGACACCGAACGGCGGGACGCGTTGAAGGCGTTGGTCGAAGCGGTGAAGGCGCCGGTCTCGTTCCCGCACCCGGCGTCGCACGACGAGGGGAGCTGCGTGTTCCGGGCGCTCGAACAGTTCTTCCCCGAGCACATCGCGACCGAACTGGCCCGCCTCGGTTCACTGGACCGGGCGCTCGTCGCCGTGGCGCTGTGTCACTTCACCGAGGAGTATCGCCAGGAAGTGTGGAACGCGCTCCCGACGGGAACGCGAGCTGCGACCCGCAGCATGCTGCCGCAGGTCCCCTCGATCACGCAGAGCCGCACCAAGCGGTACGCGCAGGAGTTGGCGAAGCGAGCCGGGTTGACGACGCGGATTACCCAGTAGCGATCGCCGCTGCGGGGTGGGCGGTGTCGGTATCCGACCGCGCGTCGACGACCGTCGTGTCCACGGGTGCGGTCAGGACGAACTGCAACCACTGCACGGTGCCGAACACGACGACGGCACCGACGACGTGGATCGCGACGAGCACTTCGGGTACCGCGTTGAAGTACTGCACGTAGCCGAGTATCCCTTGCGCCGTCATGGCGCCGAGCGCGGCCGATGTCGTCAGCAGCACCGGCCGCGGCGCGCGTTCGCGCACGACCAGGAAGACCAGTGCGAGGACGAGGATCACGAGCGCGTCGACTGATACCGAGTGCACGCGGGCGACGTCGCTGATCTGCCACTCCAACCGTTTCGCGTCGATGTCGCCGCCGTGCGGACCGGCTGCGGTCACGAGCGTCCCCGCGACGAGGACCCACACGGTGAGTGCGTAGATCGCGCGGGCGAGGCGGCGCACGGCCGGAGACACGACGGGTTCACGCGGGCCCTCGGGTTCGCCGCTTCGGCGGTATGTGTCGAGCGCGACGCCGACCAGCGCGATCGCGAGCAGGAAGTGCCCCATCACGCTGAACCACGCGAGCTCGACCATCACCGAGACGCCGCCGACAACCGCGTTGGCGAAGAACAGCGCCAGCATCAGCCAGGCTCGGACGATGAGGTCGGTGCGACGAGGTCGTCGCCGGTACGCGCAGAACAACGCGGCGGCGAGCGGAACACCGATGAGTCCCGAGAAGATGCGGTTCAGCTGCTCGATCGCCGATTCGCTCGTTTCGAGGCTGACGAAGCTGTCGGCATTGCAGTTCGGCCAGTCGGCACACCCGAGCCCCGAATCGGTCAGTCGAACCGCGGCGCCGCTCGCGATGATGACGACGAGCAGCACCACGTTGACCAGGGTCAGGCGCCGGAACGCGCGCGGTGAGATGACCGGAATGCGCACCGGGCCAGTCTACGAACCGGGCCCGACGGCCGACTGATCGCTTCCGTCAGTACGCTGCGCCGCGATGTGGACCCGTCGGAGCCTGGCTGCGGGCGCCGTGCTCCTGGCCCTCGTTGCCGGCGCGTGCAGTGGCGACGACGACGCGGCCTCCTCCGACACCACGGCGCCGGCCCCGACAACGACCGTCGTCCCGACCACCACGACGGTCCCGCCGACGACGACCACGACGCGCGGGCCGCGTGGGAGCGGCGAGGCGGTGACGATCGCGTTCGGTGGCGACACCCACTTCGAAGGTGTCGTCGGCCAGAAGCTCGGAAACGACCCGACGGGCATGTTCGCCGCGATCGCGCCCGCGCTCTCGGCCGCCGACCTGACGATGCTGAATCTCGAGACCGCGATTACCGAACGCGGAATCCCGGAGCCCAAGACCTACACGTTCCGCACCCCTGTGAGCGCGCTGCCCGCGCTCGCGGGGGCAGGTGTCGACGTCGTGAGCATGGCGAACAACCACGGCATGGATTTCGGTGCCGAGGGGCTCGAAGACTCGCTCGTCGCCAAGGAGACGAGCGGCTTCCCCATCGTCGGGATCGGCCGCACCGCCGCCGACGCGTACGCGCCGTACCGCGTCGACATCAAGGGCCAACGCATCGCGATCATCGGCGCGACCCAGGTGCTCGACGCCTCCCTCGAGTCGCGCTGGACCGCGACCGACACGCAGGCCGGGCTCGCGTCCGCCAAGCACGTCGAGCGGCTCGTTGCCGCGGTGGTCGAAGCGCGCCCGACCAGCGACACCGTGATCGTGTTCCTGCACTGGGGCATCGAGGAACAGACCTGCCCGAGCGGCGCCCAAACGGATCTGGCCCGGCGACTCGCCGACGCGGGCGCCGATGTGATCGTCGGCGGCCACGCCCACCGGCGCCAGGGCGCAGGCCGGCTCGGCAACGCGTTCGTGGCGTACGGACTCGGGAACTTCATCTGGTACTCGCCCGGCGGTCCCGGCGCCCAGACCGGAATCCTGACGGTGACCGTGACCGGACGCGAGATCGACAGCTACACATGGCAGCCCGCTGTCATCCGCGATGGCATCCCCGGCCTGCTCGACGGTCAGGCCGCGACCGACGCGCTCGCGGAGTGGGAAGGGCTCCGCGGTTGCACCGGGTTGACACCCTGACTTAACTCCCAGGGCGTGGGCCAGGCGCAAGCCGTAGCCGCGGACCGGAAAGTTCAACTGAACGCTCCAAGAGATGGAGTGGCGGAGGCTGTAGCCGCATGAGTTTGCCCACCTACGACGAGTTCGGGCTGTTCCAGGAGAACGCGCAGGAGTTCGGCCTCCCGTGGACCGGTCCGCCGCAGGTGCGGCGGACGGCGGTCGACGTCGGCGGCGGCCAGGAGATCAGCGCGCTCGTGTGGGGCGACGCACCCGCCCGGCTGGTGCTGATCCACGGCGGCGCGCAGAACGCCCACACTTGGGACACGGTCGCGCTTGCGCTCGACCTCCCGCTCGTCGCGCTCGACCTGCCCGGCCACGGGCATTCGTCGCACCGCGACGACCACGCGTACTGGCCGCACGAGAACGCGGTCGCGGTCGAGGCCGCCATCCGCGACCTGGCACCCGACGCCGAACTCGTCGTCGGAATGTCGCTCGGCGGCCTCACGTCGATCGCGCTGGCCGACCGCGCACCCGACATCGTGCGACAGCTCGCGCTCGTCGACGTCACGCCCGGCGTGAACCGCGAGAAGTCGACCGCGATCGCGAACTTCATCGACGGTCCCGAGTTCTTCGAGAGCTTCGACGAGATCCTCGAACGAACCGTGTTGTTCAACCCGACGCGTACGGGTTCGTCGTTGCGGCGCGGCATCCTGCACAACGCGATCGAACTGCCCGACGGCAAGTGGCGGTGGCGGTACGACCTCCCGCGCCGCGGGAGCGGCGACGGCGAGAATGGTGCGATGCTGCCCGGCCTCGACGACCTGTGGGACGCGGTCGGCCGGCTCAAGATGCCGTGCACGCTCTACCGAGGCAGCTTGTCGCCGGTCGTCGACGATGAAGACGTCGCCGAGCTCCGGCAGCGCAACCCGGCCGCCGATGTCGTCGTCGTCGAGGACGCGGGGCACAGCATCCAGGGCGACAAACCGGTGGAGCTGGCTGAGCTATTCCGCGCTCTGCTCGACGGGTAGTCCGGCGGCGCGCCACGCCTGGAACCCGCCGTCGACGTCGGTCGCGCGGTGCAACCCGAGGTCGAGGAGCCGGGCCGCGGCCAGGCTGGAGCAGTAGCCCTCGTCGCACAGCAGCACGATGTCGACGTCGTGGTCGCGTGCCTGCTCGATGCGGTCCGGGCTGTTCGGGTCGAGCCGCCATTCGAGGTGGTTGAGCGAAAGGATGAGCGCTCCGGGAACGGAGCCGTCGGCGGCGCGCTGGTCGATCAGGCGCAGGTCGACGAGCAGCGCACCGGCGCGCCGGCGGGCGGCCGCCGCGGTCGGGCTCACGCGCACGAGTCGCGCCCGGGCCAACGCGAGCAGCTCGTCGACGGTCGCCACGGTCGGGATGGTAACGGTGCACCCGCGCGTGGGAGCCTGGCACCCATGCTCGTCGAACTCCCCCCGACCTACGAGTCGACTCGGACCGCGCTCCACGCCGCGGCGGAGCACGTGCTCGCCTCCGCCCGCTACCAGGCGGAGGGCCGGATCGGGCTGCGCCCTACGCGGGGCGGTATCGGCACGCCGGCGTTCGGCGACCGTGAAGTGCTGCGGGTCGAGATCGACCAACTCGTACACGAACGTGCGGGCGCGGTCCGTCGGGCGCCGCTCACGACGCTCGGTGCTGCGGCCGCGTTCGCGGGCGTCCCGCTCGGCGCGCCTCCCGTGTACACGCCCCTGACGCCGGGTGACCCCGACCTGCCGCTCACCGTCGACGGCGCCGCGGCCCGGATCCTCGCCGAGTGGTACGCGATGGGTGCCGCGGTCCTCGGCGATCTTGTCGCCGAATATCCCGATGCGGCCGAACTCACGCTTTGGCCCGAGCATCTCGACCTCGCCACGTCGTTCGCGGCTGCCAACTACGGCGCCTCCCCGGGCGACGATGCAATCGCCGAGCCCTACCTCTACGCCGGCCCGTGGGACGAGGCCCGCCGCACGGGCCGGTTCGCCCGCCGCCCATGGGGTGACGCCGTCACCTATTCCGAACTCGGGGCGGGGCCCGACCCCGCGGCGCCGCCGCCACCTTCTTCCGAACGGCCGCGGCGGAACTGGCGCCCTGAGCGCGATACTTGGGGCATGGCGCAGACCTTCACCCGTATGGACACCTCGACTGCCGAGCAGTGGGCGGTGATCGGCCGCGCGACGGCCGAGAGCCAGCCCCGGGTCGCGGAACGCACGCTCGAGTTGCTCCGCTCACTCGCGGAGATCACCGACGGGTTCGCTGTCGACCAGCTCACGCACTGCCTACAGACGGCGACACTCGCCGAACGCGCCGGCGCCGACGACGAACTGATCTTTGCAAGCCTCCTGCACGACATCGGCAAGGCTGTCAGCGTGCCGAACCACCCCGAGATCGCGGCTGCGATCATCAAGCCGTACGTGCGCTCCGACGTGTACGACGCCATCCGCGTGCATCAGGACTTCCAGGGCCGGCACTACTACGCGCACTTCGGCGGCGACCCGAACGCGCGCGAGCCGTATCGCGGCGAGCCGTGGTTCGACCTCGCCGCGCAGTTCGCCGACGAATGGGACCAGATCGCGTTCGACCCCGACTACGACACACTGCCCCTCGAGCACTTCGAGCCGCTCGTGCGCTCGATCATGAAGTCGGGCCGGATCGTCTCCGCGTAGCCCGCTAGCGTCGGGCCCGGCGCGAATGCGCCTTGGGTTCGGGCCGCGGTTCCATCTCCTGCATCTCGCGGTAGCGAGTTGCGGCCTTCATCGTCCGCATCTGGAGCGGACGCTGGTCGACGGGCAGGCCCTCGCGCGGGAACACGACCGGTTCGGCCGTGACCGTGTGCGGTGGGTGGTTCGGCGGTTGGTTCCCCGCGGGTCGCGCCGAAGTCGGTCGCTGGCCCGCTTGCGGGTCGGCCGCGGCGACACTGACGCCGCTCAACCCCTTCGATCCGATTGGCTGCACGCCGGCAACCTGCATGGCACTCCTTTGTGCCCCACCCTGGTAGATCAACGGCCCCGGGTGCGCGGTACTTGAATGCCGGGCCGTGGGTGTGCCTGGTTCGACGGGACCGGGAGCCGGGTGGCACCCTGCGCGCGGGCCCACACGGGTGAAGTACGGGGGAGAACGGTGCAACTCGACGGAAAAGTGGCAATCGTCTCAGGGGTCGGCCCGGGCTTGGGTCGGGCCAATGCCGTGGCCCTGGCCCGCCAAGGAGCGACGGTCGTGCTGGCCGCCCGCAACGAGGACAACCTCCGTGAGGTCGCGTCCGAGATCAAGGCCGCCGGGGGCCGGGCGTTGTCGGTGCCGACGAACATCACGGACGCCGAACACGTCGAGCGGCTGGTCTCGACCACGGTCGACGCGTTCGGGCGCATCGACGTGCTCGTCAACAACGCGTTCCGCATGGACCGCTTCCAACCGTTCGAGTCCGTCGACCTCGCGTACTGGCGCAAGATCTACGAGGTGAACGTGTGGGGCACGCTCACACTGACCCAGGCGTGTGTCCCGCAGCTGAAGAAGGCCGCGGCCGACGGCGGCGACGCGTCGATCGTGTTCATTCTCTCGATGTCGATGCGCAAGATCCGGCCGCTCGAAGGCGCGTACTCGTCGTCGAAGGCGGCGCTGCACACCGCGATGCAGACGCTGGCGCTCGAACTCGGGCCCGTACGCGTGCGTGTCAATGCGGTCGCGCCCGGGTGGATCGACGGACCGAACGTCGCCGTGTTCGTCGACATGGAGTCGCAAGCCCGGGGCATGACGCCCGAAGCGGTACGCACCGAAATCGAGGAGCGCATCCCGTTGCGACGTATCCCGCCTACGGACGAGATCGCGAACGCGGTGGTGTTCTTCGCGTCGCCGTGGTCGAGCGTCATCACCGGCCAGACCCTCGACGTCAACGGCGGCGAGTACTTTGGGTGAACCGCGGGTCGCGATCGTCACGGGCGCATCGGGCGGTATCGGCCGCGCGATTGCCGTTGCGTTCGGCGGCCGGGGCTGGTCGGTCGCGCTCGGAGCGCGGCGGGCGAGCGAGCTCGACGAGACTGCGCAACTCGTCATCGATGCCGGTGGGAATGCGTGCGCGCACCCGCTCGACGTGTGCTCATCCGCGTCAATCGACGCGTTCCTCGCGGCCGTCGACGGTGCGTTCGGGCCCGCGTCGATCCTCGTGAACAACGCGGGCATCGCGTGGATCGGATCGGCCCACGAAATGAGCGACGACGACCACCGGCACATCGTCGAGACGAACCTGCTCGGCCCCATCTTGCTGTCGAAGCGCGTGATCGAAAGGTGGCGTGAACGCGCCGAACCGGGCGACATCGTCTTCGTGTCGTCGGACACGACCGCACATCCCCGCCCGTACCTCGCCACCTACGGTGCGTCGAAAGCCGGGCTCGAAGCGTTCGCGACGACCCTCGCGCTCGAATGTGAGGGAACGGCGATCCGGCCCGCCGTCGTACGCGTCGGTCCGACTCTCTCGGGCTTCGCCGACGACTGGAATCTCGAGGTCTTCGAAGAGCTCATGCCGTACTGGCAGCGGTTCGGGATCCAGCGCCACTTCAACACGATGGTCCCCGAAGATGTCGCCCGTACTGTGGTGCAGGTCGTCACCGCGCCGCCACACATGCGGGTACCGCTCGTAGAGGTGCAACCCCGGGCCCCGACGACCTGACCCGGCCAGTTGATCCGACAACCGAAGGGAGTCGCGATGCCGATAGCCGTGCGTATCTCGTGCATGGAGTGCGAAGGCGAGGCTGTGCTCCTCCAGCTTCCCGGCCCCGAGGACGTGATCGAGGCGGGCGACATCTTGGCCTACCGCTGCCAGGAATGCGGCGAGCGGTGGGACGTCGTTGTCGACGAGGCCGACCTCGCCGAGGACGAGCACCCGTACTGAAAAGTCCCTCCTACGCGACGTTGGTCACCGGTTCCATTTCGACGCGCCGGATCTCGACGATTCGACTCGTGCGGAACGACGCGACGCGAACCGCGAATGCCGACGCGAGCCGGCCGGCGCCGCCCGCGCGGTCGAAGAATGTCGTGAGCGGACCTTCTTGCTCGTACGCGTCGGCACCGCGCACCAACGTCGTCGCGTCGTTGTCGAAGTGCACCACGAATCCCATGCGTTCACCATACGACGCGCGCGCTGTGGACGACTAGTGGGTTCTTCGGTGGTCAACCTGTGGATCGAGCTGTGGAAACCGGGAACGCGATGTACTCGTCGATCAACAGCGCACCGAGGGCGCCATCACGCGTGACGTTGCGATCGTCGACGCGTCCGCGTTCGCACAAGTCGTCGACGAGATGATCGAGGATCACGTCGAGTGTGAGATCGTCGGCGTGATCGCGCCAGGTGTCGCATTCGCGTTCGTCGCGGAAGCAATACGCCTTCCACGAGACGGAGAAGCGGAGCTCCGCCCAGTCGTACCGGGCGATCTCGGTTGCCTGTGCGTCACGAACAGTCCACGCGCGCGCACCGTCGTAGTCGAGGGTCATGCCGGGGCGCAGCGGCGGGAGCGCGTCGGGCGCGACGTCGGCAATGCGGTCGACACCGTGGAACACCGTGTCGGTGTCGAGCACCATGGCGGTGTTGTACCGAACCGCGTGCCGAGCAACAGATCCGTCCGCACCGTCGGGCCAGTACGCGAGTTCGCCGCCGTCGCAGTCGTGGAACCAGGCGATACCCGTCGCGATCGGCATGCGGTAGGTGTCGAACAGTCCCGAGTGCTTCATGACCACCAGCAACCACTGGGGGATCACCTTGCGGTTCGCGCCGCGGAACTCGGGAACGTCGGTGTGTACCGCGAGTTCCTGGCCGGGGATCATGAGGTTCGCGTACGCGATCGCCGGTTCGACGACCGGACGACCGTGTATCGCGCGCGCGGCGTCGAGGAAGCCCGGGTGGTGCAGGAACGGTTCGATGCCCGAGATGCGCGCGTCCCGGCCGTACGCGTATTCCTCGCGGAAGTAGCTCGTGCGTACCGCCAGTGCGGAGACGGGCTCGCGGGCACCGGCGAGGCCTCCGGTGCGGAGGAAGTTCTGGAGCGCGTCCTGGCGCTGCGCGAGGCCCGCGCCGATGTCGGTTTCGAGGCGCTCGTGCTCGAGGTACATGCGGTAGCGGCCGAACCGTTCACAGAGGTCGACCATCGCCGCCGCGGCGTCGGTGTCGAAGAGCGGCTCGATCGGGACGACGACAGCGGGCACGACGGAGACGCTACCCGGCGCATCTCGCGGCGCGCCGCCTAGGCTCGGCTCGTGGAGTCCGGAGCCCGCGCGGTACAGGAATGGCGGTCGCGCGGCCGCTACGTCGACGTCGGCGGCCGGCAGATTTTCGTCGTCGACGTTCCCGCCGATCGCGACTCGGGTCGCGATCCGCTGCTGGTCCTCCACGGCTTCCCGACGTGTTCGTACGACTGGGTCCACGTCCTTCCGGAACTGCGGGCGGACCGGCGGGTTGTGCTTTTCGACTTCCCCGGGTTCGGCCTGTCCGACAAGCCCGACGTGCGCTACGGCATTCGCATGCACGCCGACGTCGCCGAAGGCGTCGTCGCCGCGGTGGGCGGCGACCGGTTCGGGCTCGTGACCCACGACATGGGCGACACGGTCGGCGGCGAGCTTCTCGCCCGCGACCTCGACGGCGAGTTGCCGTTCGCAATCACGCAACGGCTGTTGACGAACGGCAGCATCTACATCGAGATGGCGCAGCTCACGGCGGGCCAGCAGTTTCTGCTCGGCCTCGACGACGCGCGGGTGGATATCGCGGAACTCGGGCTCGACCCGCGCGACGGGTTCCGCTCCGGCCTGGCCCTGACGTTCTCCCCCGAACACCCCGCGAGCGACGAAGAACTCGACGCGCAGTGGGCGTTCGCCGCCCACGACGACGGCTACACGTTGCTGGCTCGCACAATCCGCTACATCGAAGACCGCCGGGCCGAAGAGGAACGGTTCACGGGCGCGATCGAGGAGCACCCGTCGCCGCTCGGTGTCGTGTGGGGCGCGCTCGATCCGGTTGCGGTGCACGCCATGACCGGCCGTCTCCTTGCGGCTCGTCCCGCCACACCGCTCGTCACGCTCGACCGCGTCGGGCACTACCCCATGGTCGAAGCACCCGCCGCGTTCGCCGCGTCGGCGCGCTCGCTACTGGAGTCCGACTGACCGATGAGGTTCACCGCCGAGCATCAGTTCCCGGCGCCGCCGAGCGCGGTCGTCGACCTCTTGATCGACCCCGACTTCATGACGACGGTCGAGCTACCCGACCTCGCGTTGCCAACCATCCTCGTGCACGAGGTCTCCGACACCGCCGCCCGGCTGCAGTTGCGGTACGAGTACGTGGGCCAGATCGACGCGTTGGCCAAGCGCGTCATCGGCGGCCGTGACCTCACCTGGGTGCAGGACCTGCGCCTCGATCGCACCTCGAACACGGGTGAGCTCACGTTCACGGCCGAGGCCGCACCCGACAAGTTGAAGGCGCGTGCCGCGGTCGCCATCACGCCCACGGCATCGGGAAGCGTGCGCACGCTGAACGGCGACTTCAGCATTCGTGTCCCGCTGATCGGCGGCACCGCGGAACGCAAGATCCTGCCCGGCGTGTTGCGCCGCCTCGACGTCGAGGCCGCGGCCGTCGCCGCCCAGTTGGCGTCGTGATGAAACGTCTCGTCGACGACATGTTCGCCGGCGAGGAGCGGTACGGCACGACCTACGCGGTCGTCATCGTGCACCGCGGCGAGGTCGTTGCCGAACGGTACGGCGGCGCGTTGCCGCACTTCGACCGGCCGCCCGAACCGGTCACGCCGGCGACGCCGCTCCTGTCGTGGTCGATGGCCAAGTCGATCCTGCACGCGGCGGTCGGTGTCCTCGTCGGTGACGGTCGTCTCGACATCGAAGCCCGGGCCGCGGTTCCCGAGTGGGCCGACCCGGCCGATCCGCGCCACGACGTCACCCTCGACCAGTTGCTCGCCATGCGCGACGGGCTCGACTTCGCCGAGGTGTACACCGATGATCGGCGATCGAACGTCATCGAGATGTTGTTCGGTTCGGGGCAACACGACGTCGCCGCGTACGCCGCGAGCCGGCCGCTCGCGCACGCGCCGGGGACGACGTTCAACTACTCGTCGGGCACGTCGAACATTCTCGCCCGCATCGTCGGCGATGTTGTCGGGCGCGGTGTCGACTACGAACAGTTCCTGCGGTCGGCGATCTTCGACCCGATCGGCATGACGACCGCGCTGCCCCGGTTCGACGACGCGGGCAACTTCATCGGGTCGTCGTACGTGTACGCGACAGCCCGTGACTTCGCGCGGTTCGGGCGTCTCTATCTCCGCGACGGCGTGACCGACGACGGCACCCG
>Ga0163152_10002988_pt1 | contig 22794 bp, 15 predicted proteins | sample OliLakLV19MP8IB2_FD_148635 | JGI IMG/M metagenome (GOLD analysis project Ga0163152, IMG submission 148635) | Freshwater microbial mat bacterial communities from Lake Vanda, McMurdo Dry Valleys, Antarctica - Oligotrophic Lake LV.19.MP8.IB-2 | ecosystem: Environmental > Aquatic > Freshwater >...
TCGATGCTGCGACCCATGGCCGCGCGAGACCACGACATCCTCCTGCCCGCCTTCGCGCGCGTCGATCGGCACGATCTGCGCATTCGCCACGGGGGCCTTCGAGTCGCGGTCGAGGATGCGGCCGCAGAAGACGAGATCCGGACCCGATGCGACGAGCAGCGTGACCTCGCGCCGCTCCCCCGGCGCGAGCGCGACGACCGGCAGCGTCGCGTTGCCCGCGCGCGCGCCTTCGCCCTGCGCGCTGACGAGCAGATCGATGCCCGCGGGAACCTGGATGTCGGCCATGCCCTCCCCGTCGGTCAGGATGGCCTGCCCCGAAGCCAGCACGGTTCCGCCGTCCCTCCACGCGCTGACATGGACGTGCTCGAGAGGATGCCCGTCCTCCTTGGCCTTCACGCTCACACGCAGGACCGCCGTGTCGATGCGCGGCGCGGTCGATCCCGGATCGGCCGCAGCGGGCAGTGCCGGCGCAGAGCGCGAACCCGCGCGCTCGGCGGACCCCGCCAGCTCGAGCGGCGTCTGGATTCCCGGCGCGGCGGACGTCGCGACGGAGCTCGCGCCGAGCTCGGGTGCGAGGCCGACACTGTCAGGCCCGCTGCGGCTCACCCACCAGACGGTCAGAGCGAGCAGAAGTGCGACGCCGACGAGGGCGAGAACGCCACGACCGCGCATCAGCACCACGCCACGGGGGTCGCGATGCTCTGGGGAGCGAACATGAGGTGCTCAGACTACTGCACCGCGCGCGCCGCCCGCTGCGATCACCATCCGATCCGCTCGCGATCACGGAAGAAGCCGCCGTCCGGGCCCTCGCGCGGCAAGGTGGCGAGCCAGACGATCACCGCCGCGCCTTCGTCCGGGGATCGGTCCGCGCCCAGACCGCCCATGCGCGTGCGGACCCAGCCCGGGCTGCAGGCGTTGACCTTGACGTCGCCGCTGGTCGTGCGCGCGAGGACCAGGCTCAGCGCGTTGAGCGCCGCCTTCGTGATCGAGTAGCTGGCCGGCCCTTCGAGCCCTTCGGCGAAGGAGCCCCAACCCGACGAGACGTTGACGACGCGTCCGTAGTTGCGCTTCACCATGCCGGGGACGAAAGCGCGGCTGCACCACAGGGCGCCCAGAAGGTTGACCTCGAGGGCGGCGCGGAAGTGATCGGAGGGCGTGGTGAGAACGTCGCCGTCGAAGAGGACGCCCCCGTTGTTGACGAGCGCGTCGATCTGTATGCCGGCCTTGTCGAGCCGCGCGGCGCAGGCTTGAACGGAAGCCTCGCTGGCGAGATCGATCTCCTCGGGGATGACGACGAGCCCCTCGATCTCCGGATCGCGCGCCGCGGCCTCGGCGTCCTGGAGTCGGCGCGCCGTCAGCACCACGCGCAGACCGGCCGTCGCCAGAGCGCTGCAGGCCGCGAGGCCGATGCCGCGGTTGGCGCCGGTGACGAGGGCGGTGCGGGTCGTCGCGCTGGATTGGTTCATCGACCGCAGACGGTATCCGGACGCGCGCGGTCGCGCAGCCGCTTTGCTGAGCCGCCCCTGGCGATGTCAGCATGCGGACATGCGCAGTGTGGCTTCGATCCTCTGGCGCCGCCTCGACCGCCCGGGTCACGACCCGTGTCGCCTGGAGCAGCACGGCACCGGTTGGCAGCTCGACGGCGTCGAGCGCGACCTCGAGCAGCGCCGCGTGGCCGAAACGCGGTCTCGTGCGCCGCTATCCCGACCTGTGGGAGGCCGAGCCGTGATCCTCAGAGCGGAATGTTTCCGTGCTTCCGCACCGGCCGCGCCTCGTGCTTCGTCTTCAAGAGCTCGAGCGCGCGGATCAGCATCGGCCGCGTCTTGCGCGCCTCGATCACGTCGTCGATGTAGCCGCGCGCGGCTGCGCGGTACGGGTTGTTGAACAGCCGCTCGTACTCGGCCGTCTTCTGAGCGGTCATAGCGGCCTTGTCCGGCGCCTTGTCGATCTCGCGCTTGTAGATGATGTTCGCGGCGCCCGCGCCGCCCATCACGGCCACGACGCCGCCCGGCCAGGCCAGGTTCAGGTCGGCGCGCATGCGCTTGCTGCCCATCACGGCGTACGAGCCGCCGTAGCCCTTGCGCGTGATCACGACGATCTTCGGCACCGTGGCCTCGGCGTAGGCGTACATCAGCTTGGCGCCGTGCCGGATGATGCCGCCGAACTCCTGGACCGTGCCCGGCAGGAAGCCGGGCACGTCCTCCAGCGTCACGATCGGGATGTTGAACGCGTCGCAGAAACGGATGAAGCGCGCGGCCTTGATCGACGCGTCGATGTCGACGCAGCCGGCCAGGACCGACGGCTGGTTCGCGATGATGCCTGCCACGCGACCGCCCAGGCGCGAGAAGCCGATGATGATGTTCTGGGCCCACTCGGGCTGGACCTCGAGCCACGAGCCGCGGTCGACGATGCGCTCGATCAGGCGCTTCATGTCGTACGGCTTCGAGGGGTCGGCCGGCACGATCGTGTCGAGCTCGGGGTCCTCGCGGTCGTGCGGGTCGTCGGTGGGGACGTAGGGCGGGTCCTCGGCGTTGTTCAGCGGCAGGAACGACAGGAGCCGGCGCAGGAGCATCATCGCGCTCTTGTCCGTCGGCGAGGTGAAGTGCGCGACGCCGGAGCGGCCGGCGTGCACCTTGGCGCCGCCGACTTCCTCGCTCGTCACCTCCTCGTGCGTGACCGCCTTGATCACGTCGGGCCCGGTGATGTGCATGTAGGAGGTGCCCTCGACCATCAGGATGAAGTCCGTGATGGCCGGGCTGTACACGGCGCCGCCGGCGCACGGGCCCAGGATCGCGCTGATCTGCGGCACGACGCCCGACGTCTGCACGTTGCGCCAGAAGATGTCGGAGTAGCCGCCCAGCGAATCGACGCCCTCCTGGATGCGAGCGCCGCCGGAATCGTTGAGCCCCAGCATGGGTATGCCCACGCGCGTGGCCATGTCCATGACCTTGCAGATCTTCGCGGCGTGCATCTCCCCCAGCGAGCCGCCCAACACCGTGAAATCCTGGCTGAACAGGCACACGGGCCGTCCGTCGATCAAAGCGTGGCCGGTGACGACGCCGTCACCCAGGACCTGGTTCTCCTGCATGCCGAAGTCAGTGCAGCGGCTCGTGACGAAGCGGTCGAGCTCGACGAAGCTGCCCTCGTCGACCAGGAAGTCGATGCGCTCGCGCGCGGTCAGCTTGCCCTTCTTGTGCTGCGCGGCGATGCGATCGGGGCCACCGCCCAGGAGCGTCTGCTCACGCAACGCCTGCAGCCGCGCGGTCGGCGTGTCGGGGCTCGCGCCCTTCGGCTGCGCGGGGTCGTTCTTGGGAGCGTCCTTCGTCGTCATCGTGTTCGTTCTCGCGCGGTGCGCGTCAAGCGTAGCTCTCGAGCACTCCGCAGCGCGGACAACGCCACACGCTCACCTTGAGCATTTTCTTGCCCTTGGTCTTGATCCCCAAGTTCATGCCCAGCCACGTCGTCTCCTCGGGAGGTCCTTCCATCCACTGGGCCTGCGTTTGCGAATTGTGGTGTCCGCGGTCCATGAGGAAGCCTTCCTCCATCGGAGCGCGACAACGCCCGCACGTCGGTGATCGGCTCATCGCACGGTCCTCGCACAGGATCCGCAGGTGTTCGAGGTCAGGTCCATTTCGAGGGCTTTCCTTGCGCGCCTCAGCGCGCGAATTCCTGCAGCATGCCGCACTGCGTGCAACGCCACGATTCGATCGTGCGGCGCTTTGAGCTGTTTCTGGGCCATCCGCTCAGCGCGCAGCGCGCGGCTCCTGGACCAGCTCCATCAGCACGCCGCCCGTCGACTTCGGGTGCACGAACGCGATCAGGCAGCCGTGCGCGCCCGGCACGCCCACCTCGTCGATCAAGCGGATCCCGAGCGACTTCAGGTGCGCCAGCGCCGAGGCCATGTCGTCCACGCGCCAGGCCAGGTGGTGCACGCCGCCGCCGGTGCGTTCCAGGAACTTCGTGACGTGGGAATCGGGCGAGGAAGGCTCCACGAGCTCGATCCGCTGCGTGCCGGCGTAGAGCACCAGCACGTTGACCTTCTGGCCCGGGACGAACTCGAGCTCGGTCGCCGACAGGCCCAGCGCCTGCTCGTAGGCCTTGCGCGCTTCCGCGATGCTCTTCACCGCGATGGCGACGTGGTGCAGTTCCTTGACGACGCCGCGCAGCGCGGGCGGGACGGTGTGAGTGGACATCGCTACAGGACCTCCGGCGGCTTGTACTTCCCGAAGACCTGCTCGAGCCGGCCGCAGATCTCGCCGACCGTCGCGTCGACCTCGACCGCCGCGAGGATCGGGATCATCAGGTTGTCGGGACCGCGCGCCGCGCGCTCGAGCTGCGCCAGCGCGGCCTCCACGCGCGCGGGATCGCGTCGCCGCCGCACTTCGTGCAGGTCGCGCAACACCTGACGGCGCGCTTCCTCGTTCGCCTGGAAGATGACCGGCGTCTCTTCGGGGATCTGGAAGCGGTTCACGCCCACGACGACCTCGTCGCCGCTCTCGGCGGCGCGCAGCCAGGTCATCGCGCTGCGCTGGATCTCACGCTGGACCCAGCCCGATTCGATCGCGGCGACGGGCCCGCCGCGTCGGTCGACCTCGGCCATCAGGTCGAGCGCGCGTTCCTCCAGCTCGTCGGTGAGCGCTTCGACGAACGGAGCGCCGCCCAGCGGGTCGACGACATCCGCGACGCCGGTTTCGTAGCCCAGGACCTGCTGCGTCCGCAGCGCGAGCCGCGCCGTCTTCTCGGTCGGCAGCGACAGCGCCTCGTCCATCGAGTTCGTGTGGAGCGACTGCGTGCCGCCCAGGACGGCCGCCAGAGCCTGGATCGTGACGCGCACGACGTTGGTCTCGGGCTGCTGGCTGGTCAACGTGGATCCGGCCGTCTGCGTGTGGAAGCGCAGCATCCACGAGCGTTCGTCCTGCGCGCCGAACTCCTCGCGCATGATCCGCGCCCACATGCGGCGCGCGGCGCGGAACTTGGCCACTTCCTCGAACAGGTTGTTGTGCGCGTTGAAGAAGAACGACAAGCGCGGCGCAAAATCGTCGACGGCCAGCCCGGCCGCGATCGCCGCGCGCACGTAGGCCCGGCCGTTGCCGAGCGTGAACGCCAGCTCCTGCGCCGCGGTCGATCCCGCCTCGCGGATGTGGTAGCCGCTGATCGAGATCGTGTTCCACTGCGGCACCTCGCGCGCGCAGAACGCCATGAGGTCCGTCGTCAGGCGCATCGACGGCCCGGCCGGGAAGCGGTAGTTCCCGCGCGCGGCGTACTCCTTCAGAATGTCGTTCTGCACGGTCCCGCGCAGCTTCGCGAGCGGGATGCCGCGCTTCTTCGCCAGCGCGCAGTAGAGCGCCAAGAGCACCGGCGCCGTCGCGTTGATCGTCATCGACGTCGACACGTTCTCGAGCGGGATGCCCTCGAAGAGCAGCTCCATGTCGAGCAGCGAGTTGATCGGCACGCCCACGCGGCCGCTCTCGGCCTGCGCCAGCGGATGGTCCGAGTCGTAGCCGATCTGCGTCGGCAGGTCGAAAGCGGTCGACAGCCCGGTCTGCCCGCTCTGCAGGAGCAGCTTGAAGCGCGCGTTCGTCTCGCGCGCGCTGGTGAACCCGGCGTACTGCCGCATGGTCCACAGGTGCCCGCGGTACATGCTGGGCCGGATCCCGCGCGTGAAGGGGTATTCCCCCGGCATCCCGCCGTCGGCCGCCGCGCCGTAGACCGGGTCGAGAGGGATGCCCGAGCTCGTGGCGAAATGCGCGCGCCGTTCGGGACTCTTGGTCACCGCCTTGGCGTAGACGTCCTCGCGCCAGCGGCGCGTGGCCTCGGACGGCGCCGGGGCGTCGTCGGCGGGGCGCGGACCGGCGGCCTTGGGCCTCGCGTCGTGGGTCATGGGGCAGCGGGCGCGGGGGTGCCGCGAGTCGGATGAGTCTAGCGGCGGCGGGCGTGACCCGGGCTTGCAGGGGTTTTTCGCGGCTTGTGCGGCGAGCGGGTCGAAGGCCTGCGCTTCCAGGCAGTAGCATCGAACTCCCGACGCCGCCCGCGTCTCTGGTTTCTCGAAACGGCCCTCGGCCGCGAGACTCCGGTTGGCACGCGCCCGACCATCGGAACCCCGTTCTCTACGCCGCGCTCGACAGCCTCCCCATGAAGCGCCCCCTCGTTCTGGCCCTCGTCCTGGTCCTCGTCGCCGCGAGCGTCGTGGGACTCGTCACCTGGCTCTCCTTCGGTCCCCCGGGCCGGGCGCCATCGCCCGGCTCCGGGCGTGACGCCACGACGGCCTCGGCGGCCGAGGACGCGCGCGCCGACGGCGTCGCGCCGGACGCGCCCGCGGACCTGGCCGCGCCGGGCGCGGAGGCGGCCGAGCGGGCCGCCGCTGCCGCTGCTGTCGCCGACTCCGGCCCGCGCGTCGCCATCGAGGGTCGCGTCACGCCGCCGTCGGGTTGCACGGTCGACGACCGCGTCGAGGTCTTCGCGCTCGACCGCGAAGTGGACGTCGAGGACGCGCTGGAGGCCGTCGATCACTCGGTCAAGCCGCGCGCCGAGAAGCCGCGCGAGCGCGACCCCTTCGGCTTCGCGACCGAGGTGGACCTCGTGGTCCCCGACCGGCCGCGCTTGCTGGGACGGGCGCAGATGGCCGCCGACGGCCGCTTCCGCCTCGAGGTGCCGGAGAGCACGCCGACGGCGCACGTGATCGCGGTCGGCCGCTCGTGGTACGGCAAGCGGACCGAGCCGCTCGACGTCGGCGCGAATGGCGCGCGCGTCGACCTCGTGACGCTGTGCGGCGCCTGGATCGAGGGCGTCGCCGCCGTGCCCGCGGGACGCGACGCGAGCGAGGTGGAGGACCTCGAGGTCAAGCTGCGCACGGCCGTGGACGGACTGCGCGGGAACATGCGGGATTTCGAGGGCATTTCGCGCTCTGCGCGCGTCACCGGCGGTCGCTTCGAGCTCGTCGCGCTGGACGCGGCCCTGACCTACGACGTCTCGGCCGAGCCCGAGCGGCTCGCGGCTGGCAAGGCCAAGGCGAAGGACCTCACGGCGGGTCACGCCTACCCGCTGCGGCTCGAGTTCCTGCAAGGCGGCACCGTGCGCGGCGTCGTGCGCGGTGCCGACGGCAGGCCCCTCGACGCGGCCAAGGTCTCGGCCAACCAGAAGGGCAACTGGTTCGGCTTCGACGACAACTCGATCCGCGACGGCCAGACGGGCGCGGACGGCGCGTTCGAGCTGGTCGGCGTCGCGCCCGGCAAGGTGGAGCTGAAGGCGGCCGCGGACGGCTGGCTCTTCGACAAGGCCGTCAAGGTCGAGGTCCAGGACGGCGGCGTCACCGAGGGCGTCGTGCTGGCGCTGACGCGCGGCGCGGCGATCGCGGGCACGCTGCACTGGGCGGACGGCAAGCCGGGCGTCGACATCGTGGTCGACGTCTCGTTCGACCGCTCGCAGATGGCCGGGATGGGCGCGTTCAACGCGCTGAAGGGCGCGCGCGGCGAGGCGCGCACCGACGCCGAAGGACGCTTCCGCGTGCAGGGCCTCGGTCCCGGGCCGTTCAACGTCGAGGCGCGCAAGCTCGCTCCAGAAGACGAGGCCGAGTGGAAGGACAAGCCCGTCCTGGAGCGCCGCCGCCACGAGCACCGCGCACGCGCCGAGGGTGTGAAGCCCGGGACCGAGGAGTTGGCGCTCGTGCTGCGTCCACCCAGCGGCATTCGCGGTCGCGTCGTCGATGCGGCCGACGTGCCGGTCGCGAAGTTCACGGTCGTCGCCGGCGCGGTTGGCAAGGGGATGATGGCCGAGCTCGGCCAGGAGAAGCGCTCGGAGCCGTTCGAGTCGGAGACCGGCGAGTTCCGGCTGGCCTCGCTGCACGACGGCACGTGGAAGCTCTCGGCCCAGGCCGAGGGTTTCGCGGCGTCGGAGCCGATCGAGATCGTGCTCCCGCTGGCGCCCGACGCGGCCGAGATCGTGGTCCGGCTCGAGCGCGCCGCGTCCGTGCGCGGCTTCGTGCGCGCGCCGGACGGGCAACCGGTCGCGGGCGCGCTCGTGGCTCTCGACGATGGACAGCCGACGTGGATGCGCGCGATGTCGAGCTCGAAGCAGATCGAGACGCGCAGCGACGCCAGCGGGCGCTTCGACCTGACCGGCCTGAAGCCGGGTCGGAGCGCGATCGTGGCCGACCACGCCGACTACGCGCGCAGCCCGGAACTGCCGCTGGATCTCGCGGCCGGGCAGATCATCGAGGACGCCGCGCTCGTTCTGCGCGAGGGCGGACGCCTCACGGGCGAGGTCTTCAACGACGGGAAGCCCGCGACCGGGATGATGGTCCAGGTCCAGGAGACGAAGCGCTTCTCGCAAGACATGACGTTCACCGACGCAGCCGGACGCTTCGAGGTCGCGCACCTCGATCCGGGCTCGTACCAGGTCATCGCGATGCCGGCGCGCGGCGACGCGCTGTCCAGCGAGGACGGCGAGTTCGACCCGATGTCGATGATGTCGAACCTGAAGATGACGACGACCGACATCGTCGACGGCGAGAGCGTGCACGTGGTCCTGGGCGCTCCGCCCACGGACCCGGTGCAGGTGAGCGGCCGCGTGACGCACGCTGGCGCGGGCGTTCCGAGCGCGACCGTCATGTTCCTGCCGCAGACCGGCAAGAAGGGCCTGGCCGGCTTCAAGCCCGTGCAGACCAAGAAAGACGGCTCGTTCGCGCTCACGCTCGATGCGCCGGGCGCCTACAGCGTCTCCGTGCAGCGCATGAGCCCGCAGATGGACGCGCAGAGCGTGCACGAGATCCGCGTTGAAGTGCCCGAGGCGACCGAGCACGTGCTCGACATCGCGCTGCCCGAGGGCCGCATCAGCGGACGCGTCGAGGGTCCGGACGGCAAGCCGCTCGCGCGCGCGCGCGTCTCGGTCGTGCGCGAGGGCGCGGCCCGCCCCGGAACGACGTGGGGCGGCGGCTACCACGAGCTGCGCACGGACGGCGAAGGCCTGTACGACGCGACCGGTATCGAGCCGGGCACATACAGCGTGATGGCCGGGGGCAGCGAGCTCGGCGGCATGCTCGGTGACGGCAGCAGCGCCACGGGTGGCCGCGAAGTGAAGAGCGGCGTGCAGGTGGGCACGGGCGACTGGCGCCGCGGCGTCGACTTCAAGCTGAAGACGCCGGGCGTCGTCGAGATCTCCGTCGTCGACGAAGCCGGCCAGGGCGTGTCGGGCGCGGTCGTCTTCGCGCGCACCGAGTCCGGTCACGGGGTCGACGCGTTCTCGTTCATCTCGACGGATGGCGCCGGACTGGCCAAGTACGGCGGGCTCGCGCCCGGGCGCTACTCGTTCCGCGCGCGCACGACCACGATCGCGAGCGGCGAAACGCCGCCTGTGCGCCTCGAGGAAGGCGGCAAGGCCAGCGTCAAGATCGTGGTCGAGAAGGGCACGATGGTGCTCGTCAAGGTGGTCGACGGCGAGAAGAAGCCGCTCTTGGCCTCGATCGAGATCCTCGACGAGAACGGCCACGACGTCGGCAGCCAGCTCGGCCTGTCCGAGATCATGGAGCGCTTCCAGGGCGGCGGCCTGGACCCGACCGAGCAGAAGTTCGGTCCCTTCCACGCCGGCAAGTACAAGGTGCGCGTGACGACCGAGACGGGCAAGACGACGACGAAGCCCGTGACGCTGAGCGGTCAGCCCGAGCGCAAGATCACGATCGAGCTCGACTGACGCGTCGATACCGTGCCAGGGACAACTCCGACAGGTTCGCGGTGTCGCGCGGGCCTGTCCGACTTGTCGGTGTCGCTCCTGGCGCCGAACTCCGTGCCGAACTGCGCGCGCCGCGGGAGCCCGATCAACCTGTCGGAGTTGTCCCTGGCACGGTATGACCAACCTGTCGGAGTCGTCCCTGGCACGGTATCACCGGTTCGCGCGCAGCCACACGAGCAACGCCTCGAAGTCGGCCGGCACGGGCGCCTCGAACTTGCGCGCGACGCCCGTGCGCGGGTCGGGGAACTCGAGCGCTTGCGCGTGCAGCATGTGGCGCTCCGTCGCCGGCGCTCCCTCGGGGAGCTTCTCGACCTGGCGCCGCGACGGGCGGTACAGCGTGTCGCCCACGAGCGGATAGCCGACGTGCGCCATGTGCACGCGCACCTGGTGCGTGCGGCCCGTCTTGGGGAACACGGTCAGGTAGGCGTAGCCGCGGAAGCGCTCGCGCACCTCGTAGTAGGTCTGCGCGGGGCGGCCCTCGCCCTCGGGCAGGACGCTCATGCGGTCGGGGTGGCGCTCGCTCCGGCCGAGCGGGACCTCGATCCACTCCGTGTCGAAGCGCGGATCGCCGTTCACGATCGCGAGGTACGTCTTCGCGACGCGCCGCTCGCGGAAGGACTCCTGCAAGCTCGCTAGCGCCACGTCCGTGCGCGCCAGCACGAGGATGCCGCTCGTTTCGCGGTCGAGGCGGTGCACGACGCCCGGCCGCCGGCCCTCCTCCTCGGAGCTCGGGAACGGCCCGTGCTCGCGCGCGGCGATCTCGGCCGCACCGGGCTCGCCCCCCGGGCTGTTCCTGTGGGTCAAGAGGCCGGCCGGCTTGTCGAGCACGACCAGGTCCTCGTCGACGTGGATCGTCCGCAAGGAGGCCGCGCACTCCGGATCGATGGCCTCGCCGGAGCCGACATCGACGGTCGCCTCCCCTCCTTCCAGGACCAGCAGGCCCGGCTTCGTCACGAGCTCGTCCCGGAAGTGGACCTTGCCGCCCTTGATCAGCGCCTGGAGTCGGGTGCGTGACATGCCCCCCACGAGGTCCAGGAGCACCTGGTCGAAGCGGCGGCCGCGGGCGGTGTCCGGGATGTGGACGCGGACGGAGTCGGTGGACATCAGGGGGTCGCGGGCTGCCGGGCGAAACCGCATGATCCTACGCTGCCGCGGGACGCCGGTCCCGCACGAGTCCGGTTTCGCTCCCCCCCATGAGCTCTCCCCGCCCTTCCGTCCTGCTCGTCGACGACGATTCGCGCCTGTTGGACGTGCTCGGTGCCGTGCTCACGCGCCAGGGCTTCGACGTGACGCTCGCGCGCGCGCCGGGCTCGGCGGTCGACCTCCTGCGCAGCGGGCGCTTCGACGCGGTGGTCACCGACGTCGTGTTCGAGGGCTGGTCGGAAGGCAACCTCGTGCTCGCCGCGACGCGCGAGTACCAGCCGCAGGCGGTCGTCATCCTGATGACGGGCTACCCGGCGCTCGAGGGCGCGATCTCGGCCGTGAAGCAGGGCGCCTACGACTACCTGCAGAAGCCGATCGATCCGATCGTGCTGAGCGCGTTCGTGCACCGCGCGCTGCGCGAGCGCGACATCGCCAGCCCGACGATGGCGTTCCGCGACCTGGTCGACATCCTGACCGCGATGGTCGCCAACACGATCGAGCGCGTCGATCCGTACACGGCGGGTCACGGCTCGCGCACGCGCAAGTATTGCAGGATGCTGGGGCAGCGCCTGGCGCTCGAAGACGCGACGTGCGAGCGGCTCGAGCTGGCCGCGATCGCGCACGACTACGGCAAGATCTACCTGGAGGACTTGAGCTTCCTGACGAAGACCGGGCCGCTGACCCCGAAGGAGTACGCGGCCGTGCAGCAGCACCCCGAGATGAGCGCCAAGAAGCTGGGACACCACCCGCGCCTGCGCGACGTGTGCCGCTACGTGGCCGAGCACCACGAGAAATGGGACGGCACGGGCTACCCGCGCCGGATCGCGGGCGAGAGCATCTCCTTGCCGGGGCGGATCCTGGGCGTCGCCGAGGTGTTCGACTCGCTGGCCACGAAGCGCTCGTACAAGGATGCATGGGATCTCGGGCGGGTCATCGAGTTCTTCGTCGACGAGCGCGCGCGCCACTTCGACCCGATCGTGGTCGACGAGTTCCTGGTCCTGCTGGACGCGCACGGCGAGGCGTGGATGCGCGCGCCGCAGAAGGACCGCGAGGCGCTGCGCGCGGCCAGCGCCATCTGAGGAGCGGGGGATCGAGGCTCTCGTCCGTCCTCCGCCGTCGGCGGCGCGCGGAGGTCTCGAAACCGTCCGGCCGCCCGTTTCCTTTCGTCCCTCGCGCACTAGGAGGAGCCCGTGGTGTCGGTCCTGCTTCCGCTACTCCTGCTCCAACTCGCCCCGCCGCCCCCGGGGCCGCCCGGCCTGCAGTGGATCGTCGGCGGGCGAACGCGCGTCGGCATGAGCGTCGGTGAGGTCGAGCGCATCATCGATGGCGATCCCGAGACGCGCGCCTACGCCGGGGCGCTGATCGGCGGCACGCCGCTGCACGACGTCGCGGTCGAGTCGTTCTGGCTCATGCCGACCGAGGTGACGTGCGAGCAGTACGCCGCGTACCTCCTGGCGACGGGCGCGCGCGCTCCCGAGCCGTGGTGCGAAACGGCGATCCGCGCGGCCAGCATCGAGCACGCGCGCACGACCGCGGCGCGCGCGGAAGAGGCGCTCAAGCACGACTTGCCCGTGCCGGAGGCCGAGCCGTTCGACGCTCACGCCTGGTGGCTCGCGAACGGGCGCGGCGCGGGTTTCGAGCTGGCTCCATACGAGCGCACGCTGCCCGTCGTTTCGGTCGATTGGGACGAAGCGCGGGCCTACGCGCGCTGGGCCGGACTGCGGCTGGCCACGGAGGCCGAGCACGCGCGCGCCGTGCGCGGCGATTCCGAGCGCCCTTGGCCGTGGGGCGACGACGTGCGCGCCGAGAGGTTCGCGTCGACGCAGGAAGTCGCGCGCGACGGCAGCGCGCGGCCCGTGGCCAGCTTCCCCGGCGGCAAGAGCCGCCAGGACGTGTACGACCTGGCCGGCAACGTGTGGGAGTGGACGTCTGACGCGTACACGTCGTTCCCGCACTACGAGCCGCACGAATGGGTCTTCGGCTGGGGCGAGGCGAAGCAGCGTGTCACGGCGATCGCAGCGTTCGACGCCCAGCAGCGCGTCGCCGTCGGCGGATCGTTCCAGATGCCTCTGACGTTGTGCCGCTCGGGCATCCGCCGCGGTTTGACGCGCGACCAGCGCGCGCTGGCGCTCGGGCTGCGCTGCGCGGCGAGCCCGCGCGCGGGCGCCGACGTGGCGGCGACGATGAACGCGGAGGAGCTTTCGCCGGCGCGGCGACCGAAGGGCGCGCCGCCGCTGCCGCGCGCCGTCCCCGATCTGACCGTGGCCGTCGACGGCTGGCGCACGATCCCGAGTCAGCCGACCGAAGGCTGGACGCAGCCCTCGGGCTACACCGTGATCGCGGACTACCGCTGCATCGCGTTCGCGCCGTCCGAGCGCGTGCCGGTGCGCGACCCGCAGACGCTCGATCGCCAGAGCCTCGAGAACGGGCCGGTGCTGCTGGGCTACCTGCACACGACGGTGCCGCTGGTGCAGCCCGAGCTCGGGCCGGGCACCTACCTGGTCTGCTGGCGGGCGAAGGGCCTGAGGAAGATGGGCGGCGATGGCCCGCGGTCGCCGGATCCGCCGCTCGAGGAGACCCTGCGCTTCGACATCGAGCGCGACCAGCTGATCGTGTTCGACCTGGACGGCCACCCGCTCGCCGCGGTGCCCGCGACGATGTCGTGGGGACCGGAACGCGACGGCAAGGCCGCATTCACGCCGCAGCCGGACGACCGTGAGGACCGCCGTAGCATCCACTTCGAGGCCTACGCACCGTCCGAGACGTCGAAGCGCGGGCCGTTCGTGGCGTTCGACGTGATCGCGACCGACGCGCAGCCGGGCGTTCGATGGCGCTGAGCGCATGCCGGACCGCTCCCAGATCTCTGCCCAAGTCTCCATGGCCACGAAAGAGCGGCTCGAGCGCTTCCTGCGCGCTACCGGAATCAGCTAGTCGCACTTGGTTGAGCAGGCCCTGCTGCACCACCTGACCGCGCTCGAGGAGCTGCCCCTCGAGATCATCGTTCCGGCTCGGTTCGTGCTCGACCGGGAGAGCGCAGAGCGAGTTAGTCCGCGTCAACCGTTGCTGGAGTGTGGCGGGTTGTCCCGCTGCCACTGCTCGAGGTGAGCCGCGAGCACGTCGCAGTCGCGTACGATCGATCCCTCTGCGCTTGCGAAGTACACGTCCCGTTCGGCGCACAATTCGATCCAGTCCGCAGGCTCGAAGAGGTGTGAGCGTCCTGGGTCGAGGTCGAGGTCGAACTGCGCGTCCGCGGCGATGAACCCTCGGAGCAAGTCGAACGGCGTGATCTCGCGCAGGTAGGGGTCGTTCACGATCGATCGACACGTGAGCAGCGCATCGACCTCGCCACGTCGATGGCTCGCGATCGCCTCGAGCGCGTCTCGCGCGGCTGCCTGGAGGCCCGAGCGATACGTCTCCGACGACAGTGCCTCGCCGAACGGCCCGGTCCGCTCCGACACGTCGTGCACGGCGCTCAGAACCCGGCGAGGTTGCGCTCCAGCAGCGAGAGCTCGAGTTCGAGCTCCTCGCGGCGCGAGCGTTCCTCGGCCACGACCTCGGGATCGGCGCGTTCGAGGAACGCGGCGTTGGCAAGCTTGCCGTCGACTGCGGCGATGCCGGCTTTGACCTTCTCGGCGCGGCGCTGGAGCACGTCCTTCAGCTTGCCCAGGTCGACGCCCTCGCCCAGCAGCACGACGGCTTCGATCCCGCCCACGACCGCCACGGCGCTGGCCTTCGGCCTCTCGACCGATGCGGCGATGTCGCACTCCGACAAGTGCGCGAGCGCGCGCACCGTCGCGGCGTGTCGCGTCAGGATCTCGCGCTCGAGCGGGCGCTTCACGGCGATCCGCGCCTGCAGCGGCTGGCGCTCGCCGAGGCTCGTCAGGTTGCGCACCTGGCGCACGGCGCCGACGAGGTCCTGCAGGACCTGCATCTCGCTCTCGGACGCCTCGTCGATCGCGAGGCCGGCGCCGTCCGGCCAGCGCGCGTTCATCAGCATCGGCGCGCCGCCGCCGGTCGTCTCGTGCAGCGTCTTCCACAGCACCTCGGTCACGTACGGCGTGAACGGATGCAGCAGGGCCAGCGTGTCCTGCAGCACGCGCACGAGCGTGCCGCGCGCGACGGCGCCGGACGCGTCGGATTCTTGCGAGAGGCGCGGTTTCGCCATCTCGAGGTACCAGTCGCACAGGTCGTTCCAGACGAACTTGTAGAGCAGCGTCGCGGCCTCGTTGAGGCGGTATTCATCGAGCGCCGATGTCGTGTCGCGCCGCGCGCGCTCCAGGCGCGAGAGGATCCAGCGGTCTTCCAGGCGCAGATGCGCGCCCGTGAGCGTCGGGTCCTGCGCCGGCTTTCCGGCCACGTTCATCAGCGCGAACCGCGCCGCGTTCCAGAGCTTGTTCGTGAAACGGAAACCCTGCTCGATGCGATCCGGCGCGAGCTTGACGTCCTGCCCCTCCTTCGTGAGCAGGATCAGCGAGTAGCGCGTCGCGTCGGCGCCGTACTTGTCGATCAGCTCGATCGGATCGACGCCGTTGCCGGCCGACTTCGACATGCGCCGGCCTTTCGGGTCGAGCACGGTCGCGTGCACGTTGACGACGTCGAACGGGCAGCGCTGGTCCTCGGGCAGGTGGTCGAGGAACTCGTAGCCGGCCATCACCATGCGCGCGACCCACAGGTAGATGATCTCGCGCGCGGTCGAGAGGAACTGCGTCGGGTAGAAACGCGCCAGGTCCTCGGTCTTGTCGGGCCAGCCGATCGTGGCGAACGGCCACAGCCACGAGCTGGCCCACGTGTCGAGCACGTCCTCGTCGCGGCGCACGATCGGCTTGCCCGTCTTGGGGTGCTTCGAGCCGATCGCGAGGTCCGTGCGCGACGCGACGGGCACGTTGTCCTCGTCGTACCAGACCGGGATCTGGTGCCCCCACCAGAGTTGGCGACTGATGCACCAGTCGTGCACGTTCTCGAGCCAATCGAGGTAGACCTTCTCCCAGCGCTCCGGGCGGAACTTCAGGCGCCCGCTCTTGGCGGCGCGGATCGCCGGCTCCGCCAGCGGCTTCATCTTCACGAACCATTGCTCGCTGACGAGCGGCTCGATGATGCTCTTGCTGCGGTCGGAGATCGCGACGTTGTGCGTGTAGTCCTCGACCTTGCCGAGCAGGCCGAGCTCGTCGAGCTTCTTCACGACCGCGTCGCGCGCCTTCTCGCGCGCGAGTCCCGCGAACGGACCGCCGTTCTCGTTCAGGCGGCCGTCCTTCTCGTACAGGTTGACGATCGGCAGCTTGTGTCGCAGGCCGCGCTCGTAGTCGGCCGGATCGTGGCCAGGTGTGACCTTGACGGCGCCCGTGCCGAAATCCGTCTCCACGGTGTCGTCGAGGACCAGCGGGATCTCGCGCCCGACGATCGGCAGGATCAGCGTTGCGCCGTGCAGGTGGGCGTAGCGCGCATCGCCCGGATTCACGGCCACGCCCGTGTCACCCAGCATCGTCTCGGGCCGCGTCGTCGCGACGGTGACGAACTCGTCCGCGCTTCCCTTCACCGGGTAGCGCAGCTGGTAGAGCTTGTCCTTCTTCGGGACGTACTCGATCTCGTCGTCGCTGACGGCCGTCTGCAGCACGACGTCCCAGTTCACGAGCCGCGCGCCGCGGTAGACGAGCCCCTTGTCGAAGAGGCGCACGAAGCTCTCGCGCACCGCGCGCGTCATGTGCGGCTCCATCGTGAAGCGCGTGCGCGACCAGTCGCACGACGCGCCCAGGCGGCGGTACTGCTGGAGGATGTAGCTGCCGTGCTCCTCCTTCCAGGCCCACACGCGCGCCAGGAACGCCTCGCGGCCGAGGTCGTTGCGCGTCTTCTTCTCGTCCTCGTAGAGCTTGCGCTCGACGACCGCCTGCGTCGCGATGCCGGCGTGGTCCGTGCCCGGCAGCCACAGCGCGTCGAAACCCTGCATGCGCCGGTGACGGATGATCACGTCCTGGATCGTGCCGTTCAGCGCGTGCCCCATGTGCAGCACGCCGGTCACGTTCGGCGGCGGGATCATGATCACGAAGGGCTTCTTCGAGCCGTCCTTCTTCGCGGAAGGCGTGAAGCCGCCGCTCGCGAGCCAGCGCTCGTAGACGTCGTTCTCGAACTCGGCCGGCGCGAAGCGGGTGGATAGCTCCATGGAGGGCGACCACTTCATCGGCGCGCGCCGAGCGGGTCAAGGCGGCGCGCGCTTGAACCGCGCGCCTATCCTGTCGGGCGCGCGGATGCGCGCCGGCGCGCGCTTGAACCGCACGCCTATCCTGCCGGGCGCGCGGATGCGCGCCGAGCGCGCGCTCCGCGCGCGCAGGGGGGGCTGTCGGGCTGGAAACGGGCCGCGGGTCCGTCAGGAGGTGGGTGTGGTGTGCACGAGTGCGACGATCGCGCGCGCCGTGCGCGGGTCCGGGCGCTGGGCCAGGGCCTTCGAAGGCAGGCACCACAAGAGCACCGTGTGGCCTTGTGGCAGCGGCGTGACGCCTTGCGCGCGCCCCAGCGCTTCGCCCTCCGGCGAGGTCCACGAGCAGGCGAAATCGAGCGCGTTCGGAGCCCAGCCGGCCGTCGGTTTGCCACCCAGCTCGAGGCGCAGCCCGTCGCTCCAACGTCGCTCGCCGCCGCCGGAACGCGCCGGCAGCACCGCGCGCTTGCCGGCCGGCGTCGAGAAGCCGGGCCGCTCGAGCAGCTCGACGCGCGGGTCCCGCGCCGACAGCTCGCGCAACGACTTCTCGAGGCCGCGCTCGTCGATCAGGAGGGCCAGGCTCGCGGAGGACTCGTCCGCCGGGCGGTAGAGCGTCTCGGCGTGCTCGAGCGGCATCTCCCACACCTGGACGTCGAACTCGTAACCGGTGGCGGTGATCACGCCCTCCGGTCGCACCTGGCAGCCGACGCAGCCCTTCTTGCCCACGTGCTCGCCCTCAGAGCCGCTCTCGGACGCGTTCGCGGTGGCGGGCGCAGTCTCCGCCTCGCCAGATCGATCGGCCCCACAAGCAGTCAGGAGGAGCAGCACGGCGGCGGGAGCGATCCAGTGCATCTCCTCAGTCTAGCCCGGCGCGCGCGATCCTGCCGCGCGGGCACCCCCCCGCGCGCGCGGAGTCGCGCGCTCGGCGCGCGACTCGCGCGCCCAACAAGATGGGGCGCGCGGTTCAAGCGCGCGCCCCGCGCGCCCCGCGCGCCCCGCCCGCTAGGATCACCCGCGTGAAGACACGCGCCGAAGCCTCGCGCTACCAGGAGACGTCGCTGCATGCCGACGTGATGGCCTTCGTCGAGGGGTTGCGGGCCCGCGGCGATCCGCGCCTGCACGTCGAGCCCTTCGGCACGAGCCCCGAAGGCCGCGCGATGCCGCTGTGCGTGCTTGCGCGCGACCCGGTGCGCCTGCCGTTCCACGCTCACGGCTCGCAGCGGCCCGTCGTGCTGATCATCAACGGCATCCACGCCGGCGAGGTCGAGGGCAAGGAGGCCAGCCTCGCGCTGATGCGCGACCTGCTCGACGGGAAGCATCCCGGGATCCTGGACGAGCTCGTGCTGCTGGTCGTGCCGCTCTTCAACCCCGACGGCAACGATCGCATCGACCCCAAGAACCGCGCCTTGGATCTGGCGCATTTCGAAGGGCAGATCGGGCCGCCGACCGGCGTCGGCACGCGCGGCAACGCCAGCGGCGTGAACCTGAATCGCGACTACATGGCGCAGTCGCAGCCCGAAATGCGGCTCCTGATGCAGAACGTGTGGCGGCGCTGGCGGCCACACCTGACGATCGACTGCCACTCGACGAACGGCTCCGTGCACCGCTACGCCGCGACCTACGACGTGCCGCACGTGGTCGAGAGCGGCCGGCGCGAGCCGATCGAATGGATGCGCAGCGTGGCGTTGCCCGAGATCACGCGGCGCCTCGCGCAGCGCACGAAGCTCGACACGTTCTTCTACGGCAACTTCGTCGAGGACGAGGGCGCGAGCGGCGAGGGCTGGCGCACCTATCCGCACCATCCGCGCTTCGGCGGGAACTACCGCGGGCTGCTGAACCGGCTCGACCTGCTGCTCGAGACGTACTCGTACCAGACGTTCGAGGAGCGCGTGCGGGCGTCGTACGAGTTCCTTGTCGAAACGCTGTCGGTCGTCGCCGAGCGCGCGCGCGACGCGGTGCAGGTCGTCGAGACGTCGCAGGACCCGCCGATGCGGATCGCGGTGCGCTACGCGCTCGAGGCGTTCCCGGGCAAGGTCGAGATCCTGACGCGCAAGCCGCGGACTCTCGAGGGCGCGCCGGCCAGCGTGCGCATCCCGCACCTCGCGCGCTTCGTCGGCACGGAGATCGTCGAGCGGCCGTGGGGCTACTGCGTTCCGTGGGTCGTCGCCGAGCACCTCGACCGGCACGGGCTCTTCGTGCGCCGGTTGCGCGGCGGCTCCGCGACGGTCGAGATCGCCAAGGTCGAGCACGGCGCCACGCACGGCGCGCGCGCGATCCTCGAGGCCAAGGACGAGCGCGAGATCGACGTCTCGTGGCGCCGCGAGGGCCTGCGCTTCCCCGAGGGCGCCTGGATCGTCGAGACCGAGCAGCCGCTGGGCGCGGTCGCCGTGTACCTGTGCGAGCCGCGCAGCGACGACGGCCTGGTCGCGTGCGGCGTGCTGCCCGAGCCGGCGCCGGGCGACGACTGGCCCTGCCTGCGCGTGCTCGAGCCCGTCCCCTACTGAGCGCCATCGCGCCCGAGCCCTTCGCGCGGCGCTGCGCGCCAAAGGGACGCAAGGTTGCGCTGGACGCACGACCGGTCAAGGCCGGAAGCTCGTCGCGCTTGGCCCAGGCTCCCACCCGCCGCGTGCTCGTGATCGCGAACCCCGTCGCGGGCCGTGGCCGCGGCGCGCGCGCAGCCGAAGTACTCGTCGCCGGCCTGCGCGCGGAAGGCGTCGAGGTCGAGCTGTTCGCGACCTCGCAGCGTGGCAGCGCGCGCGACCGGGCGGCGGCGATCGCACGCGACGTCGACACGGTGGCCGTCGTCGGCGGCGACGGGACCTTGAACGAGGTACTGAGCGGCCTTCCGCGCCGCGACGTGCGCGTCGCGCCGCTGCCGATGGGCACGGCCAACGTGCTCGGCCTCGACCTGGGCCTGCGCCGCGATCCGGCCGGATGCGTGCGCACGATCCTCGCGGGACGCACGCAGGCGCTCGACATCGCGCGCATCGAATCGGCGGGCAGCGCGGACGCCGGCGCACGGCGGCTGTGCTTCCTGGGCGCGAGCGCGGGATACGACGCCAGCGTCGTGCACGAGCTCGAGCGTCTGCGCCGCGGCCCGATCACGCGCCTGTCGTGGGCGCGCGCGGCGCTGACGGCGTTGCGCGCCTACGAGCCGCCGCGCATCGAGGTGGAGGCCGACGGAAAGCTCCTGCCCGGCGTGCACGGCATGGTGCTGCTGGCCAACGTCGTGAACTACGCCGGCTGGCCCAGCCTGGCCGGAGACCGGCGGCTCGACGACGGTCTCTTCGAGGCCTACCTGTTCCCCGCGCGATCGCGCGCGGAGTTGTTGCGCCACGGCGCGCGCGGCCTGCTCGCGCGCTTCCCGGGCGGCGGCGTCGTGCGCGTGACGGGCCGGCGATTCCGCGTCGCGAGCGCGCGTCCCGTGCCTCTGCAGGTCGACGGCGACGCGGCCGGCAGCACGCCGTTCGAGCTGACGGTCGAAGCGGAACGCTTCCGGATCCTGGTACCCTGACCGCCGTGAGCGCCAACCAACGTCCCACCGTCGAGATCGCCGGCCGTCGATTCGGCGGCGGCCAGCTGTTCCTGATCGCCGGCCCGTGCGTGCTCGAGTCGCGCGCGCTGACGCAGGAGATCTCGGGCCGACTGGCCGAGATCTGCAAGGCGCGCGGCGTGCCGTGGATCTTCAAGGCCAGCTTCGACAAGGCCAACCGCTCGAGCGCCAGCGCGACGCGCGGGCCGGGCTTCGACGCCATGGAATGGCTGGGCGAGGTGCGCAAGAGCCTGAATGTGCCGACGATCACCGACGTCCACTTGCCCGAGCAGTGCGCGCCCGCGGCCGAGTTCGTCGACGTCTTGCAGATTCCCGCGTTCCTGTGCCGGCAGACGGATCTGCTGCTGGCGGCCGCGGCGACGCGCCGCGCGCTGCACGTCAAGAAGGGCCAGTTCCTCGCGCCCTGGGACATGAAGAACGTCGTCGACAAGATCGTGAAGGCCGGCAACCCGAACGTGATGGTCTGCGAGCGCGGCGTCACGTTCGGCTACGGCCGCCTGGTCGTCGACATGACCGGGTTCGAGCACCTGTCCGCGACCGGCAAGCCGGTCGTGTTCGACGCCACGCATTCCGTCCAGGAACCCGGCGCTCTGGGCGACCGCACCGGCGGCGACCGGCGCAAGGTCCCCGCGCTGGCGCGCGCCGCCGTCGCGACCGGCCACGTCGACGGCCTCTTCTTCGAGGTGCACCCGGACCCCGACTCGAGCCCGAGCGACGGGCCGAACATGGTCAAGCTCGAGGACTTCGAAGGCGTGCTCGACGGCGTGCTGGCCGTGCACGCCGCCGCGCGCGCGGCGCGCTGACGATCAGTGCCCGCCGCCGCCCGGCTTCGGCCGAGCGTTCCAGAGGCGAGTGCAGAAGAGCAGCCCGACGGCCGCGAACGCGATCATCCACAGCGGCCAGGACATCCACTGCTGCGGGTGCTTGGCCGCATCGCCGACGGGCAGCGAGACTGCGAAGACCGCCGACTGAAGTGCGCCGCCCAGGTACACGAAGCCGTCGATGATGCCGGTCACGACGCCGGCGTTGCGCGATCCGCCGAAGTCGGCCGACGCGGTGCCGGACAGCATGCCGTGCACGCCGATGACGCACAGCGACATGAAGATGATCGACCAGCCGACGCCGGGGGTGCCGAGGAACAGCCAGCACCCGATCGCGCCGAGCAGAAGCCCGCCGTAGAGGATCGACGACACGGGCCCGCGCCGCGAACCGAACACGTGGTCGCTCACGGTGCCGGCGAAGACGCCGCCCAGTATGCCGGCGACGCACAGGAGCATGCCCCACTGGGCGTACACGGCGGTGTCGGCCTGCTCGAGCGCGACCGCGTACGGGCGGAACTGCTTCATCGCGGCCTGGCGCAGGAAGCCTGAGCAGAACTCGATCGCGACCAGGATCCAGATCACGCGCTGCGCGAACAGCTTGCGCAGGACGATGGCGAGACGGTCGGGGTGCAGCTGGCCGCTCGTCGCATCGCCGGTGTCGAAGTCGACGAGGCCCGCGCGCGACGGCGAGTCGCGCACGACCAGGAACGACGCCACGAACATCGCCGACAGCACGGCCGCCGGCACCCAGAAAGGCGCGACGACGTCGAACGCTTTGAACAGCGCGAGCGACCAGTCGTAGCTGAAGTAGAGCCCGAGCGAGATCAGGATCCCGAACAGGCCGCCGAGCATCCCGCGCTCGCGCACGTGGAACCAGTGCGCGTTGACCTTCACGATCGAAACTGCGCCGAACGACTGGAAGTACATGTTCAGCGCGTTCGACCACAGGAGCGCCGTCTTCAGCGTCCCGTCCCCTGCACCGCCGTCCCCTGTGTGCGCGTAGCGAGCCATCGCGATGGCCATCGCCGCGTTCATCACCGCCGATCCTCCGGCCGCGAGCAGGATCGTGGTGCGGCCGCCCCAGCGGTCCGTCAGCGGCCCGTTCAGCAGGAACGCGATCCCGTACACGGCCAGGCCGACGCCGTCGATCTGGTTGAAGTCGCGCCGCGAGAGGATGCCGGTCTTGTCGAGCTCGCCGGCGATCGCCGCCAGGTTGTAGCGGCCGAAGTACAGCATCGAGTACGTCAGGCCGAGGACGACCCAGTTCCAGCGGCGACGGCGCTGCAGACGCTCGTCGTGACCGAGGTCGATCTTCGGCAGCCGTCTGACGACGATCGCCACCGCGACGAGCAGCAGCAGGATCGGCC
>Ga0163152_10002991_pt1 | contig 22760 bp, 27 predicted proteins | sample OliLakLV19MP8IB2_FD_148635 | JGI IMG/M metagenome (GOLD analysis project Ga0163152, IMG submission 148635) | Freshwater microbial mat bacterial communities from Lake Vanda, McMurdo Dry Valleys, Antarctica - Oligotrophic Lake LV.19.MP8.IB-2 | ecosystem: Environmental > Aquatic > Freshwater >...
GTCTCCCGAAGTCGGCGCCCGCGCCGGACGTGCTCTTCGCGCTCGGACGCGCGGTCGATTCGTTGCGCGACGCGCGCCACCGCATCGTCCTCCGCGACGCGGCCGGTGTTCAGGGACTGTTCGCGGCGCTCGCCGCCGCGGCGCTCGGCGACGGCGCCGGCGGTCCCGCGTCCCCGGATCTGGTTCGCAGCATCAAGAAGACCTTCGGCTGGCGGACGAAGCGCATCCTGCGGCCGATCCTCGAGCCGCTCGCGGGACGCATCGTGTCGTTCGACTTCGTCGGCTGGCGAGCGGCGGTCGGCCGCACCGGCGCCCGCGCCGGACTCCTCGTGTGCGGCGATCTCCAGGTCGCGCTCGACATCATCGCCGGCCCCGGCCCGAGCGAAGGCCGCTCGGAGCGGCTCCGCAGCGACGCCGCAGCGGCCGATCTCGTGCGGTGGGCGCTCTCCGACGACTACGCGAAGATTCGCGCGGAGCTCCTCCGCAGCGTACGCTGACGTGAACCGCGTCGCGACCTTCGGGGAGAGGGCTCCCGGATTCCACGGCGAAGGGATCCACTCGGTCGTCTTCGACACGACGGGTCGATGGCTGCTCGTCGCAAGCCGCGACGCGCTTTCCTTGTGGACGGCGGCATCGCTGGAACGCGTCGCCGGGCTGAGCCGGGGCCCGGTGTACGGCGGCATCGGCTTCACCGGCGATCTCGCAGTCGCGCTCATCGATGCCACGCTCCGGTTCTGGAGCGTTCCCAGCGGCGAGCCCGCCGGCGAGATCGACGTGAACGTCGATCCGCACGGCGGTCTCTCGACGGCGTTCGGCCTGGGCGTCGCCGCGTTTTCGCTCCGCGAGAGCCAGGGGATCGAGGTGCGGGACCTGGTGACGCGCGAGGTCCGCTTTCGCGTGCCTCCGCTGGCGGGCCCGCCGCACTACGCACTCCGGTTCTCCTCCGACGGAGGACACCTGCTCGTCAGCAACGCCTCGACGATGGAGGTTTGGGACGTCGCGAAGGGCACGTGCGTCCGGCAGACCCCACGCGGGCTCGACAGCTCTCCGAGTGTGCTTCTCCCGGGCGGTGCCAACGCGCTCGTCGTCCGGCGTCTGGATGCCCGGGGCGAGTCGTCGCGCCGCGACGATGCGCTCACGACGTTCGACGAGGTCTCGCTGGAGAACGGCTCGCGCGTGCGGCGGTTCTTGCGCCCCGGCAACCTCGGCGTCGGTCCCATCGCCCGCACAGAGACTCCGCGGTGCGTCGTCGCCGTGATCAACGCGGGCGTCGCCGTCTGGAAGGGCGACGAGCCCATGCGCGTCGACGCGCGGAAGGACGACCATCGCGTGTGGGGCCGGTGCAAGGCGATCGCGCTCTCGCCGGATGCGAGGATGGCGGTCACGGGGGACACCGACGGCTGGCTCACGCGGTGGGACACCGCAACGCTCGCGCGCCTCGATCAGAAGCCCGAGCTCGCGAACGGACGGCTCGGCCAGCCTCACGGATCGGCGATCGCGGTGACGGGGTTGGCCGTGCCGCCTGACGCGCGATTCGTGCTCGCGGTCGACGAGCGCGGTGGCGGCGTGTGCCGTGACATCGTCGACGGCGTGGTCGCGGGTCGCGCCGCCGTCGGAGGTCGCATCATGAGCGTCGCGAGTGCGGGCGCGGACGCGTTCGCGACGCTTCACGATGCGCGGCACGGAGCCCCGGCCGCAGGCGGGTTCGTGTGCCGGCTCTGGACGCACGCTCTCGCGATGATCGGCGAGATGCGGGTCTCGCACGTGAGCACCCTCGGCCCCGGACTCCTCGCGCACGCCGTAGGCGGAAGGATCGAAGTGATCGGGCTGCCCGATCTCGAGCGGCGCTCCGGCTTCGATCTTCTGGCGCCGCCAAGCGCGCTGGCGCTCTCACCTGACGGGACGCTCCTCGGATGGGCCGTACCGGAGGCGCCCGATCAGTACCGCCAGATTCGCTGCACCGTCGGCACGCGGAACCTCGCGACCGGAACTGCGCTGAACGAGTACCGCATCGACCACGGCCAGGAGTACCCGATCTCGGCGCTCGCGATCTCCGCCGACGGTGCGCTTGCCGCGGCCTGGACGACGTTCGTCGCGATGCACGACCTCGCCTTGCGGCGCCTGCATCCTCGCAGCCACGACTCGCTCTTCCGTGCCTTCGGCCCGGAGCGACACGTGCTCGCTGTCGGCGAGGACTCCCTGTCGCTCTACGTGTGGGACTTCGCGGGCGAAGAACGTCGGCAAACACACGAGCTGGTGCATGCGTCGCGCGTGCGAAGCGTCGCGTGGATCACGGCGACGCGCCTCGTGACGGGCTGCGAGGACGGGACGATCTCCGTGTGGGATCTGTAGAACGACGTGACGTCGTCGATCTCGACTGGAATACTGCCGCTGTGCCCGTTTCCCCGGTCCTTCTCGAGAAGACGCCGTTCGCCGGCTCGCCGTATGAGATCCAGCGGTGGCGATTCCCCAACGGCCTGACGCTCTTGCTCATGGAAGACCGGTCGTCGCCGGTCTTCGCGTATCAGACGTGGTTCGACGTGGGCAGCTGCAACGAGTCGCCCGGCAAGACGGGAATTGCGCACCTCTTCGAGCACCTGATGTTCAAGGCGACGAAGAACCTCGCCGACGGAGAGTTCGACAAGATCCTCGAGTCGCGCGGGACGTCGAGCAACGCGGCGACGTGGGTGGACTGGACGTTCTACACGTCGGGTCTGCCGTCGGACGCGGGCAACCTCGACCTGGTCGCGAAGCTCGAAGCCGACCGGATGGTGAACCTGATCCTCAACGAGACGCAGCTCGAAGCGGAGCGCGAAGTCGTGCTCAACGAGCGCCGCTATCGCGTCGACAACTCTCCGGACGGGTTGCTCAGCGAGCTCCTCTACTCGAAGGCGTGGAAGAAGCATCCGTATCACTGGCCGACGATCGGCTGGGAACCGGACATTCGCGCCATCACGCTCGAGGACTGCCTCGCGTTCTACCGGACGTATTACGCGCCGAACAACGCGACGGTGCTCGTCATCGGCGATGTCGATTCGAAGGAGGTTCTCGAGACGATCGGCCGCCACTACGGCGCTCTCGAGTCGCAGGCGATTCCGGGCGAGTCGTTCGTCGAGGAGCCGGTCTCCGGAGAGACGCGCGCGGAGACGACGCTGCAGGTCGAAGCGGACAAGCTGCTCGTCGGGTTCCGCTCGCCCGCGCTCGTGAGCGACGACCGCGCGGCGGCGCTCGTGATCGAGGCGCTCGGATTCGGCGGGCTCTCGGCTCGCGTGCGGCGGCGGCTCGTCGACGAGGACGAGCTCTGCAGTGACATCTCCGCGATGCTTGCGCCCTTCAAATATCCCGGGCTTCTGGAGATCCGCGTGGAGATGCGCGACGGATCGACGGCGGAAGAGGGGGAGAAGGCGCTGCTCGAGGAGCTCGAACGGTTCGCGAAGGAGGACGTCGCAGCGCACGAGCTGGAGAAGGCGCGGAACCAGGTGGAGCTCGGATTCCTGTCGGGGATGCGCGGTGCGACGGAGAAGGCGGAGTCACTCGGCAACATGCACCTCGCGGGCGGCGATTATCGGCGGCTCTTCACCGAGGTGTCGCGCGTGCAGGCGGTGACCGCGAAGGACGTGCGGCGCGTCGCGGCGACACTTTTTGCGCCGGCGAATCGCACGGTCGTCATCGGAAGGCCGAGCTCGTGAGAGTGCTTCCCGAAGTGCCGCGCGGCTCGTGGAAGGGCGCGACGACTCTCGCGGCGACGAAGCGCGTGTTTCCGCTGGTCACCCTGCGGCTCGTGTTCCGCGGCGGAGCGCTGCTCGATCCGCCCGGGAAGGAAGGGCTCTCGTCGCTCACGGCGCGCATGCTGGAGCGCGGGACGAAATCCCGCGGACACGCCGCGATCATCGACGCGATCGAAACCGTCGGCGGCACGCTCACCGCGCAAGCGGGATACGAAGGGCTCCGTCTCGACGGCACCGTGCTCGGTCGCAGCCTCGATCGCTGGTTTGCGGTGATCGCGGAGACTCTGCTCGAACCCGCGTTCACCGACGAGGAGATCGCGCTCTGCAAGGACGAGATGCTCTCGGAGCTTGCGCTCATGCGCGAGGAAGACCGCGACCTCGGCGAGACGTTCTTCCGGCGGGCGCTCTGGGGCGACTCGCCGTACGGCCGTCCCGCGGAAGGCACGGCGATCAGCCTGCCCGCGCTCACGCGCGCGGACGTCGTCGCACGCTGGCGTGAAGGCATGACGGCGTCGCGGCTGCTCGCCGGCGCCGCGGGTGACCTCGACCTCGAACAACTCTCGCGTCTGCTCGAGAAACATCTCGGGAAGCTGCCCGAAGGAACGCCGGCGGCGAAGGTCGAGAGCACGCCGCGACCTCTGCGCGGAGTGGAGGTGCTGCTCGTCGACAAGCCCGAGCGCACGCAGACGCAGATCCTTCTCGGCCGGACGGCGGGCGGGCCGCGCGACGCCGACTACCTGCCGTTCATGATCGCGAACCACGCGTTCGGCGGCATGTTCACCTCGCGTTTCATGCAGGAGGTCCGCGTCAAGCGCGGCTGGTCGTACGGCGCCTACACGCGGCTCGAAACGATGCCGTCCGCATCGACGATCGCGGCGTGGACCTTTCCGTCCAACGACGACACGTTGCCCGCGATCCGCCTGCTCATGGACCTGATGGCGAGCTTCGCGAAGGACGGCATCTCGGAGACCGAGCTCCTCGCGGGCAAGAGCCACCTGGTGAACGCGATGGCGTTCGACCTGGAGACGCCGGAGGCGCAGCTCGCGCGCCGCATGCACGAGATGCTGCTCGGACTGCCGGACGACTGGACGCCGCGTTACCTGGAGGCGGTCGGGGCGGCGACCGTCGATCGCGCGAACGCGGCGGCGCGCTCGGTGCTGGCGGACAAGCCGCTCAACCTGACGCTGGTGTGCACGGCGGACCGGTTCATCGAGGAGCTCGCGAAGTTCCCCGAGGTCACACGGATCGACGTGGTGCCGTTCGACGTGTCCGAGCCGTCGCAGTGGACGAACGTGTTCACTCGATGAGCTCTCGTCGGTGGCGCTGGGCGACGGGCATGGTCGTCGTCCTCCTGCTGCTCGGTCTTCTCGCCTTCGTGCTTGGACCGCGCGAGCGACGGGCACGCGTGGCGTCGGCTCTTGGCGTCGGCGTTGGCGCCGGCGAGGCGACGGGGGACCGTCACGCGGGAATCGCCTCGTGGAAACGGACGCGTCCGCAGAACGGATTCGAGGGCGTCGTCGTGGACGCGATCGGAGAAAAGCCGATCGCCGGCGCATCGATCACGATCGCGAGTTGGACCACCGAGATCCTCGCCACGGTGACCGGACCGGACGGTCGGTTCCACCTCGACGAACTTCCGGAGGGCGCCGACATGGTGACGGCGAATGCCGTCGGCTTTGCGACAACCACGAAGCGGCTCTGGGATGGCGAGCGGGAACGGGAGGTCCGAATCGTTCTCGACGGCGCCGTGCTTCTCGCGGGCCGCGTCATCGACGAGAACGGAGTGCCGGTCGCCGGCATCGATGTCTGGGCGGACGATTCTCTGCGAACGCAAAGCCAGGAGATGAAGCCGGTATCGACCTTCGTGAAGACGGGCCGTGATGGGCGCTTCGAGATTCCCGATGCGCCACCCGGAGACATCGTGGTCCACGCGGGTCCTCCGGGTGCCGCGCTCGCGACGCTCGAGGTCGGGGTGCTCGCATGGGGTCGTGAGCGCAAGGACCTGGAGCTCGTCGTGACGGACGGCGTCCCGATCTCGGGCATCGTTCAGACCCGGAACAAAGCGCCGGTCGCGGGTGCCCGCGTCTACTTCAACCGGTACAGCCTCGAGAGAGGCGGGTGGCTGAAGGTTTCGACGCTCAGTGAGGCGGGCGGCGTGTTCCACCTCCACGGGGCGGTCCCCGGAAACGCGGGACTCGCCGCGGTGGCAGACAACGGCGACGTCGGATCCGTCGACATCGACGTCGGGCCCGCCGGCAAGACCGGGGTCGTCGTCACCATCGACAATCCGACGACCGTGTCGGGAATCGTCGTCGACGAGTCGGGCTCGCCGTTCGGCGGCGTTCGCCTCTACACGCGGACCTACGGCTCGGACGGCATGCTCGCACTCCACTTCGGCGTCGAGGAAGAGAGCGGACGCGACCCCAGCGCGATGACGACGGACGCCTCGGGGCGATTCACCCTGAGCGCGGACGAAACGCGCCCCGAGGTGAAGATTCACGCCGAGTCGCCCGCCGGCGCCGCGGCTTCGGCGACGTGTGCGCCGGGAACGACCGGTCTTCGTATCGTCGTGCCTCGGCGGCTCGACGCGGGACTGTGCTCGGTCGAAATCCGCATTCTCGACCACGCGGGAAAGCGCTTTCGCGGGTCGGTGTGGCTCGAAGGGGAGCGGGAGAGCGAGCCCGGCGAATCGAAAGAGGCTGCCTATTTTCCGACCGGCATGTATCGCGGAGGGGTCATCCCGCGGGCGATCACCTGCGGAACGTGGAAGCTTGCGACGCGACCGGAGGGCGTCGCGAACAGCCGCTCCGACGAGGTCCGCGTCACGCTCGTCCCCGGCGAAATCGCGCACGTCGAGCTTCGGCTTCCCGACCAGACGAACGGGCAAGGGTGGGTCACGGGAAGGCTCGTCGATGACGGCGGTGGGCCGGTCGCGGGCGCGTACGTCGCACAGGAGCTCACGTACATCCCGACCATGGGCGGAGACATACGGATGAGCTGCGACGTCGCCTACTTCAACAACTGGGACGAATCGGTGCGCTCGGGCCTCGACGGACGCTTCCGCGTGCAGGCGATGTCCGGCCAGCGCCGGATCATGGCGGTGCGTCCGGAATACGTGACGCGCGTGGTCGCCGTCGAAGTGCCCGTCGGGAACACGTCGGATGGTGGGACCGTCGTGATGACACGCGGACCCTCGGCAGAATCGGTGCGCACCGGACTTCCTGGCTGTGCGACGCCGACCCCGGTCCCCGCGGTCACGGGCTCGAGCCACGACCACGACGGCGGCTGGTAGCGGACGACAGATGGCCGCGTGGCGTGCTAAGAATCCGGCGCGATGACGACCGACGACCGCCGCTCCAATCCTTCCGGAACCGCCGTGAAGACGATGACCATGACCCTCTATCAGGCCGCGGTCATGCAGTGGCAGAAGGCCGCGAAAGCGGTCGGCCTCGACAGCGAGGTCCACACCATCCTGTCGCAGCCGAAGAACGAGCTGATGGTGAACTTCCCCGTCCGCATGGACAACGGCGAGTACCGGCTCTTCAAGGGCTACCGCGTCCAGCACAACAACATCCTCGGGCCCTACAAGGGCGGGATGCGCTACCACCAGGACGTCCACATCGACGAGGTGAAGGCGCTCGCGACCTGGATGACGTTCAAGTGCGCGCTCGCTGACGTCCCGTTCGGCGGCGCGAAGGGCGGCATCCAGTTCGATCCGACGAAACATTCGTCGGAGGAGCTGATGCGCATCACTCGCCGCTTCACGCACTCGCTCGGCGGCAACATCGGTCCCGAATACGACATCCCCGCGCCCGACGTCGGAACGAACGCGCAGACGATGGTGTGGATGATGGACACGTATCTGAACGCGACGTCCGCGCACGATCGTTTCGCGGTGCGCCACGTGGTGACCGGCAAGACGCTGACGTGCGGCGGTTCGCTGGGTCGCGAGAAGGCGACCGGGCAGGGCGTCACCTACACGGTCGAGGAGTGGGCGAAGTCGAAGAAGATGGACCTCGCGAAGTCGACGATGATCGTCCAGGGCTACGGCAACGTCGGATCGAACTCGGCAGTGCTCCTCGGCGCGAAGGGCGTGAAGCTGCTCGCGGCGTCAGATCACACGGGCTCCATTTACAGCGCCGGCGGCATCGACACCGTGCAGCTGAAGAAATACGTCGACGAGAAGCGTGGCGTCGCCGGATTCCCGGGCGCCGACAAGATCGACGCGGCGACGTTCTGGTCGACGAAGGCGGACATCCTCATTCCCGCGGCGCTCGAGAACCAGATCACCGAAGAGAACGCGCGGTCGATCAACGTGCGAGTCGTCGCGGAAGGCGCGAACGGCCCGACGACGCCTGGCGCCGAGGAGATGCTCGTCGAAAAGGGGACGGAGTTCATCCCGGACATCCTCTGCAACTCGGGCGGCGTGACCGTCAGCTACTTCGAGTGGGTGCAGAACAAGAAGTCGGAGCGCTGGGAGCTCGAAGAGGTCGACCGCAAGCTCGAGGGCTACATGCGCCGGGCGTATCGGATGACCGATGAGCTTCGCCAGACGCTGAAGACGGACATGCGGACGGCTGCGTACGCGGTGGCCCTCCAGCGCATGCAGCGGGCCTACCGCGAACGCGGCATCTTTCCGTAGGAACGCTACTTCGGCTTCTTCTCGTCCTTCTTCTTGCCGTCATCTTTCGGAGCCGTCTTCGGCTTGTCGGCGACGACGAGCTTCTCCTTGAAGGCCGCGGCCGCGCCTTCGGGCGCCATCTTCGAAACCTTCTCCGCGTCGGGCCCGAGGATGTAGTCCTCGGCCTTGTTGGTGCGGGCGTTCACGAACACGACGACCTCGAGGCTCGAGCCGTTTGCGAGCGACCAGGTGCCGGCGCGCATCGCCATCTCGCGCTTGCGCGCATGTGCGTCCGTGGTCTTGCCCTCCGCGGGGACTTCGCGCGTGGAGTCGTAGAAGACGTAGGCCGCCCACGGGCGCGCCTTGTCGCCGCGCTTCTCCACCTTCACGTCGGAGATCGAGCGGAAGAAGCCGGGGTTCTCGTCGGTGCCGAGGATCGCGGCCTGGAATTCACGGCGGCGCTTCTCGGCGGCGGTGGGGTCGGCGAGCTCGCCGTCGAGGTCGCGTTTGCCTTGCCACAGCATCTTCTCGAGCTTGAACTTCGCCTCGACGGAGAACTCCCGCGCCTTCGTCTTGAAGATGGCCGTCTTCGCGTCGGCGGGAATTCCCGTGCCGCGTTCGAAGAAGAAGTTCGCGAGGGGCGATTTCAGCTCGGAGGGGCGCTGGAAGATCGCGAGCGGGTACTTCTTGCCGTCGACTTCGAGCGACGTGTTGGAGATGAGCTCGGCCTCAGGAATCGAATCCAGAACGGAGAGCGTCTCCGGGGCTTCCACCGACACGATGTAGAAGCGGTCGGACGGACGCGTCATCTCTTCGACCTGCTCGGGCGTGAGGTCCTTGAAGAGCCGGGTGCGCGCGTTGCGATAGATGCCTGCCGAGGTCCACGCGACGTTGATCGCGACGCGGAGGTTGGCGGACGGCTTCTGGGCGGCCTCGTCGGGTGACTTGAGGACGGCGGGGAAGACGTTCGCCTCGATCGTCCACGGGCTCTTCTTGAGGATCTTGTCGACTTCCTCCGGGCTCCACTCGGCGGACTTCTTGTCGGTGTAGTCGGCGGCGAGCGCCACCGCGGGAAGCGAAACGAGAGCAAAGGCAGCGGCGAGAAGAAGGCGATTCATCCTGGATGCTCCAGCGAAGGGGTTCAGGTGGTGCCGTCGGGTCCGATGAGAAGGAAGAGGAAGAGCGACGTGGCGTTGAAGACGAAGTGCGCAACGATCGGCGGGACGACCGAGCCGGTCCAGGCCCGAAGACCCGACAGGACGAAGCCGAGCAGGAAGATCGGCGGAAGGTAGCCGAATTCCTGGCCGTAGGTCAGCAGATGGACGGCCGCGAAAATTGCGCCGTTGAACGCCATGGCGGTGCCGAGCGAGAAACGCCGGGCCATCGGCGGGAAAACGAAGCCGCGGAAAAAGACCTCTTCGGCAATCGGGGCGATGGCGAGCGCCATGAACGAGACAGACGCAGCGCCCCAGGGAGTCTTCAGGAGCTCCATGATCGGGGTCGGGTCCTCGGAAACGCTCAGGATCCGCATCAGGATTTCGCCGGCGACGAGAAGCGCCAGGCCGACCGGGACGCCGAGGGCGATCGACCAGGCCGGAACCGGCGGCTGGAGTCCGAGGGCCTTGAGGACAGCCGTTGGCGGGAAGCGTTTGAGGAGTCGTGCGATGAGCGCGAAGGTCGCAGCCCACGAAAGTCCGACGCAGCCGACCGCCGCGACGGCGCGAGCGGTCAAGCCGTCCTCGCGCTGAAACGCGTCCATCGCGCCGTCCATGTCGATGCCTTGCGTGACCGACATGATCACGACGGCAACGAGCGTGAAGAACGTCTGGATGAGCAGCAACAAGACGATCCACAGCGCCACGAAAAGGAGCGCGGTTCCGAGCGTCCACACCGGTTCGGTCGGCGGTGCGTTCGCGGGCGTTTCGACGGTCGACATCGGGCCGCGGAGTCTACCTGACGCCTCGAGTTTGGAAGCGAGGGTCCCTGTGGATCCCGGTTGATCAATAACTTCCCATAATGAACATTATGTTAAGTTATTCGCCTCGCTCCCTGGGGAAGAATTTCCGGTCCGTCTCACCTGCTGGGCGAAGCATCTCGAGCGCACCACGCCGATCGCCGCCACGGCGCGGATCGTCGGCGCCGACGAGAACGGGCTGCACCTCGAGCTCGACGCAACGCCGGACTCGCGCGGTCGCGAGCGGCGCATGCGCCTCACGCTTTCGATGGAGCTCGTCGCGGCGATCCAGCTCGACGTTCCGCTCTGCATCGAGGTGCGGCGATGAGCGCGCCGCTTCCCGCGCCGGCCCCGGCGCCCGCCCACACGTGCCGCGTGATGGTGAATCAGAGCGGCGGTCGTCGCCCGTGCGGTCGTGACGCGTCCCACCGAATCGTCGTCACCGGTCGCATGGCGAAGTGCGTCACGCTCGCCTGCGGCCTGCACGTCGATCGCGTCGAGAAGACCGCGAAGGACTCGGGCTACTCGACCAGTTCCACGTTCATCGCGCCGGGAGGTTCCTCGTGAGTTTCGAGACGAGCGAGCTTCACCAGCCGTGCGCCGTGGAGATGGCCCGCCTCCAAGCGCAGCGTGACGAGCTCGCCGACCTCGTTCGCGTCGCCGTCGCGCACGTCGGACTCGGCGGCTTCGAGGCCGATCGCCTTCTCGAGCGCCTCGACAAGATCATGCGAGGTGAGAAGTGATCTCGGGCATCAAGCGCCAACCCGCGCGCGGTCCGCATCGTCGCGTCGTTGCCCGCCTCGAGAACGATGACGTTCTCGAGTGCGGTCACCGCGCACGCCGCTACTACCCGGACAAGGAGCGGCGGAAGTGCCCGACGTGCTTTCAGACGCAGCGCCGTCGCGAGCTCGAAGCGGAAGCGAGGGCCGTCTGATGGGCTGGTTGATCGTTGACGGCTCGGCAGAGCGTTGCGAGGGCTACGTCGTCGGGCTCGTGAAGGATGACGGCGGGTGGAGACTCCGCGAGCTCCGAGACACCGAGCCGATCGCGCGAGTCGACCAGGTGCAGATCGCGTGCGACTGCGGTTGGCGCTCGCCCGTGTTCACGGCGCCTGTTGGCACCGACTACTTTCCGTCGTGCACGACGCTCGGCGGTGGGGAGGACAGCGAGGCAGCGGCGTACGCCATCTGGCGCGAGCACGTCGAGCGCGACGGCAGGAAAACGACCATGCACCTGCTCGACCAAAAGAGCGTTGAGCAGCGCAAGCGATACGACCGGGAGCGCCCGCGATGAGAGTCGGCCTCGTTGGCTGCTGCAAGAGCAAGCTCGACGTGCCGTCGCGTGCGAGCGAGCTCTACCGCGGTCCCCTCTTCCTTCGCTCGATGGCGTACGTCGAGAGGGGTTGCGACGCGTGGGGAATCCTCTCGGCGAAGCACGGCCTGGTGATGCCCGACCAGGTGATCGCGCCGTACGAGAAGACGCTGCACGACATGAAGCTTCCCGAGCTCATCGAATGGGGCGAGTGGGCCCACGCGCGCATGCACACGCTCTGGCCGGATCCAGACACGGAGTTTGTCGTGCTCGCGGGCTACCTCTACCGCTTCGCGGTGGCGGTGCACTCGTGCTGCGAATTCCGGAGCGTGATCCCCATGCGCGGGCTCGCGATCGGGAAGCAGCTCCAGTGGTTGAACCGGGAGCTCGGCCAGTGATCGACGACGGGAGCTCGAGGGGTGGTGCGGTAACTCCGCCCACCTGGGGCGACGGCCGAAACGATGGCTTGTCTCTTCCGGTGGCGTCCGCGTCGGCGGACGTCACCCCTCGAGCTCCCGTCGTCGATGACGCACGAGGAAATGCCCGCGGTCGTGCATAGCTCGCGACTCCGACACGAGCGGCTCGTCGCCGTCGACAAGCCAGAGTGAGGTCGGAGCCCCCTCGTTCGGGGGGTCTGAGGGGGGCTCGGCCCCCCTCTTCCCGGCGAAGCCGGGTTCTAGACTTGATACTGTAGAAAGAGTACGGATTTTCGAGCGCGCGCGGGACCTTGCCGCAACGACGCAAACGAAAACCGGGGGTCAGTCGTGCGTGACCGGGGCAAACAAGGGCGCCCTGCACACCGGGCCGGTGTTCCTGGTCGCCGTGAACCGCCGGGGGCGCCGCGTCCAGTTCACGCTCGACGCGGCGCGCCAGCTCACGTTCGGCGTCTACGACGGGTCCGCCAAGGTCGAGCCCGCCGCGTACGACCTGGTGGGCGACGAGAACGCCCCCGAGCTCCCCACCGCCGAGGAGCTCGAGAGCGCCGGCCAGCTTCGCCTCTTCCTCCTCGGCGGCACGTCGAGCCCTGGCGACGACTGGACCGACCAGTACTCGCTCGCGCTCGAGGGGATCGGCACGGCGTACGGCCGAGGAACGAAGCGCGGGCGCTCGATGGTGCGGCGATCGATCTCCGCTCGAGCGTGCGGGATGTTCGTGGAACGGCGCGTGTGCGCGTGCGGCACGTGCGCGACGGCGCGGCGCGTCGTCGACTGCAACACGCGCGCGTGCATTCGCGGGTGCGCGAAGGTGAACGCGGACGCGACGCGGATGGCGCTCGAGCGGACGATGCTCGAGCTCAAGGCCGCGAAGCACGTGCACCGCCGCGCGAATGGGATGGTGCTCCCCTACACGGCGTACCTGCTCACGGTCACGATTCAGTCGAACCCGCTCGACCCGGCCGATCTCCACCCCGACGCGATCGCGGAGCGGGAGCGGGCGACGACGCGCGCCATGCGGCGCATCGGGAACGAGGTTCTCAAACGCGATGAGCACGGCCTGGTGCGTCGTGCGTTCGGGATGCATTGGCGCACGGAGGTCAGCCACGGCGGCAACGTCCACAAGCACGCGGCGGTGTGGTGCACGTACCTCGAGCTCGAGGTACTCGAGCACATGCGGCGGATCGTCCGCGAGGAGTCGCCCAACGGGAAGGGGAACATCGACTGGAAGCGGATGATGCGGAAGCGCCGGAAGGACGGGACCTACACCGATCCGCTCCGCGAGGCCGCGAAGTACGTCACGAAGGGGAGCTCGCCGAAACGCTCCGTCGGAAAATTCGCGCGCTCGTTCCCGTCGACGCGCATGCACCCGGTTCTCGCCGCTCTCGTCGAAGCCGCATTCTTCGGTGTGCAGCTCGAGGGCGGCATGGGGACGCTGCGCAAGATAGCGGGCGACGCGGAGGAGCTCGAGGCGACCGCCGAGGAGCTCGAGATTCCGAAGCCGGCATGCATGAAGCCCACGGAAGACGGCGACTGCGGCGAATGCGGGCCGTGTCTCGATAAGAATCGCCAGCACTGCACCACGTGCGGCGTGCTCCCCTACTTCGCGGGCTTCGTGCCGATCTACGAGGTTCGCGAAATTCACGGCGTGTGCAAAGCGAAGCCGCTCTCGCCACAGGAACGGAAAGACGCTCGCTACCTCGCACGGAGCGACAACGCGAGCGACTCGGAGGCGATGCGCGAGAGGTTCACCCGGCACGCCGTGCAGGGCCGAGGTCCACCCGGCGGCTAGCGGCCCGTCGTGTGCGGGCCGCGAACGGCGGTGCGCTCCTCGACGTTCACGCGTCGCGTTCGCGCGGCGCCCGGCGATCGTCCCGAGCTCGACGGCGGTGCGGCCCAGAGCTCGCGCTTCCGGCGAGCGCCGGTGCGCGGATCGCGCGGGTAGGTCACGACGATCACCACGGATTCGTGCGGACAGCCGGAGCAGTCACGGCCGCAGAGCGCTTTCCGCGCCTGCGCAGTCGGATGTGGTGACCCTCGAATTCGAGGGCCACCTCGTCCGCGTCATCCGGGATCTTGAGCGTCACGCGTCGCGGAACTGGCCGGGCTCTTCGCCGCGGATCACCTTGGCCGGGAACCGCGTCTTGCCCTCGCCCGGCACGCCGAGCACCTCGAGGTTGACGGACTCCGGATACGGGACGTACTTCTTCGGCCGGCTTCCGTCCGCCTCGAGCTCGAGCGCCTTGTGCGGCGGGTGAACGTAGGTCACCGTCGCCCGGCGATCGGTGCCCAGGTGATCCTTGTAGGTCACCACGTCGCCCGCCGTGACGGTGGGCTCGTACTCCGCTGTCGCCGCCGCTTCCTCGAGCTTCGGGGCACTCTTCGTTTTCGTGGCCATGTCAGTCTTCCTTCGTGGGGTTTTCGGGCGCGGCGATCGCCGTGCCTTGCATCGTGAGCTTGTCGCAACAGAGTCCGGGGTCCCCGCCGGTCCAGGTCGCACGCGCCATGCAGGCCGCCGTGATCGCCGTCAGAAGGTAGACGAGCAGCGCGCGGAGCCCAGGCTCTTTTTCGCGCACCTTCCGAGCGGCGGTCTTCGCGATCCGTTTCACCCGTCGCCCTTTCGGTGACGGTCGATGAGCCGGCGGACTTCCTTGGCGGTGCTTCGCGGTAGCGCCGCGAGGATCCCGGTGAGCGTGCGCTCCCGGCTTGCGGTGAGACGCGCGACATCGACGACCAGGCACACCTTCACCTCGCCCGGTCCCCCGAGCTCCGCACGAAACGTGATGGCTCCTCGCTCTGTGACCTTCATCAGAGGATCGTCTGCGAGTAGTAGATGGTGACGTTGCAAACGCGGATCGAGCCGACGTAGGTGTCACCCGCGTTCGCACCGACGCGCGAGACGTAGAACCCGTATCGACGTCCCGCCATGTTGGAGGTCAAGCCCGTGATGCCGACGCCGAGATTCGCGACGTCGTTGACCGCGATCGTGGCCGGCACATCCACGGCCAGCGTCGCATTTCGGAATTCAAGGCCGGGGTTTGCCGAGTCGATGAGCTCAGAGAAAAGAATGTCCATCACCACGTCGGTGCCAGTCCCCACCGTGTCGTAGTGGGTCGTGAGCCCGAGCGTCAGCGACGTTGCGGCGGGGTCGATGTCCACCGGCACGACGAAGCTGTAGTAGTCGATGTCCTGAGCTGCGTTGTCGAACGTGTAACCCGCACAACCATTCACGCCCGTCGCGAACAGGCTTCCGACGTTCCCTCGCAAGGTGGGCTGGATCCAGCTCGTGCGAGACACGCCGCCTGTCAGCGTCGGGAATGCCGTGAGGGCGATCGCGCCCGGCGTGACGCACAGCTCGTCCGCACCGCCACCTGCGTTGATGCAGGTGGACGTGGCGTGCGTGATCGAAGCCGTGGTGACCGGCCCGCCCTGGCCCTTTTTCACGCCGAAGCCGGCGAGGATCGTCGCGGGAAGAATTGCTGCTGCGAGAAGTGTCAGGCCGGTTTTCATGATGCGAATGCCCCCAATTCCTTGACCGCTTGTGTCACGTCGAGCTCGCCGTTTGCGGCGATCGCCGGCCGGAAGACAAAGAGGGGGCCGACCCAATCCTCGAACGCGTCGCCCGGCAGGAGCTCCACGCCGAGCGCGGCCGTGCACTTCGTCGCCGTGTCGGCGATGAAAATCTGTCCCGTGGCCGTGCCGTTGAGGGTCGGGAAGCGAACCGACGCCTTGAGGATTCCCGTGCGAACGGAGATGAGTTGTGTCGCGGCCGCCTGGACGACCGTTTCGCGCTGCTGAAAGACGCGCGTGGGTTCACGCGACGGAGGTGGGACGAGCAGCGCGACGGCCGCGGACATGTAGATGACGCGCGCCAGCGAGCCGCTCACGCCCGCGTTCTCGTCCGTGTCGACGGTGATGCGCACGTTGCTGGGCGTCGCGATCGGGATGCGCATGCCCGTGCGGGCGATGATCGTCTCCGCGAATCCCACCTGGCAGCGGAGCGGACGTCCGCCGTCGTTCTCGATGTCCAAAAACTCCGCCCAGTCCGGCAGGTCGAGCGACTCGCCGAACGAATCGGCGAACGAGCCGTTGAGCACTTTGACTCCGAATTCCGATCCGCCTCTCACTTGCTCACCTCCACACCGAGCGGGCCGGCTTTCACGTTGCGCACGGACGCGGCGACGCGATTCGCGCTCCGGATGTAGTAGACGGCGACGAGCAGCCCGAGCACGACCAGGCCGGTGGCGATGACGAGAAACGCCTTGCCCGCTTGCCAGAGTGCGCCCGCGAGATTGCCGGCGAGCTCGCCGGGCGTGGGGATGTGCGGGAACTTCGGGATGTCGGGCAGGTTGTTGGCGATGCCCTCTTTCGCGAGCGTCGCGCTGTCGGCGATGGACCCGATCGGATTCGTGGCGCCCGCCTTCACCACGTCACTCCAGAACGTCGGCGGGTTCGCGACGAAAAAATCGTAGGCGCTCCGGAACGACGCAGCGCGTTTCGAATACTCCGCGGTGACCGGCTTCCCGATCTCCACGCGGTGCGCCTGGAACCCGGCGATCGTCATGTCGTCGCTCGAGTTGATCCAGTTCTGAAGTCCGCCGATGCCGTACTGCCAGCCGACGTTGAAAAAATGCGGGAGGTCACGCGCGGGCGAGAAATCCATCGCGTCGCCTTTGTTGCGGCGCGCCTCGATGCTCTTGTAGCCGGTGCGCACGATGCCCGCGACTTCGGCCCACACGCCGAGTGCGAGGCCGATCTGATACTCGACGTGGGGGATCATGCCGAGGTCAACCTTGTGGACGCGATCGTTGACCTGCCAGAGCCCGTGAGCTCGCGGCACGCTCAAGACGTAATCGCCCTGCGACTCGACGTTGAGTCCGCCGAGCCATCCTCGAGCCGCCTCGACGGACGCGAGTGCGACCAGGCCGGCGGCCAGGTCGACGACCTGGGACTTTTGCGCCGTGCGCACGCGCGTGTCCGCGATCAGGGTGTCGTAAAGCGCCTGCTGCGTGATCGTGTTCGCCATCAGAGCCCTAGCGCTTTCTTGGCCTTCTTGCCGGCGCTCGAGGCGGATTTCTTCGCCGACTTTTCGGCGCTCGAGGCGGCTTTGCTCGCCGACTTCGCTGCGTCCTTCGCTGCGTCACCGGGCGCGCGCATTGCGGCCGTGCGCGCCTTGTCGATCGCGGCGAGTGCGGCTTTCGCGCGCTGAGCGATTCGAGGGTCGAGACTCTTGAGAAACTCGCGAATCTTCGCCTCGATCTTCGGCCCGCACGGACCGGCGAGGGTGCCGAGCGCGGCGAGGCCGGCTCCGCCCGCCGCGCCGTAGGGTCCGGCCTGCGCTCCGGACTGAGCTCCGGCCATCGCCTGGTTAACGCCCGCCTCGATCTCGGCCGCTCCGCACCCGGCGCGCGTCGCTGCCTGCGGTCCGCTGGTCATGAGCTCGCCCTTCCCCTTCCGGAGAAGGACGACGAGCGCGCCGATCGCGAGCGCCAGGACGACGCCCGCTATGACGATCAGCGCGGTGGAGACTCGACGCACTTACGCCTCCGCGAGTCGCTGCACCGCGGTCTTCTCCGCGTCGTCGAGGATCAACGTGAGCGCCGTCTTGGTGGCGTTACGCGTGGCGAGTTTTCCGGCGAGAAGTCCGCCGAGGCTTTTCTTCGCCGGTCCGCCCACTGCGGGCGCGGTCTCGTCGTTCTTGCTGACCTGGTTGGTTCCCGCCGGGTCCGTCTTCCCCTGGGCGTCGGGCTTCCGGCCCAGGCCGGCGATGGTGATCTTGCCCATCCACAGGAGGATCGCCGCACCGGCAATCAGGATCACGAGCAGCGCGCCGAGCACCCACCAAAGCCATTTCATGGAGAACCTCGAGAAGAATGATGATTGCGGCCGCCGCGAACACGACGAACCCGCCGAGCTTGAGAAGGATCGAGAGAAACCGCATCCGTCACGCCCGTGTGCCCACGGGAGTCACGGACGCGCCGGTGCGGCGCCGAGCTCGGCGACGCACCGGCCGTGCGTCAGTTCTTCTTCTTCCGATCTTCAGCGGTGAGCGTCGCGAACACCTTCGGGAGAAGCGCGCGCTTGCGCGTGCTCATCTTCAGGTGGCCGCCCGCGAGCGGTCGCGTCGTCTTCGGCACGCGAGCCGCCTTCGGCACCGCCTTCACGGTCGCGGCGTCGTAGCCCACCGCGATCAGCACCTCTTCTTCGTCGGAGTCCGTCATGTCGCCGATCTGCGCGACGAGCAGCCGGAAGTTGGTGGTGGTGCCGGACGAGAGATACTTGAGCGCCCCGAACGGAACCGCCATGCCGGACTGCTCCGGCGACGGCCAGAGGAGCGGCACGAAGTCCGAGAGGCCGGCGGCCGTGTCGACGGGAGCGACGCGACGGCTCGCCGATTCGTAGATGCGGTCCTTGTTGAACTGCTCGACGAAGACGCGGGCGCCGACCTGGCGTGCGATCTCGTTGTCGCCGACGTGGATGCGCGTGAAGTCCGTGATCGTGCCCGCCGCGAATTCTCCGCCGGAGAATCCCTGCTGCACGGCCGCCGCGTAGCGGTAGCGCCCCTCCTTCGCGGTGACGTCCTGCGACCCGTTGATGTCCATGAATTCGAACCAGCAGGGGGCGGGGACTTCGCCTTCCTTCAAGTCCTCGCTCACGACGGTCACCGTCGCGCTCGCCGACGTGATCGTGTCGTTGGCGTTTCCGCCGAGCGCGGACGGGCTGTTCGCGCAAAGCGCGCTGAGCTCGCCCTTGTCCTTGAGGAGCGCCGTGAGCGCCGCCGCGTCCTTCGGACGCTGCGAACCCAGGTCGCACAGCGGAACGACGATGCGGAGCTGACGCGTCACCGCGCCGCCGACCGCGCCCAGGTCCGTGGGGATCGGGGGCTCGATGCCCTGCATGATCGTCTCGAGGATGCGGCAGTGACCGCCGGACAGGTTGTTGATGCGGGGCTGCTTGTCCTTCGGGTGCCCGGTCCGCACGAAGATCTGCTGGAAGATGTCGAACATGTTCCGGCCGGTGATGCCCGCGCCACCGGCCGCGCTGTTGAGCGCCACGGTGCAGTCGAGGACCAGGTGCGTCGCCGCCGCCGGGCGTCCGGCGATCTCGGTGATGAGCGCCTTGAAGTTGAGGTTGGTGAGGAGCTGTCCGGTCGCCCACGTCCAGGTGCCGATCTGCTGATGGACTTTCATCGCTTTACTCCTCCGACTTTTCGGGCGGGTTGATGAACGGGAGCGCGTAGCGCGCGTTGATGGCGAGCACGATGCCGACGCTCACCATCGCGATCGCGACGGTGGCGAAGATCTTGAGCGCCCAGGTGCCGGCGGTTTTGGCGGACGAAACGGGGGTCATTCAGTTCTCCTCACTGCTGTAGAAATCGAACGGGGGAAGGTGGCGGATCGCCTTGAGTTGATCGCGGTCGAAATTGCCCGCGAGCGCCTCGAGGTCGGAGCGCGCACGGATGCGAAACGACTCGATGACTTCGGACTGCCCGAAGCAGAGAACGTCGACCTGCGCGGGACGCTGCGCGGTCCAGATGACGCCCATGCGGTGGTGTCGTCCCTGAGAGATGACCCACGCGAAGGACTCGTCTGCGACGGCGACGCGTCCGCTGCGGGGGCACAGGGTGCTGGCTTCGTCGACGGCGAAGATGACGTTCCCTCCGCTGTCGTGGGCTGCGTGGAGCAGCTCGGCGAAGTCGTGAGGATCGTCAGAGTGCAGAGCGCAGCGCAGAGGTAGGCCACGCATGCGCCGAATGAACGCGCCGCACTCTCGCGCGGAATAGAAACGGTGATCGAACCCGAGTTGTCCTCGAGGAGCGTCCGGCCCAACGCGCGGGTCCCACCCGATGACCCGAGGTTCGTAGCGGATGAGCTCGCGCAGTCGGGTCGATTTCCCGAAGCGCCTGAGTCCGACGATGCCGCGAACGATCGACTCACGGTGCACCGCCCCCTCCGGTTGCTGGTTGCTGCTCCTGCACCTGGCCGACGACGGTGAGCGCGGCGCGCTTACGCGCGTTCTCGAGCTTCTGCTCGCGCGCCTTGCGCATCGTCTTGACGATGCGGGACGCGACGACGGCGCCGAGCTCGACGACGGCGAACGCCACCGCGAGGTAGACCAGCAGGCGCAGGACAAAGGGGTTGCGAGCTCGCTTCGCGAATCGGTTGAGCACGCGCGCCCAGCGCTCGCCCATCTTGCGCGCGCGATCGGGCGCGAGCTCCCACACGTCCGGGCCGAAGCCTTCGCCCGTCGCCTCAAAAATGCCGGTGAGCGTGTCGGTCATCTCCTCGCCGGTGATCGGCTCCCACGTGTCCTGGTCGAGCTCCGCGTTCTCCGCGGGCGTCGGCTTCGCCGTGCCGGGGATCACGGACGGGTCCGCCTTCGGCGCCCTCTCGGGACGCACGCGACGGCTGAACGGCGGTGGAGAGGATCGCGCCATCAGAAGATCGTGAACGGGCAGGAAGGTGCGGAGTCGTCGTCAGGCGTGGTGACCTGGTCGTCGTCCTCCTTGGTGTCGTCGTCCTGGTCGTCGTCGCCGCTGAGCTCCGCGAGACGGGAGCGCACCTCTTCGGTGATCGCGGCGAGCTTTGCGACTTCGCCGGTGATCGTGCGCTCCTGCTCTTTCGTGAGGCCGGCCTTCTCGAGCTGGCGTCGCGCGCGTCGATACTTCTTGGCGAGGTCACGCGCGTATTTCTGGAGCGCTTCGGGCGCCTCCGGAAGCTCCTCGTCGGGCTCGTCGTCGTCGGCCGGATCGACCTGCGGAGCGGGTGGTGTCGGCGGATTCGCTGCTGGCGCGGACTTGCGGGGCTTGTCCTTCTCGTCCTTCACGCCAAGCAGATTCAGGGTGCGTGCGTGTGTCCGCAATTCAGTTTCTTACATCGCTGTCACTACAGGTGAATTTGGCTTCTCCCCCGTCGTGATGACAGGTGTTCCGCGCGCTATACTGGTGGCGTGGCAGACGACGGTTTCAGCAAGAAGCAGCTCGAGCAGCTCGAAAAGCACGTCATCGAACCGTTGATCGACGGCATGGCAGAAGCGATCGGCGATTCGATGAATGCGTCGTTCGCCGCGTTCGGTCAGGAATTCGGACGACAGCTCGCCGAGGCGATGGCTCCGCTCTTCAACGCCCAGAACGAGCGACTCGATACGATCATTCAGAACACGAGCTCGCACTACCGCGGACTCGAGGCGCGACTCGCCGAGCTCGAGAGATGGCGCGCGGGCAACGGAAGCAACGGCGCTCCCAAGAACGGCGACAAGAAGTGACCTGGCGTCACTTCTCGGGCGGCTTCCGTCGCCCACCTCGCCGCCGCATCACGTCGTGGCCTGCGATCGCGCGGCTCTACTGCGCGCTGCTCTACGGCGCGCCGGACACTTAGCGCGTCGCCGTGAAGGGGCTTCACGCGCGCACGAGGCGATGGCGCGATCGCGTGCATGTCCGCTCGCAGAGCGCCCGCGCGGGAATGGTTCAGATCCCCGCGGGTCCCCACAGACGTGACAACCGCGCGGACGATCCGCGAAGCCTACGCGGATCCGAGCGCCGATTCGCCGAGCTCCTCGAGTACGAAGATGGATGCAGCCGGTGCTTCCGCGCGGCGCGCGAAGGGATCAAGTCTAGAGAACGGACGCCAGCTCCCCGGATGCGCTACGCGCCGCCGCCGCGCTGCATCTCGGGACTCGTCGCCTGGCGCCGCTGGTGTCGAGCTCGCGACGTGCACGCGGCGACGGTGCGCCTGCGCGCGTGGGGTCCGCGCTACGCGCTCGCGCCGCCGCGTGCGCCCGAGCTCCCGCCGATGCCGGCGCCCGTCGAGCCGCCGACCGACCTGGAGCAGCTCGAGCGCGAGCTCGAGGCGACGAAGAGAAAACACGCGCGTCGGCGCTGGTGGCGGACGCGGAAACGGTGACGGGAGGCGATTGACGAATAGCATCGGCGCGCGGTAGCGTTGGGTCGTCGACGCGGGGTTAGAGTCCCGCGGTCGATCGTCTCGAGGGCGAGTTAGAGCTCGCCGCTCGGGAGCAATGCGGTTGCACCCGACGGTTTAGAGCCCGTCGAGTGCCGCCGACTCATCGCGAGGTGCGCACATGGAGAGCTTTCGCTCGATCCACGCCGGGAACCCCCCGACTGGTCATGAGGATACGTCTGTTTCCCCCGTAAGTGGAGGAGAAGTATCGGATTCTGTTAAGTAGCGTGAGCCGAAGAATCCACACCCTTCGGTCCCGCCACCAGAGCCAGCCCTCGCTGTTTCTGGTGGCTGCCTCCTCACACCCTGAGCGAGGCCGCGGCAGTTTGCGGCCGAGTCGAAGGGCTTTGTGTTCGATCACGCCCTTCGACTCGCTTCGCTCGCTCAGGGTGAGGATTGGCGCATCGCGAGACCTCGTGGATCGCTTCAGGACCCGGGGTTCAAGCGATGGATCTGCGATGGGAATCGCCGCGGCGTTCGAGTGGCGTACAAAGAAAACGGGCCCGGGTTTCCCCGAGCCCGTCGACAGCGGTCAAGCCGTCAATCGATGCTGCGGCGTCGCGCCACGGTGGCCAGCGACATGACGACCGCGATGCCGAGCGCGCCGGCTGCGGCCGCCGTGTTCGCGGACGGCAGCTCCGTGCCGTCCAGCGAGCAGCCGAACATTCCGCCGCCACCGCCGCCGACCTTCACGGTCCGCGTCAGCGGGCTCGACGTGCCGGCCGGACCGGACGCCGTCAACGTGACCTCGTA
>Ga0163152_10002992_pt1 | contig 22745 bp, 18 predicted proteins | sample OliLakLV19MP8IB2_FD_148635 | JGI IMG/M metagenome (GOLD analysis project Ga0163152, IMG submission 148635) | Freshwater microbial mat bacterial communities from Lake Vanda, McMurdo Dry Valleys, Antarctica - Oligotrophic Lake LV.19.MP8.IB-2 | ecosystem: Environmental > Aquatic > Freshwater >...
CGGCCGATGACCGCGTCGGTCACGCCGTCGTTGTCGAGATCCGCGAACGCCGCCGCGCTCACGTCGCGCACGGCGAGACCCGCGGCCTCCGTCACGTCCTCGAAGCCGGCGCCGCCCACGTTGCGCAGCAACGTCGCGGGACCGCGCACGTCCCACACGAACACGTCGTCCCAGCCGTCGCGGTCGTAGTCCACGATCGCAAGTCCCGGATGCGCGTCCATCGCGACCGGCTGCGCGCTCACGTCCGCGGGCAACACGTCGCCCGAGAGCAGCCGCGCGTGGATCTCGTCGCTCGCCGAGCGCACCTGCAGCCGCTGCCGCGTCGCCTCGGGCACGCGAGCGAGCCACTCCGGCGACACGTCCACGAAGATCTTCTCGTCGCGCCGCTCGGTGACGACGTGGTCGAGCACCAACTTCGAGATGCGCCAGCCGCCCGCACCGCGCTCGAAGCGCAGCTTCACCTTGCCGTAGTCGCGGCGCCACGGGCCCGCACGCTCGCGACCGAAGATCTCCAGCGATCCCATCGCCTCGAACACGCCGGGCGCGGGGATCTTCGGCTCCGTCTTGATTTTGACCAGCGCGTGCTCCACGAAACGGAACGCGGCGAGGTATTCGAGCCAGCGCTTGCGCATCGCCCTCGCGTCGAGCGTCTCGTGCGCCCCGGGGTGCTCCCACGCGGCCGTGCGCACGCCCGCGAGCAGCGGCGTCTCCGCGCCCGGTTTGCCCCAACCGAGCTCCACGCTCGCCGCGAAGAGATCGGGACCGATGTTGCCGCCCAGATTCTTGATCGCGCGGTTGAGGTCCTGCGTGATCGCTTCGCAGATGCGGATGTGGAACTCCACCGGCCAGGTCTGCTCGTAGCCCGGCTCGTTCTCGTAGAGCTTCCGCGCCATGCCTTCGTAGTCGCGAGGGCGGGACGCAGGCGGCGCGGAGTCCACGTCGAGAGCGGCGTTCGAGGTCTTCGCGGGCTCGGGAGTCGGGCGGCAGGAGGCAAACAGCAGAAGCAGAACCGGCAGTGCGCGCTTCATCGCGGTCGTCACGTGGGCTCCATGGTAGCGCCGACAGCCCTTCGACTCGGGCCCCAAGGGGGCCCTCGCTCAGGGTGAGGCTTGCGGAAATCTTCACCCTGAGCGAGCGAAGCGAGTCGAAGGGCGGTAATGCTCCCAACGCCCTTCGACTTGAAAAACGAGCGGGGCCGGCCGGTGACGACAACAGACCGGCAGGCCCCGCTCTTCTGATTTCGGTGCGCGGCTCCCTACGGATGCAGCGCGGTCTCGATCGCCGTGACCTGCTCGTCGTTCAGCTTGCTGAACATGAGGGGCGGCATGCGGAAGCGCGAGGTCTCGGGCATCGAGATGCGGAGCAGGATCTTGTCCCGCATGTCCGGCGTCAGGTTGTTCGGGAAGTCGGCCACGTTGAAGTTGTTGCGGCTGATGCCGGGGAAGTTTCCGGCGTGGCATGTGCCGCAGCGGTGCTGCACGATCCCCTTCGCGTCGAGGTTGGCGCCGGCTTCGAAGCCGAGGAGCGCCCGCGCGTCGTCGCGGAACATGTCGGCCATCTCGGGCATGTCGGTGTCCGGCCGCGTGCCTTCGATGATCTCGCGGTAGGCGAGGCCCGCCGCATCGACCTTCGCGTCGTCGTAGGGAGAGATCATGTAGAAGGGCGGCGAGATGTCGGTGCCGTCGATCGCCTTCTGGTAGTGCGCCATCCACGTGGGCGGGACCGCCGTCGGATTCGCCACGAGTTCCGCCGCGATCTGGGACGTATTGAACTCGTTCGGCTGCGCGTCGAAGCCACCGGCGCGGACGAAGTCCTCGAGATCGGCCGGATCGCTGTTGGCGATCAGGTTCGCGGGGATGCCGGCGTACGTCTCACCCGGGTGGTACTGCTGGAACTGGTTGAGCAGCGCGAGGCTCGGGCGATTGTCGCGGAACCAATGCGTCCACGGGTCCTGGAGCTCCTGCATGCGGAGCATGCGGACGCCGGACGCGCCGGCCGGCTGATGGCACTGGAGGCAATCGAGCGCGGTGTTCGCGACGTCGGCATCGCCATAGACGGTGACGCTCGTCCAGCCGGTCTCCGACGCGGGGCTGAAGCGCTCGAAGTTCGAGCAATCGGGATCGCACGGCTTGTTGATCTTCACGAGGAAGAAGTTCACCTGCTGTTTCGTCGTGTCGAACGCGGCGATTTCAGCGAAACCGTCACCGCGCACGAAGCCGAGAGCGACGTAGTCCGCCGCGACGCCGGCCGGCGTGAAGATGATCGCGCGGGGATTGATGACGCTCGTCTTCGTGGTGACGAGCGACGAGCTGTGGCCGCTGATCGCGAACCGCATCTGGGCCGGGTTCGCCGGGTTTTTCAGGCCGAGACCCACGAGCAACTGCTCGAGCGAGGTGACGGTGGGCGCCGGCGTCTGGCAGAAGTAGTTGGTGACGCGATCGGCGTTGCCGCGACCGCAGAGCGCGGCGCGCTGCGCCTCCCCTTTGAGGAGCGGCTCGAAGTAGTCGAGACGCGCAGGCGCGAGGCCCCAGTCGTCGTCGATACCGGCGACGGGCGGCGGGTTGGCCTGTCCAACATTCTTGCCGTTGCCACCCGCGCCACCCAGGTCGGAAACCGACGGGGTGCAGGCCGCAGAAAGAAGAAGGGAGAGGGCGAGGAATCGCTTCATACCGGACCATGGAGCAGGAGCCGTGCCCACGGTCTCGCGATTTGAAAAGCAGCATTCGCAGGCACTTCCAGGGACCTGGGCGCCTTGTATCCGGGGCGTTTGACGGGGGGCGCCCCCCCGGGTGCGCCGGGCCGAGCGCACCTGCCGAACCGGTATCTCGAAAGTGACAGCGGGGGCGCGTCTCCCTCCACCAAACAAAAGGCCTCCGATTTCTCGGAGGCCTTCGGTCTCTGTGGTGGAGGCAAGGGGAGTCGAACCCCTGACCTTCGCAATGCCATTGCGACGCGCTACCAACTGCGCTATGCCCCCGGCAGAAACAGCGCGATGAAATACCCCATCGCGTCGACGCGATCAAGAAAAGCCTCGTGACCCGCGTCCGGATCCTCTTTCTCGCCTTCGTCGCGCTCGCCGCCTGCCGCCGCGAGGACGCGCCCGCGGCAAAAACCGCGACGCCCGCCGACGCGACGCCGGCCGCGACCGAGGTGACACACGCGTCCGGCGCCGGCGCTCGCGTGAGCGGGCGCATCACGCTCGACGGCACGCCGCCCCCGCGCGTCACGCGCACGACGAACGTCGACGTCGAGCTCTGCGGCCCCGGTCCGATCGTCGATCGCGAGATGCTCGTCGACCCCGCGACGAAGGGCGTGCGCTACGCCGTCGTCACGCTCACGAATGACAGGGCGTCGCACGCAATCCCCTCTCCGGTCGTGCGGACGCTCGAGCAGGCGAAGTGCGAATACTTCCCCTACTTGACCGTGGTGCCGCCCGGCTCCCGCGTCGTCGTGACCAACGCGGACGACGGCCTCCACGACGTCCACGTGATGCCCGAAGGCGGCACGGCGCCCGCGGCGAACCACTCGCTGCGCCCCGACGGACGCGTCGAGCTGACGTTCCCCGAGCGCGGCAACGTCCTCCTCGGTTGCGATCTCCACTACTGGACGCGTGCGTGGGTGCTCGTCGATTCCGCTCCGTTCGTGGCGATCACCGAGGCCGACGGGCGCTACGCGTTCGCCGGGGTTCCGCCGGGTGCGTGGCGGCTGACCGTGTGGCAGGAACGGCTCGGCACGACGGTTCGCGACGTGACGGTGGAGAGCGCGTCGTCCGCGGTGGTCGAAGACGTCGCGCTCCCGCCACCCGCTCCCAAACGGCCGAAGAGCCCGTAGGGCGCGCCGGGGCTGCTACACTCTACAGGCGAATGCGTGCGAGAGGTCTCTGGGCCACGCTGTTCGCGACGTCCGCAGCCGGCGCCGCGTGCACGGGAGGCGATGGCGGCGACGATCCGCCCGCCGGGCATCTCCGCGGCGGGTCGCTCGTGATGACCCGGACCGCGGTCACGGGGTTCGATCCCGCGGAGAGCCTCTCCGGCGTCGGCGCGTTCTTCGCGCCGCCGGGTCCCGCCACGGCGCCGTGGCCGGAGGACGGCGACTGCGAGTGGTCCTCTCCGGCTCCGACGGAAACGCCCGCGCCGACGCCGTCGCCGACGGCCACGCCGCCGGCGATCGACTGGATGGACGCAGGCGGCTCGCTCACCTTGCGCAGCAACGAGAACGCGCTCGTGCTCGATCGCTTCGAGGGGCCGGCCGGCGAGATCTTCTATCTCACGCGCGCCGACGCGCTGCCGGAGACGTTCCCGACGGACCTCGTCTACGACCTGGAAATCGCCGGCTCCGATTCGCCGAACGGCGTCGCGGCGACGACGCTCGCCGGCGCCCTCGCCGCCCCCGCGCCTCTCGGGATCTACGCACCGGATTTTCCGAACGCGGGGATGGACGCCGTTCCGCTCGCGCCGGGCGCCGCCGTGCAGCTCGGCTGGGTGCCGGGCGATCTCGAGGTGCCGGTGATGATGCGGATGACGGTGTCCGGCAGCTCCGGCTCCGCGACGCTGACGTGCGTCACCGACGACGACGGCTTCTACGAGATCGACGTGAGCGCGATGGCCCAGTTCCCCTCGGGCGGCGGCACGCTCACCCTTTCGCGCCACGCGCTCCACGAGACGAAGCTCGCCGCGGACACCTGGCTCGACGCCGAGACCCTCCTCACCGAAGGCGGCGCCGTTCTTCTGCCCTGAATTTGGTAGCGTGCGGGGCGATGAACGTCGAGCTGGTCCGCGAATATCGATTCGAAGCGGCGCACAAACTTCCCCAGGTTCCCGAGGGGCACAAGTGCCGGCGCCTGCATGGGCACTCCTTCAAGATCGAGCTCACGGTGACCGGGCCGGTCGACGCGAAGTCGGGTTGGTTCATCGACTACGGCGTGCTCGACGATCTCTGGAAGCCGCTGAACGACGTCCTCGATCACCATTATTTGAACGAGGTTCCAGGGCTCGAGAACCCGACGTCCGAGATCCTCTCGAAGTGGATCTGGGACAAGATGAAGCCCGGCCTCCCCAGCCTGTCCGCGGTCACGGTCTTCGAGACCTGTGATTCGCGGTGCACGTACCGCGGGTCGTAGGGCATTCCCTCTAGGCTCGGGAATTCGTCTGCTACGGCAGGCGCTTGGCACGGGACAGGGTTCTCTTTTGACCCCGTTTCCGGCGTCTGATATGAAACCCGGTCGCAAGTGACGTTGCCCGGGTCCGACAAGCCTCTGATCATCCAGTCCGACAGGACCCTCCTGCTCGAGACCGGCGGTCCTCGCTACGAGGAGGCCCGGGATCTCCTCGCCCGTTTTGCGGAATTGGTGAAGAGCCCCGACAGGATCCACACCTATCGGGTCACGCCGCTCTCCCTCTGGAACGCCGCTGCCACCGGGATGACCGCCGACCAGGCGATCGCCGGGCTCCTCTCCCTCTCGCGCTACGAAGTCCCGCAGAACGTCGAGGCCGACATCCGCGATTACATCGGCCGCTTCGGCCGTATGCGGCTCGTGAAGGAGCTCGACGGCTCGATCGTGCTCGAGGCCGACGACGACGTGCTGATCACCGAAGCGCTCCACGCGCAGGGGATGAATCGCTACGTCGCCGGACGCCTGGACCGGCGCCGCCTCGCGATCAAGCCGGAGCATCGCGGCGACGTGAAGCAGGCGCTGATCAAGATCGGCCGCCCCGTCGAGGACCTCGCCGGCTATGTCCGCGGAACCGCCCTCGACGTGAAGCTGCGCGGGGAAAAAGGCGACGGCCAGTCGTGGACGATGCGCGACTACCAGGCCGACGCGGTCGCCGCGTATCACGCGAGCGGAACCGAGAAGGGCGGCAGCGGCGTCATCGTGCTCCCGTGCGGCGCCGGCAAGACCATCGTCGGCATCGGCGCGATCGCGGCGGTCGGCTCGCACACGCTCATCCTCACCGCGAACATCACCGCGGTGCACCAGTGGCGCGACGAGCTCCTCGCGCGCACCACGCTGCGGCCCGACCAGATCGGCGAATACACCGGCGAGTCGAAAGAGATCCGCCCCGTCACGATCGGCACGTATCAGATGCTGACGCACCGGAAGAAGAAGAGTGCCGACGGTGCCCCCGGCGCGATGGCGAACCTTCCTTTGTTCGACCAGCAGGACTGGGGTCTCATCGTCTACGACGAAGTTCACCTGCTCCCTGCCCCGGTGTTCCGCGCGACGGCGTCGCTGCAGGCGCGTCGCCGGCTCGGACTGACGGCGACGCTCGTGCGCGAAGACGGCGCCGAAGAGGACGTGTTCGCGCTGATCGGCCCGAAGAAGTACGACGTCCCGTGGAAGCAGCTCGAGCAGAAGGGATGGATCGCGCAGGCCACGTGCCGCGAGATCCGCGTGCCCTTTCCCGGCGAGGTCGAACGCATCCAGTACGCGAGCGCCGACAAGAAGGAGAAGTTCCGCATCGCCGCCGAGAACCCGATGAAGGTCGAGGTCGTCGCGCGACTCGTGGAGATGCACGAGAAGGATCACGTTCTCGTGATCGGCCAGTTCCTCGACCAGCTCGAGGCGATGAGCAAGAAGCTCGACGCACCGATCATCACCGGCAAGACGCCGGCGAAAGAGCGGGACGTGTTGTACGCGAAGTTCAAGAGCGGCGAGATTCCACGCCTGGTGGTCAGCAAGGTCGCGAACTTCGCCATCGACCTGCCCGACGCCAACGTGGCGATCCAGATCAGCGGGACGTTTGGAAGCCGGCAGGAAGAAGCACAGCGACTCGGACGCGTGTTGCGTCCGAAAGCGCCACCGTCGGGGGACGGTTTCAGCCGCGGGGGAGGCGGACAGGCGATGTTCTACACACTCGTCACTCGGGATACGGTCGAGCTGGATTACGCGGCTCGCCGGCAGCTGTTCCTCACGGAGCAGGGGTATCGGTATGAGATCGAAGCGGTCGGCTGAAGCTTCGGCCGCCGCGACGGCCGCTACCGTGTACGACGATCGGTCGATCCTCGAGACCGACACGTACCTCCACCTCGCCGACCTCGACGGCTCACGCCGGACGCGCATCGGCACGCACCTGAAAGTCGCCGGCCTCACCGGCCGCAACTCCGACGACGCGAAGGCGATCGCTCTCGTGATGCTCGCGCCCGAGCGCGTCGAATCGCTCTGGACGGCCGCCGACGCATTGGAGCGCGTGCTGCTCCGCGCTGCGTCCGCGACGCCGTCGATCGGCCGCGGCACGCTCACGCGCTGTGCACTCGACCGTCGCCATTCGCCCGCGGAAATCGACGTGCGCATCGCGCGCCTCGAGCGCGACGGCATCCTCTTGTGGCGCGAAGTGGGCTTCTCGCCGGCGTTCCACGTGCCGTCCGAGATCGCCGCGCGCCTGAAGGCCGCGGCGCTCGTAGACGCGGTCGGCCCGCAGGTCGCCGCGCGTCCCGAAGGACCAATCGCCGATCACGGCGGCGCGTTCCTCGACGATCTCGTCACTGCGCTCGGCTTCCTGAAGCGCGGCTCGTATCGCGTCACGCGCAGCGGCGCGGTGCACGCGGCGGATCTGCGGCGCCTCGCGTCGCGCTTCGTGTATCCCGAGGACGTCGACCAGGAGACGAACACCGGCGCCGAGGCGATGCCCTCGCGGCTCGGGCTCATCCTCGATCTCGTTCGCCGCCTCCTGCTCGTGCGCTTCGATCCGGACGACGTGCGCGTCGACGATCGCCGCGCTCGCTCGTGGCTCGATCGCGCTCCCGATGAGATCCGGCGGGACCTCATCAAGGCCGCACGCCGCGAGCCGTGGCGCTACCAGCGCGAAGTCTCCGCCGTCGCGGATTTCCTCTCCGAGCGGAAGCCCGGCGAGTTCATCTACGTCGAGGACGTGGCTCGCGCGCTCGAATACCACCCCGACTTCCTCGGCAGCCGCCCGGAGCATCTGCGCGCGCGCGTGCAGGCGGGAGCGACCTTTCTCTGCTTTCTCGGCGTAACCGCCGTCAGCCCGCAGGAGATCCGGCCGGATGCCGTGGCGATCACGCCCGCCGGCAAGCGGCTCCTTTCCGACGACGCGCTTCCCGCGGTCGAGCCGGAGGAGGCGCGGATCACCGTGCTCCCCACGATGGAAGTGATGATGCCGTCGGCCGCGCCGCTTCTCGTGCGCTACGCGCTCGAGATCTTCGCGGACCCGGAGAACAGCCGCGCGACAGGACGCGGCGGCGCGAATCCGGTGCGCACATACCGCCTCGAGAAGCGCACGCTGCTGCAGGCGCTCAAAGGCGGCTCGAGTCTCGCGAACGTTCAGGCGTTCCTCGCGAAGTACGCGAGCGAGGTTCCGGACAACGTGCGCATCTCGCTCGACGACTGGTCGCGTGTCTACGGCGAGTACTACTTCATGAACCCCACGCTGCTCGTCTGCCGAGACGCCGCGGCGGCCGCGGCGGCGAAGTCGGACCCGAAGATCGCCGAACGGCTGCTCGGACAGCTCTCGCCCGAGGTGCTCATCCTCAGCGAAGGATCCGTCGAGCCGGTGCGCGCATCGCTCGAAGGCAACGGATCCATGCCGCGCGCCGGGATCGAGGAAGTGCCTCCGTCGGCGGCGACCGACGAGCGCAACGAGAAGACCGCCGCGATCACGCGCTTCGTGCTGAAGCGCGCGACCGACCGCGCGATGGACGAGGAGCGCACGAACCCGAGCGCGGACTCCCTCACCCTGAGCGAGCGAAGCGAGTCGAAGGGCTCGCCGAGTGCCGACGCGCCCTCGCGTCCCGATCGCACGCTCGCGATTGCGGACGCGCTGCGCCGCATCCGCGCGGGCGAGCGTCCGGCGGACGCGCCCTCCGAAGCGGCGCCGTCGGAAGAGACGGAAGACCGCCGCAAGTCGAAGCTCTGCGACGTGACGGGCTGCGGACGGCAGCACGCCGCTCGCGGCCTCTGCACGCTCCACTACCAGGCCGCGCGCCGCGGAAAGATCGGTTTCCCCAGCACCTGACGTGACCCCCTCACCCTGAGCGAGCGCCGCTTCGGTTCAGCCACCCTCACCTGAGCGAGCGCCGCTTCGGTTCAGCCACCCTCACCTGAGCGAGCGCCGCTTCGGTTCAGCCACCCTCACCCTGAGCGAGCGCCGCGGCAGTTTGCGGCGCGAGTCGAAGGGCTGTTTGAGCTCACGCAGCCCTTCGACTCACTTCGCTCGCTCAGGCTGAGGCTGGCGATCGGTGCCGAAGCCACCATCCTTCCGGCATGTCGCTTCTCCGATTCGCGCTCCGCCCGGTCCTGCGCGCCCTGCGCCGCCTCGGCGCTCGCCGCGTTCCGCAGCCCGCAGGACCGTCCGGCCGCCGCGCGATCCTCTTCCACATCGACGGGGTCGGCCGCGCCACGCTCGACGCGGCGATGCGAAGCGGGCATTTCCCCTTTCTTCGACGTGCGCTCGAGAAGGGCACGCACCGCGTCGCGACCCTCCGCGCCGGAGCGCCGGCATCGACAGCGGCGTTCCAGGTAGGGCTGCTCCACGGCCGCGCGGAGGACGTCCCCGGTTACGTCTGGTATGACAAGCGCCTCGGCCGCCGGTTGAAGATGGACGCGCCGGACGACGTTGCTCTCGTCGAGAAACGCGAGGGCGCGGAACGCGAAGGATTGCTCATCGGCGGCACGTCGTACGCGGCGCTCTTCATGGGCGACGCCGCCGTCGCGACGATGAACCTCCGGCTCACCAAACATCACACCCTGAACCTCGCGAGCCTGAAGTGGCCCCGGCCGCTCGCGTTCGCGGTCCACGCGATTCTCGCCGCCGCGGTTTGGCCGCGCCTCCTCTTCGCGATCCCGCGCGATCTCTTCGAGGGGATTCGCTGGTCGCTCCGTGTCGGCACCACCGCGTGGGAGTGGCGCCTCTTCTACATGCGCACGCTGTCCGACACGATGCGCCAGGTCACCACGTGGTCGACGGTCGCGGACATGACCGTCGGCATCCCGATCGTCTATGCGTGCACCGCGGACTACGACGAGATCGCGCATCGCCGCGGCCCGCGTGCGAGCGTCGCCATGCGCCACCTTCGTGCAGCCGACAAGGCGGCCGAGGTCATCTTCACCGCGGCCGAGGAGCTCCCCGAGATGCGCTACGACGTCTACGCGCTTTCCGATCACGGCCAGGTCGACGCCATCCCCTTCGAATCCGTCGCGGGGGTGGAGCTGACGACGTTCCTTCGCGAGGCGACCGGCAGCAGCCCGGATCCCTCGTCCCCTTCGAAGGCGCCGTCCGGTGTCGAGATCGTGGAGGCCGGCGACATCGCGCATCTCTATTTCACCGACTCGCCGGAGCCGATGCTGCTCGAGGAGATCGAACGACGCCACCCCGCGATTCTCGCGGCGCTGCAAACGAGCGACGCCGTGCCGTTCCTCGTCGCTCGCAGCGCGACGGGACCGGTCGTGATGGCGGGCCGCCGCTACTACCACCTGAGCGACGAATCGAATCGAGCCGCGCTCGAGGCGCTGTCGGCGTTTCGCGGGCCGGAACGCGACCTCTACATCGGATACGTCGAGCGTCTCGTTGGAATGGGCTCCGCCGGCGATCTCGTCCTGTACGGAAATCGCGGCGCGGACGAGCCGGCGATTGCGTTCTCCTGGGAGTTCGGCAGCCATGGAGGCATCGGCGCCAATGAGGTGGACGCGTTCGTCATTCATCCCGCGAACGCCGGGTTCGACTTCGGCGCCGTGACTCTCCCGCAGGAGCTCTACGCCTGGTTCACACGATATCGCCGGAGCGAGCGCATCGAGGAAATACCGCTTTACCACGGCTCCGGCTCGCTTGAAGCCTCGCCGTAGTCCGCTAACGTTGAGCGCTTGAGCTCCGCGCCCGCGCTTCTGCCGCGCCCAGCGACTCCCGTCTCGACGCCTGCGACCGTCGAGCTGACCTTCGCGACGTGGAACATCCACGGCTGCCACCCGGAGGCGACCTTCGACGCGGCGGCGGTCGCCGAGGTGATCGCGCGAACGAACGCCGATGTCGTCGCACTGCAGGAAGCCGGCGCGATGGCCGGGGGAATCGACCATGCCCACGCCGTCGCGTTGCTGCTTGGCATGACCTGTGTCGCCGGACCGAACGTCGAGCGCCTCGGCGGACGCTGGCGCTGTGGCAACGCGATCCTCACGCGCTTCCCGGTTCTCGGCAGCGAGAATCACGACCTCTCCGTGGTGAACGCGGAGCCGCGGGGCTGCCTCGTCGCGCGACTCGAGCTTCCCGGCGGTGGCGAGCTCACCGCCGCGTCGGCGCACCTCGGCCTCCGGCACCGCGAGCGCGTGCGCCAGTCGGAGCGGCTCGCCGCGATTCTCCACGCGGAGATCGCGGGCCCCCTGCTCGTGGGAATGGACGCGAACGACTGGTTCCCCGGACGCGATACGCGTGTTCTTCGCGCGACGCTGACCGACGCCGGTGCGGGTGCGCGCGCGACGTATCCGGCCGCGCTGCCGCTCCTGCGCATCGATCACGTCTACGTTCGCGACGCCGCCGTCGAACGGTGCGAGACCCTCACGAGCTCTCTGATCCGTGCGACGAGCGATCACCTTCCGGTCGTCGCGAGGGTGCAGTGCGCGATCGCGACGGCCGAAAAATCGTTCGGATCAGGATTCCGATGACGGTTCCCGCCCGCGGGGCACCGATGGGTCATCGGTCGCAGGAGTAACCAGAGAGGTCCGTGCCGATGGGATATCGCGATCCCACTGCCCCTATTTCTCCTCGGGGAAATGTGCGGCACGACCATTGCTCTTTGTCGACTCCACGCTCACTACCCACGGAGTCCACGATGTTTCGCACGCTCACTGTCGCCGCCCTCCTCACTCTCGTCTCGAGCACTGCGCTGGCGCAGTCGCCGTTGAACGGCCGCTTCAGCGGCAGCGAGCGCCGAGCCACGATCACCGAAGCGGGCTCGCGCTCGGGCGACCTCGGCTTCGAGCCGTACTCCGGGTCGTATCTTCCGATCTCGAGCGGCCCGCTCGCGAACTCGGCCAGCGACGCCGAAATCAAGAAGATGGTCACGGACGGATTCGGTGACTGCAACCTCGTCCACAAGATCATCCAGGACAACGCGACGAGGGACACCGCGGCGAAGTTCGAGGGCGTCGGCGCTCCGGGCTTCCGCGAGAAGTATCTCCGCGAGGGATACAACAAGGACGCGGAGAGCTGGACCGGCTTCTGCCACAACTGGGCGCCCGCGGGTCTCGATGCCGGCATCAACTTCATGGTCAGCATGGACAAGATCTATGCGGACATCCCGTTCGGCATCTCGGACATGCGCGAGCTCACGACCTACATCCTTCCGCGCACGTCAGGCACCGCGTGGTTCGGCAAGCGTCACAACGACAAGGACTCCGCCGAGAAGCCCGAGGACGAGCTCGACCCCGTCGACATGCTCACGATGATGGAGAACTACGTCGGCCCCGGAAAGCCGGGCCTCGTGCTCGACGTCGATCCCGGCTACATGGTCTGGAACCAGCCCGTCTACAAGTGGAACCGCGAGTCGACGCTCGTCACCGGTGACGAGGCCGGCCCGAAGAAGGCACCCCTCGGCGGCAGCGCCTACAAGGTGAAGCTCACCGCGACCTACGGCCTCGAAGGCCACTACGGCTACCGCGGCGACACGATCTCGCGCGACATCTCGTGGGAGATGTTCGTCTACACCGACAAGAGCGGAAAGATCGTCGACTCCGCGTGGAGCGGCACGAACAAGATCCCCGACTTCGCCTGGTCGCACGTCGGCCCGCGCCGTGACACGCCCGAGTGGAAGGCGCTCAAGAAGATCGCCGAGGAAGGCGTCTCCGTGAAGGACATCGAGTCGTTCTGCGCGACGATGCAGGCGCTCCCCGCCGGCCCGATCTCGGCCGAGAACGCCGCGAAGCTGAAGGCGCTGCTCGACAAGATCTGCCCCGTGCTCGATCAGAACAAGCTCAGCGACTACGTCCGCGCGACGGCCGAGCGCACCGGTCAGGATTTCTCGGTGCTCGAAGACGCGATCCGCAGCGACAGCGACGCACGCGGCTGATCCCTCACTTTTACAGACTCGCAGAAGGACCCGGAATCCGGGTCCTTTTCGCGTTTACGGTGGGACATCGCTGGGGCAAATCGGTGGCGGAACGACACCCATCGCGGGCCTTTGAGACATCGCGATCCCGCCCCTGCCGAGCCCGGAAATTGTGGAATTTCGGCATGTTGAGCCAGAACGCAACGACGGCATGGCGGTTGCTCCTACTCCCCGCAACGCTTCAAACAATTTCCGGGGGACATCCCATGTTTCGCACGATCTCGATCTCCAGCCTGCTGCTCCTCGTCGCGAGTACCGCGTTCGCGCAGACGCCGTCGAACGGCCGCTTTGTCCGCGGAGCGGGCGAGTCGCCCGTGAAGCTGACTCGCGCCGGAGAGAAAGCGGGCGCCCTCGGCACCAACCCGTACTCCGGATCCTATCTCCCGCGCACGAGCGGCCCGCTCGCCAACGAGCCCGGCGACGCCGAGATCAAGCGCAAGGTAACCGACGGCTTCCAGAACGGAGACTGCAACCTCGTCCACAAGATCATCCAGGACAACGCGACGAAGGACGCCGCGGCGAAGCTCGAGGCCGCTGGAAACCTCTCCGGGTTCCGCGCGAAGTATCTCCGCGAAGGCTACAGCCCGACTGCCGAGAGCTGGGAGGGCTTCTGCCACAACTGGGCGCCCGCAGGTCTCGATCCGGCCGTGAATTTCATGGTCAGCATGGACAAGATCTACGCCGACATCCCGTTCGGCGTTTCGGATCTCCGCGAGCTCACCACCTACACGTTCCCCAGCTCGTATGACGTGGCGTGGTTCGGCAAGCGACACAACGACAAGGACTCCGCCGAGAAGCCGGAAGATTCGCTCGACCCCGTCGACCTCATGACGATCTTCGAGAACTACGTCGGCAAGGGCAAACCCGGCATCGTCATGGACGTCGACCCCGGCTACATGGTCTGGAACCAGCCCTACTACAAGTGGAACCGCACCGCGACGCGCGTGCAGGGCGCGAACATGGGACCGAAGGCGCCGCCCGCAGGTGGCCGCGCATACAAGGTGGAGCTCAGCGGCACCTACGCGGTCGAAGGTGAATACGGCTACCGCGGCGAGACGCTCGACCGCCAGTCGAACTGGGAGTTCTTCATCTACACCGACAAGAAGGGAAACATCGTCGACTCCGCGTGGGATCCGTCGGCCTCGAACAAGATCCCCGACTTCGCCTGGGCCTATCGCGGCGGACAGGAAGCGTCGGCCGATTTCGCCGCGCTCAAGAAGGTCGCGAAGGAGGGCGTGAAGGTTTCCTCCATCGAGGAGTTCTGCAACATCATGGCGGGCCTCGACGGCAAGCCGTCGCGCGCCGAGAAGAAGAAGCTGAAGAAGCTCCTCGACGAGATCTGCCCCGTGCTCGACCAGAACAAGCTCTCCGACTACATCCGCAAGACGGCCGAGCGCATCGGGATGGACTACTCGGTTCTCGAGGACTCGATCCGCGTCGATTCCGAAGCGCACATCTGAGCATGACGCATCGTCGAAGGGCCGCCCTCCCCGGGCGGCCCTTCGTGTCACGAGCGCTGGATCGAACAGGGCAGGTCGCGCGTATCATCGTTCTGTGGGCAGAAAGTTGACGATGGCATTGGCTGCCGCGGGGGTCGTCACGGCGGCCGTCCTCCTGAATTCCCCGGAGACGGCGGAGGCCGTGCCGATCAACGGCTCCATGCCGTGTCCCGGCGGGGGCCACGTCACCTGGTCCGGCAACCGGACGGCGCATGCGGACGGTACGGCCAGCGGCACGATCAAATACAACTTCAGCTCCCCGACGAACAACCTCGACGACTGCGATCTGGGCAACGGCATCATCCTCAGCGGAACCGTGAACAAGACGTTCTCCGGCCTCTCGACGTTTCCAACCTGGAACGCGGATGGCACCGTCGGACAGTACCGGCGAGGTGAGAGCGGCGGGCTAACGCTGGTGAAAGATTGCCGGGTCTTTGTCTCGTCCTTCTCCGGCAGCACGCCGACCGGCGAGAACTGCGGGATCACCTGGCCGATCCCCGCGGGCGGAGGCGATGACGATGACGACGACGATTTCCAGATCACGACGGAATCGATCCCGACCGGTGACACCACCTCGGGACTTCCGTACTTCGAGTCGGTCGACGCGGTCGGCGGTCACACTCCCTGCACGTGGGACGCGACCGGCCTTCCGGCCGGCTTCTCGCTCGTCAACATCGTCGACACGGGAAGCGGCAACGTCATCTGCGACGCGGTAATGATCAGCGGCGGTCCGTTCAACCACCCCGAGCTGATCGGCAGCCATCCGATCACGGTGAACGGCCACGACAGCGACGGCCACGACGCGACGAAGGACTTCACGTTGGTGATCGTCCAGTGACATCGATCGTCCAGGTCCGGATCGCTCTCGCGGCGCTCGCCGTCGCCGGTCTCGTTTCGTGCGTCCGCGGCGCGGGGGAAGAGGCGCTCATTTCGAAGAAGCAGGAAAAGGAGACCTCCACCTTCATCATGAGCGCGCTCGCGGCATCCGATGAGCCTCAGGCGTCGGCGTGGGTCTACATCTGCCCGGACTTCAACACCGGCTGTTCCAGCGCCGCGTTCAAGGTGGGCGCGACGTGCCTGCCCAATTCCGTGCCCGTCACTCCCGGCGCCTGCTTCGATACCGGCATCCCGATCTCGCCGGGCCCGAGTTCCAGCGTCGCGAGCTGCACGGACACCGCATGCACCACGTGCGGGACGTCGGTCAGCTTCGACACGCCCAGCTCGTTCTGGCAGCCAAACTTTTACACGACCGCCTACTTCTTCTGCACGACGCCGTGTGAGGCGACCGTGGCTCCGTCGTGTCCTCCCGGCGAGTGAGCGCTCGGCGCTACGTGGTCTCTGCGAGCGCCTTCACTTCGAGATTCATCTTCGCGGCGACCTCGGCGATGCGCTTGCGGTGTTCGTCCTCACGATATCCTTCGTTGTAAACGTAGCGCCGGATGCCGCCGTTCACGAGCACGCGGAAACACGACCAGCACGGACTCGCCGTCGTGTAGATGCTCGCGCCCTCGACGCGCGCGCCGCGGCTCGCGGCCTGCGCGAGCGCGTTCATCTCCGCGTGGATGGTGCGGACACAGTGGCCGTCCTCCATGTCGTGCCCGGCCTCGTCGCAGTGCGGCATGCCTCGCACCGAGCCGTTGTAGCCGGTCGCCACGACCTGCTTGTCGACGACGATCACGGCGCCCACGTGTTTGCGATCGCACGTGGCGCGATGACTCGCGGCCACGGCGAATCCCATGAAATACTCGTCCCAGTCCGGGCGCGTCCGCTTTGGAGCCGTCATTGCCGGGATGATACCTGGGACATCGCCGGGACAGCAGGCACGTCCGTCCCCTCCAGAGCGAGCCTCAACCTACCGGAATCACGTATATTTTTAGTGGCATGCCCGGTGCTCATAGGAGCGTCATGGTCAACTCCACGAAGATCCTCGGAATCACGGTCGCGATGCTCGCCTTTGCCGGCGCCGCCAACGCGCAGGGCCGCTACACCAGCGGTCGCTCGGCCGGCACGCTCACCGCGGGCACGTCCGAGAACACGATGGATTTCGAGCCGTATTCCGGCTCGTACCTTCCGCGCAAGGAAGGCCCGCTCTCGCGCGAGAACGACGCCGCGATCGGCCGCATGATCAAGGACGGCTACGGCGACTGCGATCTGATCCACCAGATCATCAAGGACAACGCCGAAAAGAAGACCACGGAGAAGTTCGACGCCGCCATCGGCAGCGTCGAGGGCCGCAACCCGGGCCTCACCGAGCGCTACAACCGCGAGGGCTACAACCCGGACGCGGAAGGCTGGGAAGGTTTCTGCCACCTCTGGGCGCCCGCGGGTCTCGATCCGGCCGCCGGCTTCATCGTGTCGCTCGACCGCATCTACGCGGACGTGCCGTTCGGCATCGGCGACCTGAAGGAGCTCGTCACGTTCAACTACCCGCGCGCTCGCACGCAGTTCTTCGGCACGCGCAACTACGACAAGAGCAAGCCCCGGAAGAATCGCGATCAGGAGCTCGACGCGATGGACCTCCTGACGATCTTCGACACCTACGTCGGCCCCGGCAAGCCGGGCGTCGTGCTCGACGTCGATCCCGGCTACATGGTCTGGAACCAGCCCGTCTACAAGGTGAACAAGGAGTCCACGCTCACCAAGACGAAGCGCAACGGCGACAAGGAATACGACGTCGTGATGACGGCGACGTATGGCCTCGAAGGCCAGTACGCGCACCGCGGCGACAACATCACGTCGAGCAAGACGTGGAACATGAAGGTCACCACCGACAAGAACGGCAAGATCAAGAGCGCCCGGTGGCCCCGCGACATGGGCGATGCGATCCCCGACTTCGCGTGGGTTCCGGAAGGCAAGAACACGTCGCCCGACCTGGAGCGCCTCAAGAAGATCGCGAAGGACGGCGTCTCCGTGAAGGACATCGAGTCCTTCTGCAAGGGCATGCAGGCGATGACCAAGGAGTCGTTCGAAGCGAACGGCGCCGAGGAGCTCGCGAAGCTGCTCGACGGCATCTGCCCGGTCCTCGACCAGAACAAGATGCAGGACTACATCCGCAAGACGGCCGAGCGGATCGGCGTGGACTACTCGGTGCTCGACGCGGCGCTCAACTCTCCCACCCCGGCGCACAGCTGATCATGAGCGCGATCACGCTCGACGACATGGATCACGCCGAGAGCACGAACACGGGCGTCGCGGGCTTCCGCGAATACCATCCCGCCGTCGCGCTCCGCTGAAGCGCCACCACCCTCACCCTGAGCGAGCGCCGCGGCAGTTTGCGGCGCGAGTCGAAGGGCTTGGTGAGCTCCCTCAGCCCTTCGACTCGCTTCGCTCGCGCAGGGTGAGGCAGCGAACAAGCCGTCACAGCGTGACGAGCTTCCCCTCGTCGAGCAGCGGAATGATGCTCGCCGCCCGATCGAACAGATCGGAGTAGTGGACGAGCCGCATCTTCTTGCGGAGCTCTTCCGGCAGTGCGGCAAGCTTCTCGTAGGGCGTGTGCACGCCGTAGTTCGTCTCGTGAACCACGATATCCGCCGCCGAGAGCCACTCGATGAGTCCCTCGTCGAACGCGGTGTCCGCGGAGATCCCGATGCTCTTTCCGCCGGCCGACACGCGAAGCGCCGTCGTGGGGATGTGGTGGATGGTGCGGCGGCACTCGATCGTGAACGGGCCGATCGTGAGCGGCGCTGTTTCGGACAGCGGCGACGTCTCGAAGTAGTCCGCGAAGCTCTTGTGCACGTGTGCCTCGCCCACCTTCGGCAACAGGCACTCCATGCCGGCGGCGAGGTGGCCGTCCCACAGCCGCGCCTCCACGGCCGGATGAATCGCGAGGCGAGTCTTCTTCTGCAGCACGAAGTGGTTGAAGTAGGCGAAGCCCTCGAGCCCCGACACGTGGTCCGCGTGCAGGTGCGTGAGCGCGACGGCCGCGATCTTGTCGAACGTGAGCCCGGCGCCGGCCTTCTCCTCGGCCTCGCGGATCATCTTCTGGATCGGGTGCGGACAATCGACGAGCAGCCAGCTCCCTTCGGCTTCCAGCGCGAGCGAGAAGGAGTAGTGAAGCGCGGTGAACGCGTCACCGACACCGAGAGGCAGCAGGCGGAGCTTCGGTAGAGCCGGCGCCGGCTCGCTCGCGATCTTCGCCGCGACGCGCTCCGCGACGGCGGGAGCACACACCCCGGCGAGCGATTCTCCGCGGCGAGCCATTTCCTTCAGGCGGCTCGAGCTCACGGTCTGCAGCGAGTCCTCCGCCGGGAAGAAAACGGTCTGGATCCCGGGCGCGAGCTTCTTGTTCACGCGCGCGAGCTCCGCTTCGAACTGCGCGTCGGTTGCGCCGCGGACTCCGCGCACCAGGAACGCGGCGCCGACCGAGCGCGCGTAGTCGACGACCATGCCGCGCGTGGAGGCGACCGACACCGTCGGCAGGTCCTTCAGCGCGAGGCGCGCGAGCTCGACGCGTCCGGCGGCGTCGAAGAGCGTTTTCTTCTCCGGGTTGTCGGCGACGAGCACGACGACGTGACCGAAGAGCAGCACCGCCTGCCGCACGACCGACACGTGCCCCTCGGTGAGCGGGTCGAACGTTCCGGCGTAGATCGCGAGAGCCATCAGCCACCTCCTTCGTTAACGAGAGCGTGAGCGAGCGCCTTCACCGACGCCGCGGCGCTTCCCGCGGGAATCAGTCCGGGCGCAGACGACGCGACCACGAGCGCGCCGAGGATACCCGAGACGACGGAGGCGGCGGCCACGCGCGCACGCGCTCCGGAATGCCCGGCGTCCTCGAAGAGCCCTTCGAGCCGTGCGGCCATCTTGCGGAGCGTCGCGTCGAACGCCTGCCGGACGCGAACGTCGCGCACCGCCTCGGCGGCGATGACGACCCAGCACGAGACCGCCTCGCCGTCGGAATCGCGACCCGTCGCGAGGTACGCGTCGATGAACGCGTCGAGCCGCGCGCGCGGCGCGTTGTCCGCCGCGGCGAGCCGCCGCACCACGCGATCGGCGGCGCGCGCCTCCAGAGCGCCGACCGCTTCGAGCAGGATCTCGCGCTTGTCCGTGAAGTGGTAATGCACCAAACCCGGCGTGAGCCGCGCCGCTTTCGCGATCCGCGCAACGGACGCACCGTCCCAACCGTGGCGCGCCATCACCTGGACGAGGCCCCGGACGATCTCCGTTCGGCGTTCGTTCGTGTTGGTGGGTCTCGCCATTTCTGAATATAGGTTGGTTGACCAACCAATTAAAGTCAAGTGACCTAGCCTCGTCCCATCGCCCCATCCAGACGCCAGCAACGTGGGACATGTTGTGACCAGTGTGGAGAAAAACACTCGCGGGGATGGGCACTTACGAACCCACGCGATGGGCACGTCGGTTGCTATTTTCCGCGTCGAAGAGTTTCGCACCAGGCGGCACGAGCTCGGGAAGCTCCGCACCGCATCGCTTCACCCAACGAATACGCAGCACGATCGACCCTCCCCGGGGGCGGGACGTCCGGAATTCTCCGGCGTCCTGCCCCTCTTTTTTCGCGTCGAACATGCCGTTTTTGCATCAGATCTTCTCGTTCGGGATCTTGATCTTTTCGTACTGGATGGATTACAAGCGGCGCGAGTCCGACGTGCGAAGGCACGCTGGACTCCGGGTGATCCCACGAGGAGAGGTAAGAATGCGAACGAGCCGCGCCGTTGTCGTGTCCGCGTTGTTGGCAGTCGCTGCTGTGAATCTCCTGGCTGCTTGCACGCCCGAGGATGACAGCGACGTGTTCGAAACGCCGGGGCCTGCCGACCCGACGCCGACGCCGCCGGACTTCCACTGTCAGATCGTCTGGACCAGCCAGAACGAGGACGTCCCCAGCCAGGTGGACGTGTTCGTCATCGACGCGCCCGAGAGTTCCTGGGTCGGCGGCACGAACACCTTCGGTGGGTTCGTGGCGTTCTACCAGCCGGGCCTCGACGTGACGGGCAACGCCATCACGGCCGTTCCCGACGAGGACGGCGCGATGGCCACCTCCAGCGCGAACACGTTCGCGCTGACGCTCTCGTTCAATGGGACGTCCGACGGCGCCGACGTGACGCTCGCGAACGTGACCACCGCCGGTCTGTTCGTCATCGGCACCGACGGATCCGCGACCGCGGAAGCCGCAGGCTTCGCCGACGCGTACGACTTCGACGGCGCCTGGTCGAGCCGCGACGCGGACTCGCCGGTCGATCTCGGTACCGGCACGGCCGATCTCATCCTCGGCACGGGAACCGCGACGTCGGCCGTCACCCTCGGTGACTTCGGCACGTTCGCGGTCTGCTACGACGTTAACGGCGTCGCCTTCCAGGCGCACCCCGTCACCGCGGCGAACCTGCACCTGATGCGCCGCCGCTAAGCGAGCGCCTCACAAAAGAACGGGCGGGGATCTCTCCCCGCCCGTTTTCTTTTGCTGCGCAGCCGCCTCACCCTGAGCGAGGCCGCGGCAGTTTGCGGCCAAGTCGAAGGGCTTTGTGATCTCACACAGCCCTTCGACTCGCTTCGCTCGCTCAGGGTGAAGCTTGCGGCAGCTCTACGACGTTCCGCTCGAGGACGACCCCGCGGGCACGTCCTCGCCTTCGTCGTCCGTCGCGGCGGCGTCCTCCTTCGCGGGCTCCTCTTCCTTCGCTTCGACCGGAGCCGGAGCTGCGGGGGCCTCGTCCTTCTTCTTGTCGGGCGCCTTCGCGGCGTCCGCCGGCTTCGCGTCCGCCGGCGGACGCGAAGCCGGCGGAGCGTCCGCCGGCTTCGCGTCCGCCGGCTTCGCGTCCGCCGGCTTCGCGTCCGCCGGCTTCGCGTCCTTGGGCTTCTCCTCGGCCTTCGGCTTCGGCGGGCCCGGGCGCTTCGCTTCGACGACGACCGACTCTTCGGTCATGCGCACGTCGCGGAAGCCCGCTTCCTTCAGCATCACGTCGATCTCGGCGGCGGACCAGCAGCGTCCCTCGTCGGTCGTGAGCAGCAGGTTCAGCGAGAGCACCGCGCCGTGGCGCGCGCGATCGGCCGACATGAACGTGTCGCGAAGGATCAACCGTCCGCCCGGCGCGAGCGCGTCGAAGATCTTCTTGAGCAGCGTCTTCACCGTCGCCGCGTTCTCGCCGTGCAGCACGTTCGACACGAAGATCGCGTCGTACGGCCCCTGAAGGTCGTCGTTGCGATAGTCGCCTTCGACGAGCTTCACGCGCTTGTGCACGTCCGTCTTGCCGATCGTGTCCTTCGCGACCGCGATCGCGGCCGGCAAGTCGAACAGCGTCGCGTTCATCTTCGGCCAGCGACGCGCGAACGCCGCCGTGTACGCGCCCGCGCCGCCGCCGAGATCCAGTAGCGTCGTGACGCCATCGAGCTTCACCTTCTCCACGATGTGCCGCGTGAAGAGCGCCTCCGCGCGCGTATGCAGCGAGCGCAGCAGCGTGCGCGTCTGGTCGGTGTCCTCGTGATAGAGGCGCGGCGCGTCCGGACGCTTGCCGGAACGCACGGTCTCCTCGAGCTTGCCCCAGAGTCCCCACGCCTGCGCTTCCGCGAGGAGCGAGAACCCGATGTAGCCCTTGCCGCCGCGCACGAGATGGTTCTGCGAGTGCGGCGCGTTCGCGAAGCGATCGTTCCGCTTCGTGAGGTAGCCGATCTCCACGAGCGCGTTCAGCAGGAGCTCGGTCGCGCGCTTGTCGAGACCCTGGCGCACGGCGACGTCCTCCGCGGTCGCGGGTCCGTCCGCGAGCAGCGTGAACAGGTCGAGCACGACCGCCGCCTGCAGAGTGCGCGCGTCGCGATACGACGCATCGTTGAAGATGGCGGATGGACTGACCGCGCTGCTTCCAGCGCCGGCTCCTGCGCCGCCTCCGGGATTCGCGTTGCCACCACCACCGCCACCACCGCCTCGTCGCCGCCTCACCATGACGTTGCTCCTCCGTCGATTCGGATCGCCTGGCCGTGGATCCCTCTCGCCTCGGGGAGGCAGAGGAACACCACGAGCTTCGCGACCTCGTCCGGCTCCAGGATCCGCCCCTGCGGAACCCGGCCGATTGCCTGCTTGCGCGCTTCTTCCACGGGAATGCCCGAGCCGCTGGCGATTCTCTCGAATCCGCCTGCCGCCATTTCCGTGTCGATCCATCCGGGACAAATCGTGTTCACCGTGATGCCTTTGGCGGCGACTTCCGCCGCGAGCGCCCTCGTGAGTCCGAGCACGCCGTGTTTCGCCGCGACATACGC
>Ga0163152_10002993_pt1 | contig 22740 bp, 42 predicted proteins | sample OliLakLV19MP8IB2_FD_148635 | JGI IMG/M metagenome (GOLD analysis project Ga0163152, IMG submission 148635) | Freshwater microbial mat bacterial communities from Lake Vanda, McMurdo Dry Valleys, Antarctica - Oligotrophic Lake LV.19.MP8.IB-2 | ecosystem: Environmental > Aquatic > Freshwater >...
GAGCGGTACTATGGCCGTGAATGATCCACTCATCACGCACGATCGGCATGAGTGCGGTTTGCTCAAAGGTGAGTGTGTCTATGCGCGTCATCGAGGCTCCGTTTCACTTCGTTTTGGATCGTGCGCCGGGTAGGATTCGAACCTACGGCGGTCTCGCGACACCAGATTAAAAGTCTGGACCCTTCGGCCTCTCGGTCACCAACGCATCATTATTAATGATGAACACAAAGTGACACAATGTCAAGAGGATCCCTGACTCCAATACTTTTTGCGAATCTTCTCTTTCTTCATCTCAACGTCATTTTTTGACCATGGGACAGATTCCAAACCGTGGCGCAGGCAATCAGCGTGCGCAAACGCAAGTGATTCGTATAACCCGTATCTGAGAACGGGGATCATGAGTACAAGATCCCCGGAAATGAATGCATTTTTACAACACCCGCAGTGCTCCCCGTATGGGTATACCTCTTTTGTCACTTTACACCAAGCAAAAGGTTGCGGCAGTGCTGTCGACCATGAGGAGTGCTCTTTGAGAGGATTCCCGTAGTTCATCTCTCGGGGCATGTCAGCCTCACCAATGGTATTTTCCTGCACCATTCGCCCATACCTCCGAGGCTTTTGCATCTTGGACGTATTCGGGAGCAAAACACGCCGAAACGTATCCTCCGTAATTGGCCCATGTCCCTCTGATGAACTGGTATTTCCCACAAGCCGTATGCCCTGCTTGCCAGTCGTTGTTTGCCTGATCGATAAATCGAGCTTCCATGCCGCAAATATACTCTGGGATTGCACACGGAGTCAAAGATAAAATGCATCCTTGCCAACACCACGCGTCAACATTACTGTTCCAACATGGAACCCGATCTCCGCACGAGCTACGTCGTAGTCCACTAATCCAATTCGTGAAAGAGTCTCGGATCTCTGGAACGATCCACAGTAGACAAAAGATGTCACAAGTGACAGACGTTCCATCTGAGAAGGAAACGACGAACCCAACGTCGCGTTTTTCGACTGTTGGAGATTCGGAGTTGGTGCCGACAAGAAAAACGTTGCCGTTAGCAGCCCCACCGACAAGAGAGAGAAAGAGAAAGAAGGACAAAACCGAGATTAGTAGTCGTTTGATCATTGGCAACCCCCTACTAGACGGATAAAACAAAAAGCTGGCCCAACAAGGGTCAGCTTTTTCATCGGATTTGTCTCCGACTGTCGTTTAGCATATACTAGCCTAACCTTCATTGCAACCCCAACGCAGGAGGACTCCAATGGATTTTGAAGACGCCGATTTTGAAGACGCCGATTTTGAAGACGATAGCAATCGAGACTTTCCCGAAGGGATCACACGCGAACGAGTTCAGACACTACTAAACGACCTGTCAGAAAAAGCATCTCACCTGGGGTTATATTCTACGCTCCAGATCGAGGTCCAGGTTATAGAGAACGACGTACTCCTCGCCAACGTGATCTTTAGGATAGGGAAGTTAGCGTTTGCTCCACGAGTACAAAACCCCGAGGAAGCAAAGTTTGCTGATTCGTTCCGTCAGATTGAGGTCGGGTTAATTAAGGACGAAAAAGATAATATCATCAATCGGTACCGAAAGAGGAAACCGGACGAAAGGTAACAATTTCAGACATGGTACGGGCGGGTGGTAACCTGGCCACAGAGGGAAACAGAATCGATTACGAAGGAGAAGAATGGCAACCCTGAAAGAAGATAGTCATTCATGGAAGGCACACGGAGTCATTAGAAAAGACTTCCGTTCGAATCATGGCGGAGCTTGGGTGTCCGGCGACTTTCGGGACCCCGAAGTCCCAAAACATCAGAGAAAAAGAAAAAACAGGAAGAAATGGTGCCGAGGCAAACCGGGAAGAGAACATAACGTCGAGCACATTCCATATCCAGCATATGGATACGGCCCTCATCTTGATGTTTGCATAACATGCGGAAAGCACATCAAGTATTATTGGAATACCCTCAGCCACATTCGACGGGAACTCTGTTCGGGATGCAACCAGACCCGACCAGATCTAACAGATTTATTCCGATAGAACATCTGCAAACCAGACATCATGGAAGATTTTCATCAAGCAACCAATTTAACACATCTCTATTCCGCCTCAAGCTATCGAGAAGAGATGCATCAAGTGCTCGCACTATGCCTTCTTCAAGTCCATCTGCGTCATTTGGGACAAACCCCAACGCCCTAGCGAAGACGTCCAGAGGGGCAAGGTCAACTCTCATCTGGTCGAACAGTCCATGGATCCATTCATGCATAAGATTAGACTGCTGATTCGCTATCGGCAAACGAGAATTGATCCGAATCTTCCCAGGAACAAAATCCCCGCCCTCTTCGTCCTTCATGAAAATAAAGTCTATTTTATGGCGGTAAGGCCCAAGATGCAAATATACTGGTTTCCCCATGGTCTCTAATATACATTACCCTGATCAATTATTCTAGCAACTTATTCCGCTCAACGATCATCTGTTAAACTTTCTTCGATATCTATTGTCTCTTTTCGTCCAGAAATCAGACTATTCCACCCAAATCGTTACGGATAATAACTTCAATGTATTCAGAATTTGGGAACGTTTCGCGTCCTCCGTCAGAGAATGTGACCTCCCACTCTGCCCGATACTTGCCAACCGTGTCAGTATCGGCAGCCTCCCACGTGTATTCGACGATCCCTTCCGCAGCAGTAATGATGGACGCGACAGCATCCACAGTAGGGGTGCTGCCCGCAGCTTCCGTTTTGGGTGTCATAATAAATCGCACGGTAGCTCCCGAGACGTTCACGACCAACCCGGCGGCATCCTTCAAAATAGACCGAATTTTGGGTCTGGTGTCATCTTTTTTCAGATAGAAACGCTCAGTCATATTGTCCTCGCAACCGTTCTAGAATAGATACGTTATGGAATTCCCTGATTCTATAACAGATATCGACCATGACTTTAGTTAAGTATTACTTGACTGTCACTAGATTTCTGCCATCTTCATTCGATGCAGTATTGGTGCCGTCCACATTTGTAGCTGAGTTCGCCCCGTTCACGTTCGTGGTTGAATTAGCCCCAGTTGATGTAAGTTGCGCAAATAGTGGATGTGTGAATATGCCGTTGAGTCTCGGGGAGCTATTCCCGATGACAACGGTCACCATTATCGTAGCGGGGCTAACGAGAGCACCACTGCTTGTGGTGGAAATGGTTGGGACTGGGATGCCAGATATCGTAACGATCGAAGATACGATAACTGTCGTTGAGATAAAGATGGATGGGGTTGGGAATGCGGATATTCCCGAAACTGTCGACGGCGTTGGGGTGGTTCCTGTTGTCACCGTTGGGTTAGGAACCGTTGATATTCCGCTAATTGTTGCGGGTGCGACCGTTGACCCAGTAGAGATGACGGGGACCGGAACAGCAGCAGCAGCTATTATTATTGCCGGACTGGATGTGGATGCTGCTGAGAAGGTTACGGACCCGACTGTTGTCGTTGAAATGACAGCGGTCGCCAATGTTAGTGCGTCACAGGTTACGGCTGGAGTAGGGACCGTGGTCGTTACATTTATTGTGGATGGAGAGACGGTAGTCCCGGAGTTTGTGACTATACCTGGGGTGGGTACGATTGCAACGCCAGCTATATGTGACGGAGTAACGGTTGCCCCGAGCGAAAATGTTACAGATTCTACCGTTGCGGCACATGCGATAACGGCGGGGAGTGATGTGGCGTGAGCTACAACTGAGACGGCCACGATATCTGTCGTTGAAACGACAGTGGTTGCCACAACTAGCGCATGAGCTACGAAACTTATAGCCGGGACTGAACCTACAGTTACAACCGTTGAAGGGGTAACCGTCGCGCCCGTCAATATTTCTATAGTAGGAATCTGCCCGATAGAAACTATCGTAGCGGGTGTCGCCGCAGCACTTGTTGTAATATCAGCAGATGGGATTACGGCGATAGAAGCGACGACACTTGGAGTAACCGTAACATGAGCAACGAACGTTATTGACGGGACAACCGAAGTGGACGCAACCGTTGCGGTTCCAACAGTGGCACCGGTCGCAACTGTTGCGGTTGGGGTCGTAGTCGTGATTATAATAGTCGATGGTGTAACTGTCGAATGGATTACAATCTCAACGGTTGGGACCGCAGCCACATTTACAATAGTCGTCGATGTAACGGTACTGCTGGTTGCAACTGTGACAGTCTGGACCGCAGATACTGCTGCAATGGTAGCGGGCAATACTGTGGCGTGAGCTACAAGGTCAATCGACGGAACAGCGCCAACAGCGACGACTGTAGTCGGAGTGACGGTAGAGTTAGCAACAAATGCTGTTGACGGGACTACACCAACAGCAACAACAGTTGAAGGGGCAACCGTCGCCGTTGTTAAGATCTCTACAGATGGGATTGCCCCAACGGAAACTACAGTAGCAGCGGCAACCGTAGCATCGGCAACAACTATTATTGACGGGACCGGGACTACACCAACAGCAACAACAGTAGTCGGAGTGACGGTAGAGTTAGCAACAACCGTTATTGACGGGACTACACCAACAGCAACAACAGTAGTCGGAGTGACGGTAGAGTTAGCAACAACCGTTATTGACGGGACTACACCAACAGCAACAACAGTAGTCGGAGTGACGGTAGAGTTAGCAACATCGGTAAGTCCCCCGAGTGTTGCAGTACCACCAACGCGAGACGACCCGACGCGGAACGGAGTGCCTGCTCTTGGACGGACGTAGGTGACGTCCAGTCTAGCCGAGTATACCAGACCGGCAGAATCGTGCGACACCACCTTCGACTCTGATGACGATGCATCCTTACCCTTGAGCAGCACAACCAGCGCGTTGCCGGACACCCAGCCCACGCGGTCGACCACCTCTTGCAGTGAGGCCGCGAAGTCGGATGTGGTGTAGAGGCCCTTATTGGCCGTTAACGACTCCACATAACTGACGCTCGCTGCTGTCATGGCGCGGCTCGTCACGTCAGCCGTTGTTGCAAAGTCGACTGCGTTGTCGACAGCCTCGCAGTAGATATTACAGTTCGCGTCGCCAGTGAGATACGAGAAGAATCGTACCGTTGCCGACACGATCGTCGCTCCGGTCGGAACAGGCAGCCCAGGGAACCTTAGGCCTGCATTAGCCCTGGTCGCCGCGACCGTGTCCGGTTTGAAGTTCAGCCAACTGAAAGCGCCCTCGAATCCGGTACCGTCGTCAAACTCGAACGCGTCGTCGTCGTTTGCTGCAACCTGGAGTGTGATGTTGCTCACAGGTCACTCCCACTGCTTACCGTCTCGGCCTCGCACAAACCCAAGTGCTTGTGCGCTGGCTCGGACCTCGGAATCATCGGGGATATAGAGGAGGCGCACTGTCCGTGACACTCGTGCTTTGCCGACCAGCGCCCCGACGACCTCGATGCGTCTTTCGTAGGAGCAGAAACAAGCAGTCAACTGGAGAGCACCGTCCGCTTCAATGGAATACTCCGCCACGCCGACGAGCTTACCGTTCTCAGTGGCGACGTACACCCGACGTTCATCAATGGCGATGGCGAGATCATTCGTTGCCAACCACGGCGGAACGACACAGTTGTGCCACTTGGCGACATAGTTGAGCGGCCTGAACGCGACGATCGCTGGAATATCGATTCGAGTAGCGGGCTTGACGGCAATCACTTGAACTCCCTGGCGACGAATGCCTCCACGGCCTCAGCCAGCCGGGCACCTATATCCACATCTATGAGGTGCCGAGCCCAAGGGTTTTGCGGATCTTCAACAAGCGGTTCCCACGCACCATTGACCTCAACCCAAGGGATAACCCACGTCCCATCCACGCGTTGGTACTCGCCGCCGTTCGTAACGATGGAAAGAAAGGTCCGGCCAGCGCACACGATAGCGAAGGTGTCTTCAAGGACTGGCTGGGCACCACCGGCCCAGGAAACTTCATCCGTCCAGAACCCGACCGTCGCCGAAAAGGTGAGGCCGTCGTCTGCGGAGGCGAGTATTTCCCAAAACATTCTAGAAGTGGGCAATCACTATAACGCGACCTGCACCACCTGCACCACCTGCACCACCTACCGAGGTACCGCCGCCGCCTCCGCCGCCGCCCGCGCCTAAACCTCCAGCGCCGCCAGTGCCGCCAGTGCCGGCAGTGTGGCAGGCGCCACCGCCACCACCCTTACCGTTCACAGCAGAGTTGCCGCCTCCTCCGGATGCGCCGTTTGCGCCAGTAGTACCAGCTCCAGCAGCGCCACCACCACCACCCGTCACGTCGTAAGCAGGCACGTTCCCGCCGTCGCCAGCGGCACGTGTCGTATTCGTGGACGAAATAGCGCCGCCTCCGCCTCCACCTCCGCCTCCAGCCAAGGCTACGCCACCGTGACGGCCGACCGCTCCCGTACTCGCTCCGCCACCCCCGGCGCCTCCCTCCTCAGCAGGGTACCCAGCGGTGCTCGAGGCGGAACCGCCACCGCCACCTCCTACTCCCGCTGTGGCTGCTACGAGCGTGGGGGAGCCGCCAATGCTGTTACCTGTGCCACCGAGAGCACCCACACCTCCGGTACCGCCCCCGGTACCGCCCCCGGCAGTCGTCGTGGCTACTGGCCCCTTGAGACCACCGCCGCCACCATAGGCATAAACGTGCCCTCCGAAGTCGGAAGCGCCACCGGCAGTTCCGTCCGCACCAGCAGCACTGGAGCCGCCAGCACCCGACGCGCCAGCCGTTCCGACTACGTAAGCCACCGTAGCTCCCAAGTCTGCGCTATCAAAGTGCGCATGATTACGAGCGGCACCGCCACCGCCACCGCCACCGCCACGGTTCGAGGACGTGGCGCCGCCACACCCGCCGGCACCACCTCCACCACCGCCGACGACAATGGCTGTCACGGAGCGACATCCGGTTGGCTTCGACCAGTTACCAGACCCAGACGTGTAGACCGTTGTTGCACACTTACCAGCAGACGGAGACAACCGCTTATCCACGATCTGGGCTGTCGCGACCGTGTTCACTGCGGCGGGCTGGTAGACAAATGCTAGGACCTGACGAGTGCTGGTCTGATCTGGCGGCTCAGGGTTTGCCGCTGCAGTGCCATACTTCCACGACAGCGCACTCGCCGAGTCGATCTCCAGCAGGGCTAACTTCGGGTTCGTGCCGTCAGCGGCATTTATGGCACCAGAAGTTCCACCGGAGTACGTATACAACACGCCTGCAATCAGGAATGTGCCAGCTGCCACTGCGACCGTCGTAGCTGGGCTACCGCCATTCTGCGTGACGGCCATACCCGACACGACACCGTCCAACCCGTCGATGGAACGCTGGATGATCACAATGTCGGTGCTAAACAGGCGAGACTGTGCATCGTATGCGGCATCGGCGTAATCAGGGATTGTGTACGGCATGGCCTACCTCCTTCCTAGTACCAGCTGCCATAGTCGGAAATAGTGAACGGCACAAATCACCCCTCTTTAGGGGTATCGACAGCAGTTACTTAGGACTCAAGATACGCGACAGCGGCCCGAAGTCGGACCCGCCATTCGCCGCCCACGAAGAGAATCCATCTACGACATCTTGACGGTTCTTTTACCTCAATACAAGCCCCAACGGGCACGATCACGGGGTGATATCTAGGGTAAAAATTCCACTTGCATTGTATTGGATGGTAAATGTCCCATTTGTGGTACTGTAGTCGGCTCCGAAGTTTATGAGGCAAATGGGTTCGTTGCCGGTTGATGCGTCCGCATAAATAAGGGCTCCGCGTGCGTTTGTGATCGTGGAGCTGGCCCAAGCACTGTCCGCAGCATCATAAACGAGGGTTCCCGACGAAACAGTAATTTCTGTTGCGGTTAGAACGATCCCACCGGCCGTGTATCCGGCCCCGGATACTTCGTTGGCATCGTAAGGGGAAGTCCCATATGCGGTATTAGTATCGAAGTTCGGAGTGATAGAGTTCGTGAACATTGCGACCTTATTGTCCTCTGCTTCGAGGTTGATAACGTTCGCGTGTTCCGTCAACAGTTTCTCAAATGTGAGAAAAAATAGACCAGATGCAGTTATCGCCATCAGTTAACTCCTTAGCGTAAACTTTTAGATGGTTGTCTCTGATCTGTCTCAGAGTTAACCGCCGATGATCGCTTTGTGTTTTATCGGCACAACACGATCTATTCCTTGACCTGCAAGATAACGCGCATAAGCCCCGGATACTCCGGGGCTCTACTTCCGACTCTATTCTTTGTTATCGGCAGGTAAGGAAGGAAATCTTACACGGAGAACGATGGGAATCGTCAACATAATCGAGGGTCCGCCACAACTCCCGGCGTTCTGATCTATTCCGTGAGTTAGGAGGGACCCCGATCGGAAGATTGACCTACCGACCGAGGCCCCTTCGCCCTTCGGTCACACCGCAGCGGGTGCTCGCAACATGATTGTACTCCATCCAACAGTCAGTGTCAATCGGACAGTGCTGGCTCTAAAATCTGGTATACGCCCACGTTCTTGTATCGCGTACCAATTTTTTTTATTCGGCCTCCGTCTTCAAATTCTCGGAGGATGCGACAGAGATGCCAATGGCTGATGTTCAGCGTTTCTGCAAGTTGACGTTGATGGATTCGCAGAACGTGACGTCGGTCGGCTTGTTCCCATAAATATCCATGAAGGTTATCTCTGTCTATCAGTTTGTTCATGGTCCTGGGTGTCCTTCCCATAAGTCAATGGTTTCGTTTTTGTCAGTATTATCTTCCGGTTGGATTGGTGCCTCGACATCAAGCTTGCTTTTTTTGGGTTCCTCTAACGTAAGCCCTACTGCTAGGAAATCTTGTCGGTTAGCACGAACCCTGGGGACCTGACAGACCCGACATGGTGCAACTTTCTTCTGGGCGTCTGGGACAATCCACCATGCACACCAACATCTTCGATAATGGGTCCCGATCGGGGGTTGCATAACTGTCATGTATTGATCCTCTCATAATCGGATTGCCACTACCATTAAATTCCTGAAGGAATCACTTGACAAATAAGAAATGGCAGTTATACTTGTCTTGGCACTCTTCCAGTCAAGATTGCAAATCTCACTCAAAGATGCTCACAGAGGCTAAGCCAAGCCGGAGGCTATCCCTAATGGCGCCGCTGCTTGCAGCGGTGACCCGAATGCCTTAGCATTCGGCCCGGGGCCGGGGCGGAGCCCCGGATAAAGTAGCAGTGTGAATCATAGCATGGGGCCGAAAGGCCCTCATCAATGTACATTAATTAACACTTAATGTAAGGTGCTTTTTTATTTCATTTTTCCCTCTGTCGATAATCTGATTTGCAGAGTAGGAGGTGAAACATGAGTAGACATCTAAGATGGGACATCGCAGAACGCGGAGTGAAAGTATTCGCATTTGGCTTTCTGTCAGTCTGGTTGACATTAGGCAACGCAAACTTTGATACGTTGTTCGTACAGGAGAACCTAGAGGCAGGTGTAGTTGCTCTAGCGTTGAGTGTAGCCGCGAACGTCGGGTTAGGGAGAGTAGGAGACAACAAGGATACGGCCTCTGTGGTCTCTCGTTAGTCCTAGAGACTCCAAGGGGATAATCCAAGAAAGATCGGCGGGGGGTATTAATCCCCCGCCGGTTCGTTTCATAACAAGGTTAGCGTGGACCGCACGACCCATCATGGAAACAGATAGTAATATCGGCAGGGGTAGCAACACGTTCCACCTCGGGGTGCATCCCGCATCTTCGACATGGCCCCTTAGGATCCAGAGAACTAATAATCCACTGATGACATTCGCATTTGGCGACAACAAGAAATTTGTCAGTCATCTTCGCTCGGTTTCCAAGATTTGTTTTTCCGCGATCGAGGACTGACCGCTTACGAAATAGCGTTCGAGGCTGCAATAGCTACACCACCGCAAGTCGTACAGATCGTCCCATTCTAACTCGGCGCCACAATCTAGACATAACATCATTGACCTCCACGACCGCAAGGGTGTAGACTACTCGATAACGTATCGTATTCGAAGGAGTCTATATTTATGGTAGACGCAATCTTTAATGACGTTCTGTCCGAAGAACATGAGCGCGGTACGCGCAGATGCGGCTTGGGGAAAACATTTGACGCCATGCCCGACGACCTCGTTAGGCAAGTCAAAGAAGCAATGAATGATCCTAAATGGAACGCGTCCGCCATTTCTCGGACACTAATCAAGTTTGGGTTCAAGGTCTCCGAAAACTCTGTGCGCCGATGTCGTCGAATTTGCAACTGCTGGAGACCGTTATGAAAACATTCGTCATGTCCCGCGAGCAGGACGAATCGGGAGTTTCGGGAACTGGGGATGTACTCGAAGGGTGCGTTTTTTCCGATGGGACAGTTGTCGTCCGTTGGCTCCCCGTTCCTAGTTCGACCGTCGTATGGGACAATTGGGAACATTTCTGGGCGACTCACGTAGCTTCGCATCCCACGAACTTTACTGTGGTTTCTTTCAGTGACGGCACGGAAAATATATATTTTCCACAAAAGGAACAATATGACATCAGATAAAACATTCGCGGAGACGCTCCAATCTGACGACACCCAACAATATAATGACCAAATTCAGAAACTCAAACGCGAACGAGACGCATGGAAAGGTCAAGTCAAAGGAGCCGAAACCCAAATTGAGCTGCTGAGAAAGCAGGTAGGGATCTCCGAATATCTTAACTCTTCTGTGATCTCAGCCCCAAAATGGGCGTTACCTAAACGGACATCAAAACAGCGAGGCACTGTCCTCTTCATGCTCTCCGACCTTCATCTAGATGAAGTGGTAAGACCTGAAGAAATCCAAGGATCTAACGCTTTCAACCGCGACATTGCCCTGATGCGCCTCGAAAAAGCCGTCACCCAAGTCCCAGTTTTAGCGAAACAATATCTGTCAGGGTACGAATACGACGGCGCAGTACTCCTCCTGGGAGGAGACATATTCAGCGGAATTATACATGACGAGTTCGTAGAGTTGAACGAAGCTCCCATTCTAGCTTCCCTCGACTTTTGGTTGGATCCTCTTGCTGGAGTCGTGGAGTTGATGGCAGAAGAATTCAAACGTCTCCTCGTGGTCTGTGAATTCGGTAATCATGGAAGAACTTCACCCCATAAACGATATAAGGGTGCAGCCCAAAATAACTTTGACTGGTTTTTATACAAGCAACTCGAACGTCATTTCAGAAACGATGATCGTATCGAATGGAATATCCCTGACGCTCCCGACGCCTATTTCAATATTTATGGGTATCAGCATGTGTTGACCCATGGCAATCAGGCAAGTGGAGGGAGCGGGATCTCCGGGTTGCTTACTCCTTTGAGTCTTCTGGACCATCGGAAACGGAAAAGAGATTCTTCTATACCGTCGCTAGGTGTATCAACCCATATGTTTTGTGGACATTTCCACCAATACCTGACAATGGGTACAATTACCATAAACGGCTCATTAAAGGGCTATGATGATTATGCATGGGCTCATAATTTCCCATTTGAAGTGCCGCAACAAGCGTTCGCCGTGGTTACCCCAGAACACAACATTACGTTCCCCGCCCCAATTTTCTGCGCTCTAGATAGAAAGAAAGAAGGTTGGTAGGACGGTGTCATTTGTTACCGTAGGAGAGTTCATTGCCTTGAGAGTTCAGGGTCTCCGCACAAAATATGGGGAATTCCCTGTAGACGTTGGGGCAGAACCGTTGGATGGATTCGAAGATTTTCCCATAGTAGATTCTCTCCCAGAGAGAATGTTGAAGAATTTGCCGTTGAATCGTGCGGAACGTCGAAAGAGGATGTCGCGTGTGGAACGGAAAAATTCGTGGTCTCGGAGAGGACTCTAACGTGGCCCATTATGTTTATCGTTGCACTGTTTGTGAACTCGAATTTGAAGAAATCCAATCCATGAACGACAAACCATTAAAAAAGGTTCGCATGTCGGGTCCGTGCGGGCAACAATGTAAAAGTCCAGTGGTGAGAGTGCTGTCCGCCCCGAATGTCAATATTCATACTGGCCAACCGAACATAACCCAGAATGAGGCGTCGACGGTTGTTGACCATTGGGATGGACGGAGGGACGTAACTGTCAGACCAGATATCGTGAACACGACAAGTGAGGTTCAGTAATCGTGATGACGGTGCATCACGACCGACCCCAGAACCGTTTGCATTTAATTTTCCGCAATGAGGGTTTGATCGTCCAGACGGAGTGGATAGCGGAAAACGCCACGATTGATATCGGTAGTGATGGTGGACCTGTATCTGTCGTTGTGTACAACTATTATACGAATCCGAAGTGGCCGATCACCGAGGATCATCTTCGTCGTTACGCTCTGCTAGACTGGGAAGATGATCTCAAAACGATCTATAACGGGTTCTTCAATCGTGCTGCGAAGTTGAAATTTCAGGGGATGCGTGTTAAAAGGTGAATGTCGTGTCGGTAGTTTGTTCTCCGGAGTCGGTGGAATCGATTTGGGGCTCGAACGTGCCGGTTGCAAAGTCGTTTGGCAATGCGAAACAGACCCGTACTGCGTCCGTGTTCTCTCTAAGCATTGGCCGCACGTACCGAACCTCGGCGATGTCAGGTTTGTTGAATGGACGAAAGTAGCACCCGTTGACCTCATCGCAGGCGGATTCCCCTGCCAACCCGTCAGCAATGCAGGACGACGGTTCGGACAGTCTGACCCCCGATGGCTCTGGCCCTGGTTCGCTGCCGCCATTCGCTCACTACGACCCCGATTCGTGTTCGTGGAAAACGTCCCAGGGCTCCTTACTCGTGGGATGGGAGACGTTCTCGGGGACTTGGCCTCGTGCGGGTACGACACAGAATGGGATTGCATACCGGCTGCCGCCTTCGGTGCCCCTCAGCTCCGTTACCGAGTTGTACTCATCGCCTACTCCAGAGGGGACCGTCCGCCGTTTATGGCCGACACCGAAATCGTCGGCGAGCGGACCGGATTATGCGAGAGTGAATCGACCGCGATCGGGTGGCGACGACCTGGTGACCGCGGTGGCAAGGGACACCCCTGGGCCACTGAACCCGACGTGGGTCGAGTGGCTCCAAGGATTTCCGCTGGGTTGGACAAAGGTCTAATGGTGGGACAGCGGGCAAATCGACTAAGATCACTCGGTAACTCTGTAGTCCCACAACTTGCTGAGTGGGTAGGTCAAAGATTTTTATCTGAACAACCCGGTCATCTCGGGTCGGAGTCTCCGCACATCTCGGCATTTAGGGGCGGCGAACTCCCTGACAATCTCCTTCAGCAAGAAATCCCATGGAGCGAGACGCCATAGAACAACCGGCCGCCCGGCGGGTTCTCACTGATACGCGTTCCACGTCTCTATGCTACGTGATACGTGAGTACCTGACAACGATTGCGGCGATGAGGGTAGCTACTTGTTTCTCCGGTTAACACCTAGCAATCTACGTGTTAGCCGCTTTTACTGCGCTAACACGGAGGATTCCAGTGATGGACCGGAAGTACCTGATTGATGGTGAGGGTGATGTGGTGATGTGGATCGACCCACTCACGACGGTCCCGATCATCGACGCCGTAGGGCTGGCGCAACGAATGACCGACTTCGCAGCCGAACTCGTGGACCCGATGGTGTGTCGTACTCCGGAGCACGGAGTGCCTGGCCGTGCTCATTGTGCGGCGTGCTGCGGGGGTACGGGGCTTGTCGTCACGTGCGACGCCGACCAGGCGATCGCGACGGCGGCGGCCGCGCTGAATCATGCGGCCAGTCTCCTACTCCCACTCGCGACGGAGGTGCCTGATGTGCCTTGACATCCTAACCCGTCGCGCCCGCAAGGAGCACCGCTGCGGCGAGCCGGTGGCCGCATGACCTACCCGGCGGACGCGCGCGAAGGCCTCCAACTCCTCCTCTCTCTTGAATGGCTCGTAGAACAACTTGCCGACTTCTACGATCCAGACGAAGCCCGGTTGTGGCTGTTCTCCCACCACTCCCAACTCGGTGGTCGTCGACCCGCTGACTTGATCGCTGAGGGCCGGACCGAAGATGTCCTCGCCATCATCGATCAGCTCCGTGACTCCTACTCATAACGATCCGAGGTGGTCGGCTGGTTACATCCCGAACAGACAACTGCCGGGTCGATGCGCCCAGAGAATGAAGAAGTCGCGACCGACCCGGATCGGAAGGGATACCATGACGCCACAAACTTACAGTATCCAAGGAGACAAACATGGCACTTACACACCCACACAAAACGCTCGTAGGGGCAGAATATGCTATTTCGTTACTTTCGGCGTTTCTCGACGGAACAGAGAAAAAGGATCCCGGGCAGTGGAATGAGACTATCCTGGCCAGACTACTCGATGAACTTCAGCTATCCTCTTCATCAAATGATACAACCTGGGAGACAATTCAAAATGTTCTCATCTCAATGATGATTATCGTAGATTGGATACTAGAAGCGAACTACCCCGGCCACAAGTTTGAGGCTCTTGCTTCCTTCTCTGGCATTCTCTACAGGAGTCTGGATGACTGAAGAAACCGATTTTCTCACAGATCAGCTACTTCTGCTCAGTACTCGATATGCTGAGCAGAGTGCCATAATCGAGTCGTATCGCCAAAAATTTCAAGTCTCCATGGGCTGGCTCGGCGAGACTGAGCGTTACATTGGCGATATTGACCTTGCCTGCATCGGAACCGAAGGAGAGGAGCAACTCCGTCAAGTGTCTCGACTGATCACGGATCTACAAAAAATGTTAGCCGGGTAAGTCTGTTACAAGAACGGGATCGCAGATTGTGCTCCGGTTTGCAACCCTCCGAAGAAGTTGATATGCTTCTGATTCTTCAACTAAGAAGGAGAATGGCAATGGCAAAGACCACCGAGGCCGAACGCACTTTCAGTGCGGAAGAAGCCGACCATCGGGGTCGTAGTGAGACTGACGCTACCCCCACGGATGAGAGCACAAAGCCGAAGAGAAAAAGAAAAGGGGTGATGAGCGAAGCTCACAAAGAAGCACTTTCCGAGGGCCGCGAACAGAGCCGAGTCGTAAATCGGTATTTGTCCGCATTAGAGGAACACAAACCGAAACGAGGACGGAAGGTCACCCCCGAGACATTGGGGACTCGACTGAACGAAACCCGAGAGAAGATTTTGTTTGCCCCCCCAGGCGAGAAACTTCTGCTCATTTCGGAAGAGATGGACCTTGAGAATCGGATCGAACAACTGGATGTAGAGTTTGATTTCTCCGAACTTGAATCCGGATTCGTGAAGGTAGCCAAGAATTACGCCATGAGGCGCAATATTCCACGGAAGGCATTTGTGAGAATCGGAGTTCCCGCCGCAGTCCTGAAAGACGCAGGCATCTAGATTGGCACGGAGAGGAAGGTTCTCCCGCGATCGGGAGGGCCTTCCTCTCGTGTCCATATTATGATCTAATGTGTGCATGGAACCTAAAGTTGACTCCGAAACATTCGTGTTGCAATCTCCGTCGTTGGAACCGGAACCGCGTGCTGCACCAACTAAGCATGTGCAAATAGACGCCCGTCACGACACGGTAACAGACTCATGGTACGCTAACGTCGGTTCAGTGAAAGGGGCGGGGGAATCGTTATCTGCTGTCCTCCACGAAATAGCAAACAAAATAGACGTTCTGGGTGTATACGGATCTAGTGAAGTCAGGATCAGGCAATGGATCGTCAAGAAACACAAACTATGCGAATATTGCGACGGTAAAATAATCTTTGGGCAACTAGAATCTAAACGGTGGATTCCTCTTGACGTCGAGATGATAGATGCTGATGCCGTAAAGGGCGTAGGGCTTGCTGTGTTCATCGATGTAAATTCAAAAAGTGTTGGCTTCCCGGCGAAACCGGGCGGGAAAGCTTTCCTTCCCCACCCTGAAGTGTGCGGGCTGAAAGCCACTCCTCCGAAGAAACGTGCCATGAAGGAACGTTGGTTGATAAACCGGAAGGTCGCTGAACTAAAAGCGTTGGAACGTCGACAACGTGATATATCGTTAATCAGGGAACTCACCCAAGAAATCCACGAAGCGAAGTAACTTAGCAGGGTTGCTGATGGCGAAGCTGCTGGTCTGCAACACCAGTATTACGGGTTCGAATCCCGTCCCTGCTTCTATTTTTATCTTAACGAAGGACATCTTATGAGATATTTGTGCTGGATTTGTTCTCTGCCCAGCGACGACATGGACGAAGATTTCGAAACTGCCATTCACCCTGGGGTCTGTACGACGAGAGCCTGGGAACATTATTGGAACGCGAATATGGAGGATCACAGTCCTCTCGGTCATTTAAATTGCGGTATCTGCAAATTCTATATGGAGCGATAGCCCAATGAACGATAAGACGACAGTCGAGTATGAAGATTTTCTAAACTGGACATATCTTCTAGCCCATGGAAGTCCGGATCCGTCAACTCAAAACGGGGCGATTCTCCTCGGCGACAACGGTTCCATCATCGGTAGGGGAATCAACGATTTCCCCGTCGGGGTAAAACGAACGTCGTCCAGGTGGGAACGGCCACTCAAATACTCGTTCGTTGAACATGCCGAACGGAACGCTATTTTCAATGCGGCCTACCATGGCAATCCTACCTTGAACTCTACGTTAATCTGCGGATGGGCTGCTTGCTCCGATTGCGCTCGGGCGATCATCCAATCGGGGATCTCACGTCTTGTCCGCCACAAAGACGCCAGTAACCAACCATCAAAAGTATGGAAAAATTCCATAGAATTGGCGGACGCGATGCTCGCAGAAGCAAATGTTCAAATCATAGAAATAGAAGGAAAGATCACTCCATCCACCTTCACTATCTTACGCTCGGGAAAATTATGGTCCCCATGAACTCGTTCTTGACAAATAAGACATTATACATGACCACCGTACCTACATTGAAATGCGCTCAATCTATAGTCGCCAACGAAAACATCATACGAGTTGTATTCTTCGACGAACACAACTCGTCGGGACTTGTCGACTATCTCGAATGTGCGGGACTAGAGGTAACAACCTACCGACGTGGATGCATAAACCCTTGACACCTTTTTGATCTTCTGGCATTCTATGTCGATGTATGGATGCAGCTAGAGTCAGCCGGTTAAGACGCCATCCTGATAAGATGGAAACAGAAGGTTCGATTCCTTCTGGCTGCACTCGGGTTGGAAGATGGCTGTTGGCGTCTTGGGGACGTATGTAGGGGACCCAGACGACGCCATCTTCCAACCCGAACTTCTTCTGGGGGGATTCGCCAAGTCCGGCCTAAGGCGCTTGTTTTACATGCAGGTATGCGGGGGTTCAAATCCCTCATCCCCTACTGATTGGATCGACCATCAAAATCTTTGTCTGTGGAGACACACACGGAAATGTGGGATCTATCGTCCAGATAGGGATAAGAGACGCATTGAACTTTGGATGCGAAACCTTTGTTCAGGTCGGAGACTTCGGCTATTTTGGTCCGAGAGACGAAGGAAGCGGAAGCCGCTACCTTGACAAAATCTCGAAATATATGGTGAAAGCCGGACTGAAGTTCTTTTGGTTGGATGGCAACCATGACAACCATCCCTACCTGTGGGAAAACTATCCGCCGGACAATTCCGGATTCGTGCCCATGCGTGAGAACGTTTGGTATATGCCTCGCGGACATACGTGGACCTGGGATAACGTCCGGTTCATGTCTTTAGGTGGAGCCCATTCGATAGATTCGTTAGATCGCCTAAAAGAAGAACGGAAGAGGAATAAACCTCAGTCCCTTTGGTGGCCAACAGAACTTATTACCGAAGAGGAAATGACGTTCGCTATCGGTCGGGGTTCCGTTGATGTAATGTTCACTCATGATTGCCCCGAAGGTGTTGACATCCCAGGATTGGATCCTGGGAACAAATGGAAGTTTCCGTTATCTGTCCAAAACCGGGAACGTCTTGCATCTGTGGTGCAGTCTGCGAAACCTAAACTGCTAATCCATGGTCATTATCACGTGCGTCACTCAAATGTGTTTGATTGGCGAGAGAGAGATGGTTGGCATCGCGTCCAGATAGAAGGATTAAATTTTGAGGCGCTGCCAGGGTTTGGGTTAGCGATAGACACCATCTTGCTCTCCAATCTAGGAGAAATTTAGAAATGACAGGTAGTTTCACTGATGGTAAACCTAGAGTAGCTACAGAAGGAGAATGTAAAGCTAAATGGAGAGGTGGAAACAATGGTAAGTATTTTCGTTGTAGTTTGTGCAAACACAAATTTGCAGTAGGAGACTACTGGAGATTCCAATATATCGTAAATTCTCTAAATCTGATTACATGCAGAGATTGCGATACACCAGATTTAATTGTAAAATGGAGCAAACTAAAAGAGGAATTTTATTCAGATAAGTTTTGGGTATTTCGGGCACCCATAGATCGTCCGGAGGAATATTATGAATAACGAAAAACGTAAAGCACATTACCTTCTAAGGCAAAAAAGAAAGACTCGGCAAGCACGAACGTAAACTTGATACACGCTCATTGCGTATCCAGGAAGTGCCCTAAACCGTAAATGGCAACCATTGACCTTGGTCATACGGGCAATCCGTTTATCTTAAGAATCGAGGATCGCTGCCAATGTACGACTATCGGATTATGGAAGTCGACCGTGTGATCGATGGGGATACTGTTATCTTACGTGTCGATGTCGGATTTCATCTGTCGGCCGTTCTCCGATTCCGACTCCTTGACGTCGACACTCCCGAACGGGGTACTGCCCGGTGGACGGAAGCGACAATATTCACCGAGTCTTGGCTGGCGGAGAAGATGCCCGTGGGGGACGTTCGGGTGGCAACAACGAAGGGTGATAGTTTCGGTAGGTGGCTCGCCCACGTTTATACACCTGACGGATCGTTGAATGATGCGCTCCTGGCATCAGGTTTCGCCGCACCATATCGGCGCTGAAAGGACAAGTGATGACAATAAGCTCTTCGTACAGGCCGTTGCGTTATCGTAAGCGACCCGTTGTGGTGGAGGCAATGCAGTACACTCCTGCGCTGTGTCGATCTCTGCACTCCTGGATGGGTTTGGAACACGCACGAGACGACTTCCATTGCGATACGGGCTTCGGGATCGACACACTCGAAGGGTTCATGACAGCGAATGTGGGCGACTGGATTATTCTGGGAGTAGCAGGAGAGTTTTATCCGTGTCGCAACGATATATTCGAGGCAATATACGAGGAGATTGACGAGTGAACTACGACCACATGAGTCACGACGAATTGAAGAACGTTATGGAAAAAATGGGGTATGGGAGGAAACTTGAAGTGTTCCGAAATCCGCAATCGATCCGCGAGTTCCTGCATCTCGCTTCCCTCGACTCCGATGAGATCGAACGCTGGGAAAGAGGATCTGCAGCGTTGCTTCAATCGAACAGTCTGCCAACTAGACTGAAAAAACAATCGGAAGGATGATATGAACAACCATTGGTATGTTGACGTTTCTATTACGGTAATGGAAGACAGTAACGTAGTTGTTGCTGTTGCGGATTACGTGTCTGAATCGTTTCCTCATTCCGCAACTGGTTCTTCAAAACGTGACCCATCAGATAAATATGATAGAGAAGTAGGCGTAAACCTTGCGATAGGCAGAGCACTCGAAAATCTCAGCAAAAGGCTAATTCGCAAGGCTGAGGGCATAACAAAACATCATGATGATGTCAGGAACGATAAATCGAGGAGACTCCTACTTAAACCGTAGTTGTTCGGCGGTAACCGAAGTCCGAAGAAGAGGAGAATGTGGTGAAATTTCGATGCGAGCGTGACACTCTTACCGAAGCTATATCTATCGCTCAACGGACTGTTGCGAGTCGCAGTGGTGCCCTTCCTGTACTCCAGGACATTCGGATCACTGCCGGAGAATCGGACCTCGAACTGATCGGTTCGGACCTCGATATCACCAATAGGGTTCGGGTGCATGTCGAGGTCGAGGAATCGGGCGTCGCGGTGGTGCCAAAGTTGTTGGGCGACATCGTGCGTAAGTTGAAGCCTGGTCCGGTTATGGTGGCAGTAACAGGGGAAAAAGCCGTGATTACGGCGGATCGATTAACGACATCTCTGAGGTTGAAGCCCGCCGAGGATTATCCGCGCCTAGCGTCCACTGAAGGTTCAGGAGTCACCGTCGATGCCGCGGAGTTTGCGTCGGCGTTACGTCAAGTTGTGCGCTCCGCATCAAAAAACGACGAGCGACCGATTCTCACGGGTGTGCTGCTTACAGCGCACGGGGGAGGGCTGCGTGTGGTTGCGACCGACTCATACCGCCTCGCAATACGCGACCTGAAAGGTGTCAGCGTGCTCGCCGAGGGTCAGCGGGTGTTGGTTGCCGCCAAGGGTCTCGACCAGGTACAACATCTCGCGGGCGACGGACAGATCGAGGTTGTCCTACGCGATCGAGATGTGGTGTTCCGCACGTCAATCGCCGAGGTGACTGCACGTCTGATCGAAGGTGACTTCCCTAACTACGAACAGCTTATCCCTGGTTTGTATCCGAACCGTTTGACTATCGGTCGGGTGGCGCTGTTGGACGTTCTCGATCGCGTGCAGATGGTCGGGCAGAACCGTGATAACGCGGTAGTTCTACTGACAATGAGTAGTACTGGAGTCGAGCTTTCGATGTCATCGCAGGACATCGGTAACGCTCAGGAGTCGATTGATGCCAAATTCGAGGGAACCGAGATATCGATCGCGTTCAGACCGACATATCTGCGCGATGGGATTGAAGCAATGGATACCGAAGAAATCGCGCTCGAAACAATCGATCCACTCAAGATGGCCAGGTTCCGACCCATATCCAGCACTCGACCCGTGGCAGCCCAACCGGGAGAGTCTGACGGCGGCGAGTTCCTATACCTACTGATGCCAGTACGCTCGTCCTAGTCGACATGAAAGCCAGTGACATGGAACTGACCCGGATCGCGGGATTGGACAAGGCGAAAATGAGTGAACCCAAATGAATGACGAACACACGGTAAGGCTCGCTGCCTCTGTACGTCAGATCCTCGCTGCGGACGCGGCTCTCGTTAGCCATCATCCGATATGTCAGGATTCGCCGTGTGGGACGTGCGGGGAGTTAAACATGGCGCTCGACTACGCTTTCTCAGAAGCCGATTTCGCCATATCTGCATTTGATTCGACTCGGGAGGAACGCGAATGAGCGACCCTGAACGCAATTATCGCTGGAGTCCGACTTATCCAATCGCCGCTCGGGCAGAACTCATAGAACTCCTCAGAATCCGAGCGTTTTCTTCGTCGGATATCACCGACACCCCCCTATTGATGAAGGAAGCTGCCGATGTGATCGAACTGCTGGGAAACAATGTTGAGATTTACGCTGACCTTGCGCGCGAGATACGTCTTCATGATGTCCTTGATGAAAACCGTCGGCTGCAAACGAGGGACGCCAAGTGGAGACGCAGTTGCGAGTCACTGGAGTCCCGGATCGATGCACTCAAGGCCACTCTGAGTGAAATCCTCGGTACGTTCACCGAGAAAAGATCGAATGGGAGTATCGACAACGCGTAAGGTATTGACCTACCGCGACAGAGTTGAATGAGTTCTCTAACATCCATGTCGATATGATACAATAAAAGGAGCCTGATTCAATACAATAAAGGGGTGGTAAATGTGGGAGATTCAAACAATGCAAAATCTATGCGTGTATGGATCGACCAAGACCTCTGCACCGGTGACGGATTGTGCGCGGAGATAGCACCCGACGTGTTCACTATGCTCGACGACGGGCTAGCCTACGTCATGGAGGGCGACAAGATATTCGCTGCAGTCAAGGGCAACCCCGAAGGGGCCAAGGGCATGGCAATCATTCCAGACGGTCAACTTGACATAGTGATAGACTCTGCGGAAGAATGTCCTGGCGAATGCATCTTCATCGAAGAAAACTAGGACACGATGAGCCTGAATCGCAGCTATAACGAAAGAAAACACAACAGGCACACAAAAGGAATGAATCGCATCAAACGCGACCGCGCCAAACACGGCAACGACCATCGCTGTCAATGTTTCCAAACACAAGGAACCGGCGCAATATTCGCACGACTCGCAGACACCCCACAAGTATGTTCATCTTGTTGCGGAAACCTAAGAAAAACTGAGGGTCAAACAATACAAGAAAGACGGTCACAAGTTGACGGCGAAGAACAAACTCGTTTTGCAAACTGATATGAGGTGACGTGGCGCCAGGGTTTGATCCTCGCCCGTATTGTCGGACTCGCGGTGGTGTCGTCCATCGGAATAGCGATCTCCATGCTGGCGCTCGCGTGCGTATTGGTACGTAGCCTCGTGTTGTAATAGCGTTCAGTTAAATCAACACAACGGAAGGAACCCAAATGACTGACCCTCCCCCGTATCTTGTCGGAATGGCGCAGGCGGTCGTCGCCGACGTCGAAGCGCGCATGGAGGAGCTGGGCGCGGCCGAAGCCCAGGTGGCAAACCTCCGGTATCTGCTCACGGAGACAACCCGGCGGGCGTGGAGGATGTACGAGCAACAACGGGATTACTGCGTCGTCTCCCAATGGAAGGACCTCTGCTCCCAACTGAACGAGAACGACCGCCACTTGGCGGACACCGAGCAGACCGGGAGCGACACGCAGTGAGCGACCCCATCGCAGCCCCATTCCCGTACATGGGCGGCAAGTCCCGGGTCGCGTCGCTCGTGTGGGATGCGCTCGGCGACGTCGACAGCTACGTCGAGCCGTTCTGTGGGTCCGCGGCCGTGCTCCTGGCGCGGCCCGTCGAGCACCAGA